>PVBE012772405.1_pt1 | contig 10698 bp, 5 predicted proteins | sample 1631181 | NCBI WGS metagenome assembly PVBE01 (sample SAMN08397723, study PRJNA350692) | Marine metagenome, whole genome shotgun sequencing project. | isolation source: water | place: Pacific Ocean | collected 2012-04 | reverse complement strand
GCGATCGTCTGCCCCGAATGCACCAAGGGCAACTTCCCCGGCTGCGCCTGCAAGGGCATCGCAGCCAGCTGCTACGCCGGAGACCCGGCTCAGTTGGGCAAGGGCGTCTGCCAGGCGGGTGTCCAGCTCTGCAAGGACGGCTTCTGGAACGAGTGCAAGGGTGAGGTGGGGCCGACTCCCGAGTTCTGCGACGGCAAGGACAACAACTGCAACGGCCTCATCGACGAGGGCGTGCTGTCCAGTTGCGGAACCTGCGACCAGAGCTGTGTGCAGCAATGCTTCGGCGCTGATTGTGGCAATCCCATCAACAACTGCGACACCAATTGCAAAGGCGTCAAAGTGAACGGCAAAGGCTATTTGGTTCTCGACAAGGGCAAGAAGGCCATCGACCTCAACTACATCTGGATCGCCAACTCCAGCGAGAACACAGTCTCGAAGTTGAACACCCAATCCGGCATGGAGGTCGGCCGCTACAAGACCTGCGGAGACCCGTCGCGAACCGCGGTTGACCTCGAAGGCAACGCGTGGGTTGGCTGCCGTGGCGGCGCCGCCGTGGCCCGCATCATCAACGAGAAGAAGAACTGCATCGACAAGAATGGCAACGGTAAGATCGAGACCAGCGAAGACAAGAACAACGATGGCAAGGTCATCGGCAGCGAGGTCCTGCCCTACGGCAAGGACGAGTGCTTGAAGTTCGTGGTCAAGCCGCCAGGCGTGAAGATGGCCCGCGCGGTCGGCGTGGATAAGGAGAACCACGGCTGGATCGGTGACTGGCACGGTAAACTGCTGTGGCGGCTGCGTCCCAGCGACGGCAAGGTGGTGGGCACCTATCCCATCGGCTGCAACCCCTATGGCATCGTCGTCGATACCAAGGGCATCGTTTGGGTCTCCGGTCGTGGCTGTGGCGCCATCGTTCGATTGGATCCAAAGACCAAGAAGGTCAACTATTACAAGGCCAACAAGAACTTCAATCCCTACGGCATCAACTTGGATATCTACGGCCACATCTGGACGGGCAACTGCTGCGGCAACCACGCCGCCTACCGCTTGAACACCAAGACGCTGAAGTTCAACTACGTGCCCATGAAGTACAGGCCACGCGGCCTGGCGACCAGCATCGACGGCTATGTTTACGTCGCCGCCGATCAGACCCACTCAGTGGCCCGCATCAACGCCAAGACGCTGAAGCTCGAAGGGCACATCTCCCTTGGTAGCGGCCGATTCCCCATTGGCATGGCGCTCGACTACGACGGCATGGTCTGGGCGGTGAACCAGCAGAAGGCCACCGCCAGCAAGATCGACCCCAAACAGATGAAGGTCATCGGCGAGTACAAGGTCGGCAAGGGCCCGTACACCTACAGCGACATGACCGGCTATACGCTGCACAACTTCACCGCTCCACAGGGACACTACTACGCGATCTTTGGCATGAGCGAGGACGGCGGCACCGTGGCTGAAGACAACGCTACGACCACCACCTGGACGGAGGTCTCGGTCGACGCCGACGTGCCCGCTGGCGCCTGGATCGACCTGCGATACCGCTCTGCAGACACCGTCGGCGCGCTGACCAAGGCCGCTTGGTCGAAGCCTCAGGGGCCCTTCCCGCCCATGAAGATGCCCGTGGACCTGACCAAGGGCGGTAAGAAGGTGACCGGCACCTACCTGGAGGCTGAGGTCTTCTTGCAGGCGAGTTCTGGGAAGCAGTCTCCCGTGATCAAGAGTGTCTCGGCCAAGGGCAAGCAGAGCGCGAAGTAGGGAGCGTGGCCTCCTGACATCAAGACATCACAACTGCCGCATCAAGACATCAAACGCGTAAAATCGTGCTGTGGGAAGGGGGCGAAGCTGGCTTCTTTGGGACTCAGGTCAAGCTGGGCCTCGCACGCCGTTGCTCAATGCACATCGATTGCGGCAATCTTGCCGCCCGCTCTCCACACGGCGCCATGCCAGCGATGGGGATGAACACCAAGGTTGGAGTCTGAGCCATGCGCAAACCTGTTGTGCTAATCACCGGCGCCTGCGGCGAGATGGGGCACGGACTCATTGAGACCCTGGCCGAGAAGGGTGAGAGCGACATCGTCGCTTTAGATCTTCGCCCGCCACCCAAAGAACTGCGTGACAAGTGCCGCGCTGTCATCGTCGGCGACATCCTGGACAAAGGTCTGCTGGCACGCTTTGCCAGCGAATACGAGGTGGCCGCGATCTTCCATCTGGCCGCCCTGTTGAGCACCCGCGCCGAATACACCCCCATGGCGGCGCATGAGGTCAATGTGGGTGGCACTCTGAACCTGTTGCAATTGGCGGCGGAGCAGGGCCAGCAACATGGTCGGCCGGTGCGCTTCCTCTTTCCCAGCTCCATCGCCGTGTTTGGCTTGCCCGACAAGGCCACCAAAGACAACGAGAGAGTGCGCGAGTTCGATTGGAACACGCCCACCACCATGTACGGCTGCAACAAGCTCTATTGTGAGCATATTGGTCGCTATATGGCCGACCACTACCGTCAATTAGACGCCAATCAATTGCCCAGCGCGGTGGACTTCCGCGCCCTCCGTTTCCCCGGCCTGATCAGCACGGTCACGCTGCCCAGCGGCGGCACCAGCGACTTCGCACCCGAGATGGTCCACGCCGCAGCCGAAGGCAAGCCCTACGCTTGTTTTGTCAGACAGGACGCGCGCATCCCCTTCATGACCATGGTGGACGGGATCCGCGCCCTGGTCGAGCTCTCCGAGGCGCCCCAGGAGGCGTTGACCCAGCGCGTCTACAACATCTCGTCCTTCAGCCTCGACGCCGGTCAGATTGCCGTCAAAATGGCGGCCGCTTTCCCAGGCGCGCAGATCAGCTTTGAAGAAGATCGTGCTCGCGCCGCTATCGTCGACAGCTGGCCGGCCCGCGTGGATGACGGACCGGCGCGCGCCGATTGGGGCTGGTCGCCAGCGTTTGATGAACACACCGCGTTTGAGGATCATCTGATCCCCTTGATCGCCCGACGATATGCCAAGGACAGGGCGCAGTAATCGCTCCAAACACCGTTCGGAGACGCGCTGACTTGCCGGAATAGACGGGCGCGTTATGGTCTTGGGCATGCGTAGACTGGCAAACACCGAGTTCCTCGTTTGGCCGATGGTTCCGCTGATATCGATTGGGCTGTTGTGCGGCTGCAGCGGCGCGAAGACGCAGCCGAACTCACCTGTAGCGACGGGCTCGGTCGCTCCCGTGAAGGTGATCGACGATCCGGTGCTACGCAAGACGTTGCTGAAGGCCGCCGAGTCCTTGCTTGAGCGAAAGCGCCATACGCCAACCCCACACCTGGTGCGACAGTTGGGTCGACGGCATATAGACCTGAGCGCCAGGTTGGCCACGCCGGACAGCACCGCAACCCTGGCCCAGCTGCGACGCTCGGTGGTGGTGATCGGCACCCTTTACCATTGTGGTCGCTGCTCAGAGTGGCATCTGGGCATCTCAACCGGATTCTTCATTACCGACTCGGGCGCCTGCGTGACCAGCTACCATGTGGTTGACCGACCCGAGACCGCGACGCTCGTGGCCATGACAGTCGACGGCCGCGTGCACCCCATCCGCGAGGTGTTGGCAGCTGACGAAGCCCATGACCTGGCCATTCTGCAGGTGGAGGGAAAGGGATTCTCGTCGCTGCCTCTGGGTTCGGACCCCCGCGCTGGCGACCCAGTGCGGGTGCTGAGCCACCCCGATGGTCGCTTCTACACCCTGACTGCCGGCATCACCTCGCGCACTTTCGTGACCCACGGGAAGGCGGGCAAGGCCACCAGCGTGGAGGTCACAGCAGGCTTCGCAAAAGGCTCGAGCGGTGCGCCCATTATTGATGCCCAGGGGGCCGTCGTTGCTGTCGCCGCCAACACCCATTCGGTGTACTACGACGACAAGGAGAACGACCCCAGCAAGCGCAGGCTACAGATGGTGCTCAAGCGGGGCAGCCCGGTCAGCGCGTTGAGACGCCTGCTGTCGCCCTCTGGGAACGCCGGGGTTCACCGTCGTGCCCACAAATCCCCGCTTGTTTCGGCCATTCGGGGCCTATAGTTTGGCGTAACTGTCGGTTATCCCACGGCAGAGAGGGAAGTTAGGATGCGTGCGTTGGTTGCGGTTCTGGGCGTCCTGATGGTCACCTCGGCGCTGTGGGCTGGGGTTGCCTATGCTGCTGATGCGCCCGCTTCCGATAGCTTCGGCAAGGTTCAATTCGACGAGGTCGTGCAGGTCTTGAAGGCCCATCACCTGCGCCCCGGACTCGACCGTCCGCGGGTCTGGGCAGCGGCGGCCAATGGCGTGCTCTCCGTGGCTGCGGGAAAGGTAGAGCTGTTAGACGCGGATTGGCGGCTGCAGGTCGCCGCCAAGAGGGCGCGATTTGCGGGCAAGACCGCGCCCTTGCGCTGTGGCGAAAAGGCGCTCCCAGGTGTCGTGCTGCATTCCCGCCCTGCCGCGGCCACCTGGCGCGAGCAGGAGAAGGAACTGGCTAAAGGAGAGGGCAGCGGTGAGGCGCTGGTGGACGCGCTCGTGGGTTGGCAGACCCCCTTCGATCGGACCGGATTTGACTGCGTGGTGGCCCATGCCGGCACGCTCGTGATCAAAGCTGGCAAGACGGCCAAAACACAGCAACGCTTGTGGCGCGGCGCCGCCACCTATCTGTTACGCGCCATCGACCCACACTCGCGCTTGACCACGCCGAGGGCCTGGGCCTTGGTCAACGAGGACGTCTCGCGGGTGGTGGACCTGGGCCTGACCTTCCGTTGGCGCAAAGATCGCGCCGTGGTCCACGAGGTCCTGGCCCACGCGTCGGCCAATGCTCGACAGGTGCGGGTCGGTGACGTCCTAGTTCAAATCGACGGCAAGGCCGTGCGCGGTCAAGCTCAAGCCCAAATCGTCGGCCTGCTGCAGCGCCCGGTGGGTTCGTCCATCCGGTTGGCGTTCCGTCGTCCCGGTGTAGAGGCCCCGCTGGAGGTGACCCTGAAGTACGTGGACACACGCGAAAAGGACGTGGAAGTGGAGCCAATCGTCGGTCTGCCCGGAGCGTTGCGGGTCCGGGTGCGAAAGTTCGCGGCGGCCAGCGGCAGACAGGTGCGCGCCGAGCTGGAGTCTCCACCATACGAAGAGGCGCTCTCCGGCGTACTGCTGGACCTACGTGGCAACCGGGGCGGCATCATCCCAGAGGCTGTAACCCTGGTGGAGCTCTTCCGCCGCGGTGGCCTTATCGGCCGTGTTCGCACACGAGATGCGACCGTAGCCATCGCGCTCAGCAGGAAACGGCGAAAAGTCCTGCAGATGCCTGTGGTCATGTTGGTGGACGGGGCCTGCGCTTCGGCCTGCGAGTTTGTGGCGGCCTCGCTCCAAGATAGCGGCCGCGCCCTCATCGTTGGCAGGCATACGTTCGGCAAGGCGACGCTGCAGGAGTACATGTCCCTCAAGACCAGCAAATCGCGGATCATGATCACCATCGCCATGTTCTCCACGCCCAACGGGTTGCCCATTCAGGCGCACGGAGTACCGCCTGACCTGGAGTGGAGTTCGACCGGCAAATCACCCCACAAACGCAGGGGCGAAGCGGCGCTCTCCTTCCACCTGCTGCCGCCTGAGACGCAGCGTGAGCGCCGGCCTCGAACCGACCTGGGGGCGCTGCGCTCCTGTTGGACGGCGGCAACAGCCAATATGAGCGAGGCGGGCGATACGCAGCTGACCAAGGCCGTCGCGGCGTTGCGCTGTCTGATGGCGATGTGAACACAGTTTTTGCGGTCATCCAGCGATTAGCGTTAGTATTCGACGTTGTGGGATTTTGATAGAAGGTTGGGTTCGGACAGGAGGAGCCAACGTCAATGACCGAGTTGATCGTCAAGTTGAAGGACCGAGAGCTTCAACGCGTGCAGGTAGAGGGCGTGTTGACCCGTATTGGTCGGGATCACGCCAATGAGGTCTGCATCGATAACACCGGGGTCTCGCGCCTGCACTGCTCCATCAAGTTCGAGAACGAGCGCTTCGTGGTGTACGACGAGGGCAGCAGCAACGGCCTGTTCATCAACGGCGAAGAGGTGCTGGCCCACAAACTGGAAGATGGTGACGAGATCCAACTGGGTAAATTCTCGGTCAACTTCGTCGCCGAGCGACCGGCCACTGCCGAGAAGCTGGTGGACATGTCGGAGACCGCTCAGATGCGCTTGCGTGGGATGCGCCCCCGCAATCCGGTCGAGACCACCCACATCCCGGTGCAAGAGATGGGCCGGCTGATCGCTGGCCACACAGGCCGCGCCACCAACTCTCCCACGCGCAAACAGTTGGTCATCACCGACGCGATGGCCGACGAGCCAGAGCCGCCCGCGGCGCCGGTCGCCCTACCTCAAGAAGGTCGCAGCCAGGGGCCCGCCGTCATTCTGCTCACCATGACAGTGCTAGGATTGAGCGTACTGGTAGCCTATCTTCTGCTGACCCGGTAGGCCCGATGAGACATCGTCTCCGTAACAGGACAGCCCAAGGCGTCTTCTGTCTCGTCACCCTTGCGGTCCTGCTGACGTCACCGACATTATGTGCTGCCGCCGACACCGCTACCGGACTCAAGGGCGTGACCGCCTTGCAACGGGCGTTGGAATACGACTTTCGGCGCGGCCGGGCCGCACCTGAAGCCCGCATGGAGGCACTCTACGGGCAGGCCTGCGCGGATCGCGTCCGCTTCGCCTGCCAGTGGCGCACGTGGCATCGCAAGGACCACCCTCCCCGACGTGACACCGTGCTGGTCTTCAGTCGACCCTGCAAGGCTGGAGAGGGCGTGGCCTGCCTGGCGGCGGCCTGGGCCCGGCAGCGAAGTCCCGGTGGCCACGGTGAGGTGAACCGCTCCCTGGCGGCAGGGTGCCGCCTGGGAGTCCAACGGGCTTGCGCCGAGCGCGCCCAGCGGCAGTTGGATGGGCTGGGCATGGTGGCCGACCTGCCGGCGGCCTCACGGGCACTTGAGCGGACTTGCAAGGCGGGCGCCTGGACGGGTTGCGTCGGGCTGGCAGACGCCCTCGACCGCGGCGCTGGGCTGCCGCTGAACCGAGCGCGTGCCCTGATGTTATGGCACCAGGCTTGTGGCGCGGGTGAGCTTGAGGGCTGCCATCGATATGCCAGCCGGCAGGCGGCTGGTGATGGCCTTGTCGCTGACGCCGCGGCGGCGGCCGTCTTGTGGCGGGCGGCCTGCGATGGAGGCCACGCCAACAGTTGCGTGCAGCTTGCCGTGAGCCTGCGACAAGGCCGTGGCGTGACACAGGACGCTCGGGCCGCGGATGCCAGGCAGCGCAGGGCCTGTGAGCTAGACCTACCCTCCGCGTGCCCCTCGGGACGGTCGGCTGCAGAGCCGCCCGAAACAAGCCCCAAAGGCGGACCAGCGGTCGCCATGCCCCTGCCAGATGGCTCTGAATCGCCGCTACACGCGAGGCCTGGCTGGCACCCGCCCGTGCGCCGACAGTCCAGCTATGCCAACTGGCTCGCCGCGGGTTATGTGGTCGGCCCCCTGCTTGCCGCGCTGACCAATGGGGCCGGCCTCCTGACGCCACCCATCGTCCACTGGGTCCACGGAGAGGGCGCCCGCGGCTTAGCCGCCTCCGGTGCGCTCATCTTTCTTCCTCTGCTCTCCGCAGGGGTTGCGGCGTCCATCGTCTGCGGCGACGGCGTCAACTGTGATGAAGGCAATGCCAACGCCTCGCTCCTCATCTCCGCCGCCGCCACCTACGTAGCCTGGGCGGTCTATGACTGTGCGCACAACGCCACCACGACCACCTACTCGCGCACGGGTTGGCAGTTGGCGCCATACGTGAGACACGACCCGCAGATGGGCGCGACGCTGGGCCTCGGCGGCGCTTTCTAGCTTCCTATCTCCGAAGCTAACCCTCAGTCAGCTTACGCAATTGGCCGGAGAGCGCCTTGAGCTCACCAGCCCGGCCGTTGACGGCGTCGAGGGCGTCGCGAAGCATCTCCTCTCCGTCAGTGCGCTCCTCTTCATCGTCACTGGTGACCATGCCAGCGGCGTCGCGCAGGTTGCGCAAATCTGGCTTGAAGGAGCTGATCGTGCCGTAGAGTTGGTCGGCCATGTCGTTGAATTCGGACAGGTCGCCGCCACCGGATGACTCCGCCGCCTCCAGCGCTTCCTCGGCCCGGCGCGCAGCCTTGCTAGCCTGTCTGGCCTCGCCCTCTGCGAACTCACGGGCGTCATTCGTATCGGCCAGTTTTGTCTTGAGCTGGCTGATCTCCTCCCGCAGGGCAGCGACCTCTCCGTCGTCGGTCGCCGAAGCCGAAGCCAGGGCTTCGCCAGCCTCGGCCGCCTTGGACTCCGCTGCGGCCAGCGCGTCGGCAGACTCCGCCGCCTTGGACTCCGCCGCAGCCAACGCGTCGGCAGACTCCGCCGCCTTGGACTCTGCCGCGGCCAGCGCATCAGACTGTTCGGCGAGTTTCGCCTCCGCTGCAGACAGGCCTTCCTTGGCCGCCGTCAGTTCGGCCCCTTGGGCTGAGTCGGAGGCGGTCTGGGCAGCCTCCAGATCGGCGATCCTGGCCTGCGCTGTCGCCAGCTCTTCAGCTTGCGCTTCGGCCTTGGACTCCACCGTAGACAGGGCCTCTTTCGCCGCCGTCAGCTCGGCCCCTTGGGCTGAGTCGGAGGCGGTCTGGGCAGCCTCCAGATCGGCGATCCTGGCCTGCGCTGTCGCCAGCTCTTCACCCTGCCCTGCGACCGCCGACTGGGCCTCTGCCAAGGCCTCCTTTGCAGCTGTCAGTTGGGCATCCTGGGCTGAACCGGACTCCGCCTGAGCGGCCTCCAGGTCGGCTATCTTGGCCTGCGCCGTGGCCAACTCTTCGCCACGCTCGGCGGCCTGTGTCTCCGCCTCTGACAAGGTCCCGCGGACTGCGGTGAGTTCGGCCTCCTGAGAGGCTTCTGCCTCAGCCCAAGCGCCTTCCAACTCGCCGATCCTGGCTTGGGCTGCAGCCAGGGCATCTGTGGACGTCTTGAGCTCCGCTTCAGAGGCAGAGCCAGCCTCGGACTGGGCAGCTTCCAACTCGCCGATGCGAGCTTGCGCAGCGCCCAAGGCCTCCGCGGCTTCGGCGGCCGCGGCTTCAGCGGCGGCCAAGGCGGCGTCACCGTCGCTCAACGTCGCTTGCGCGGCGGCCAGGGCCTCAGACTGCTCGGAGACTTTGGCCTCGGCGACAGACAGAGCCTCGGCCCGGTCTGAGGACTTCGCCTGAGCGGCGGCCAGGGCCTCTGCTTGCTCGGCGGCCTTGCCTTCAGCGGCGGCCAAAGCCTCCTGGGCAACGCTTAGTTCGGCGCCCTGGGCTGAGCCGGCTGCTTCCTGAGCTGCATGCAATTCAGCTTTGGCGCTTTCAGTTGTAGCCAACGCTTCGGTCAACTCGGTGACCCTCGCTTCGGCCACGGAGAGCGCCTCGGCGGAGGCGCTTCGCTCCTTCTCAGCGGTCTCCGTGGAGGCCTCTTGGGCGGCCTGCGCCTCGGCCAAGCTCGCCTCGGCAACCTTGAGCGCCTCGGCCTGCTTCTCGATTTTGGCCTCCGCCGCAGCCGACGCTTTCAGGGCGGCCTTTAGTTCCTTGGCCTGGGCCGAACCGGACGTCTTCTGGGCGGCCTCCAATTCGGCGATCCTGGCTTCGGCCGTCGTCAGCTCGGCAGCCTTCGTTTCAGCAGCGGCCAACGCTTCGGCCTGGGCAGTCACCTGCGCTTCGGCGGCGGCCAACGTCTCGGCCTGCGCAGCCAGTTCGGCCTGAGCAGCGGCGACGACCTCGTCCTTCTCCACCGATGCGGCGTCTGCCGCAGATGCAGCCTCCTTCAGCGTCTCCAACTCAACCCTCAACGCCTCGCCGGCACCTTCCTGACCGGCCTGCAGTTCGGCGACCTCGGCCTGGGCTGCGGTCAAGGCGGCATCCTTCTCGGCGGCGACAGTTTCTGCGGCGGCCAGCGCGGTGTCCTTCTCGGCGGTGGCGGCTTCTGCGGCGGCGAGGGCCTCGTCCTTCGCCCCCTCCAGCTCTTCCTCAAGCGCCTGCACCCGCCCACGCAGCTCATCAGCCTCCTGGTTCGCGGCCACAGCGGCCGTATGGGCTTCAGAGATCGCCTCGTCGGCAACGGAAGCGGCGGCCGACTCGAGCTCGGCGACCCGCCCCTCGGCCTGCTCCTTTTCGGCGGCAGCCTGCTCGCGCAGCATCTCGGTCAACGACTCCGCATTGCGTCGTCCGGCTCGAGCTTCCTCGAGCACCTCCTCACTCTCGCTGAGGCGCTCCTTCAGTTCCGCAGTCTCGGACTCGAGCTTCGTCGCCTGCTCGGCAACGGCCGGATCCACGGCGGGCTCAGCCGCTGCGGCATTCTCCAGAGCCTCACGCGCGGCATTTCGCTCGGCCTTGGCTGCCTTGGCGTCCTTTTCGGCCATCTCGAGTTCGTTGGTCAGGAACTCCAGCCGCCCTTGCAGCGGGCGTAGGTCCTCAAGCTCCATCTCCAGGCGCGACTGCACAACGGCGCGACGCTCCAGCTCCTGTCGCAGCACTTCGACCTCGTTGGTCAGCCGGCCGAGCTCTGCGCCAATGCGGGGTGACTCCGGGTCCGGCGTAGTGACGAACACTTCGTTTGCTGGATGCTCCTCTGCCGACGGAAGGGAGTTCTCGGGCATGGCAGCGGGACTGGATTCTGCCCCTTCTGATTCCTCGGCTGGCGGCTCATCAACGGGCGGC
>PVBE011552654.1_pt1 | contig 10698 bp, 8 predicted proteins | sample 1631181 | NCBI WGS metagenome assembly PVBE01 (sample SAMN08397723, study PRJNA350692) | Marine metagenome, whole genome shotgun sequencing project. | isolation source: water | place: Pacific Ocean | collected 2012-04 | reverse complement strand
GGAAGAAAAATTCAGAGTTACACTAGACGGTGCAAAAGTTACAGGGAATCTTGAAGTTACTGGTGCTGAAGTAGATTTTACTGCACTTCCAACATCTGATCCTAGCGTTGCAGGAAGACTTTGGAACGATTCTAATACAGTTAAAATAAGTGCTGGATAAGGAAAGTAGATGGATATAACAACATCAGGTTTATCAGGGACTAATGAAAAATTTAATAATATATTAAAAAAAATTCAATCCGCAACTGATACTATGAAAACACAAATACAATCAGATGCATCTGTTGCAGCTACAGCATTACAATCAGACTTATCAGCTCTTACTGGGGATTTGAGAAGTTTAATTCCAGAAGGTGCTGCATTACCGAATATTAATTTACAATCACAGTTATCTAGTTTGGCTAGTATTTCAAATCCAACTCAAGCTGCAAATTTACTTTCTAGTATCACTTCAAACTTTGGTACAGAATTATCTGCATCTGGATTTAATTTAGATACTCTTGTTTCTGATGCAAAGACTGCAGTTACTGGTGGTAGTAGTTTATCTAAAACTATACCTAATTTTGAGAAGGCTGCAGACGGAGTATCTGCTGCATTCCAAAAAGCTGTTGCAGTTAAAGTACCTGATAAAGATGTGATTAAAGAAACAGCTGCAACCTTTGTAGAAAATACTAAGCTTACTGCTGCAAAATCAGAAGCTGTATCTTCTGTTATATCTGTTTCAACCACTCCACCAACTGAGGATACTACACAAATAAAAATAACAGAAGAAACTACTAATGTCACTCAACAAGGTATTACTAGTAAAGTAACAACTGCTAAAGATGCTGTCGTAATTACAACCAGTGGTGGTAAAAGTAAAAACATTTCTAGAAAGAATTTTAGTCAGAATGGTTTTGTTACTAAACAAGTATATATCACAGAATATATTACAGAGGTTACTAAAGGTTCTGATAATATTTCTTTCAATTTATCTTATAAACCTATAAGATCAAAATTTATTAAAGGTTTTGATCCAGCTGGATTAAAAGGTCGTGGTGGAACAAAACTTATTGTAACACCACCATCACGCCGATTAGACACCTTTACTATAAAAGGAAAAGAAGTTACTATTAATACTAATATTGGTGTTTCGTATGATGAATTTCCAGCTAGTAAAAAATTTCCAAAAGGTACTATGTTTATTATTCGTTATTATACTTTATCTAATTATGATCCAGATTACAAACCTGATACGATAGAGTTGGCAGATGAAGACGGAACTTTAATATGATAATAAAAAGAAAAAGTTTAGTCACCCTAAATATAACATATTATAGACTAGACTATAGAAGTATACTACAGGAGTTTATTTGGCAGACAATGGATGTCAAACCAAAATATCCTAGAGTACAAAAATTTTTAAATTATTGGCATAATAACATAGATGCCATAATTAACGAAATACAACTTTGCGATTCGGAAAGTAATAGAATATCGAAAGCAGATTTTGTAATATATGATAATGACAGTGGAAAGGGTTACATATAATGGGTAAGAAAAGAAGTAGAGCTTCTCAAACATCTAAAGGTGAGAGGCGTAATGTTGCTAATGGTCTGGGAGATCACCGTTCTGAGTTGAAAAAGATACTTGATAAAATGCATGCCTTTCGTAAAGGTAAGAATGTTATGCTAACAATTCCTAATCCAAATAAGAGCGAAACGAAAAAACCATTCATTCGTGTGAACGCAAAAGAAAAATGGAGAAATGATAAATTTATAATGAAACAAACTTCATAGTTTTCCTTATAAATAAACGTAACAGGAGTCTAAGATGGCAACACCAACCGCACATACAGATGCACAAGGTCAAAATGACATAGATCGTAATGTGCGGCAATATAAAGACTTAGACTTATTTTTTGCAAAGAAGAGTGGTTCAAAGGATATAAGAAAGGTAACAGACATTCAAGCTGTTAAACGGTCTGTTCGTAATCTTGTTTTACTTAATCATTATGAAAAACCCTTTCACCCAGAAATTGGTTCTGGTATAAGGGATATGTTATTTGAGAATATGAGTACTATGACAGCTATTATTCTTGCAAGAAAAATAGAAGATGTTATTGAAAATTTTGAACCAAGAGTTAGACTTATCAGTGTTCGTGCTGACCCAAATTTAGATCGTAATGAATATGAAGTGACTATAGAGTTCTTTGTTGTTAATACTCCTACAGAACTCGTTGACTTAACAGTATTTCTAGAGGTATTACGATAATGGCCATAAATGATAAAAGATTAGAAGTAACAGAATTTGATTTTGATGATGTAAAGGATAATCTTAAAACTTTTCTAAAAGCACAAGACGAATTTACGGACTATGACTTTGAAGGTTCTGGTATGAGTACATTGTTAGATGTCCTTGCTTACAATACCCATTATCTTGGATTCAACGCAAACATGATAGCAAACGAAATGTTTTTAGATAGTGCATCATTAAGATCAAGTATTGTTTCTCATGCAAAGACACTAGGTTATATTCCGACATCTGCACGAGCCGCAAAGGCAACAGTTGATGTTACTCTCAATACTAATGACTCAACTGCAACTATGCCCGCAGGAACAGTTTTTAATACAACAGTTGAAGATGTTTCTTATCAATTTTCTACCATAGAAGCTTTTACAAAATCTAATACTGGTAATAGTGTTCCTTTTGTTGGTATAGACATTTATGAAGGAACCTTTATTACAACGCGGTATACTGTAGATAGTTCTGATATAGATCAAAGATTTCTTCTTACAGATAACAGAGCAGATACAAGTACTCTAATTGTTAAAGTTCAAACAAGTAGTTCTGATTCTACTAGTACAACTTTTACAGAAGCAACTGATATAACACAAGTTACTTCTGGAAGTAATGTTTTCTTTTTACAAGAGGTTGAGGCTGGATTGTTTGAAGTGTATTTCGGTGATGGTATTATTGGTACTGCACTTTCTGATGATAACATTGTTATACTTACATATGTTGTATCTAATAAGACTGCAGCCAACGGAGCTTCACTTTTTACAAATGCTGCAGCAATTGCTAGTGTCACTGATATATCAGTTTCAACTGCTGCTGTTGCCAGTGCTGGTTCAGAACCAGAAAGTCTTTCTTCTATTAAATATAATGCTCCTTTGGATTTTGCATCACAAGGAAGATGTGTAACAGCAGAAGATTATAAAGTTTATGTAAAGAGATTTTTTACGAACACACAATCAGTTCAGATTTTTGGTGGAGAGGCTGGTTCCTTTGATACGAGTTTAGGTGTTGTTGATACACCAGAATATGGTAAAGTTTTTATTTCTATAAAATCTACTACAGGAAATAATTTAACCGCAACTGAAAAAATTCAATTAGTGACAGACCTTGCTAAGTTTACGGTAGCATCAATAACCCCTGTTGTTGTTGATCCACAAACCACAAAACTTATTTTACAAACAACATTCCAATTTGATTCAAGTAAAACAACTGAAACTGCTTCTACTTTAGCAACTAAAGTATCTGATGCATTAGTCACATATAACTCTGACACTCTTGGACAATTTGAAGGTATGTTTAGACACTCTAAAGTAACAGGTCTTATTGATGATGCTGATACTTCCATTACAGGTAATATTACGAATGTAACTCTTGCTCATGATTTAACCCCAACAATAGGTACATCAACAGCATATACTATACAACTTAATAATAAGTTTTATAATCCACACGATGAACACAATAAAGCTTCTGGTGGTATTTTATCTTCTACTGGATTTAAGATTAGTGGTGACACTACTAATGAAATGTTTTTTGATGATGATGGTAGTGGTAATTTAAGAATTTATTATATAAATGCTGGTGTACGAGTGTACCACAGTTCAACAGCAGGAACTGTAGATTATGCTAATGGTAAAATTACAATCAGTAGTGTAAATATTACAACAATATCAGAAGTGGATGGTGCAGCTTCTAGTATTATACGAATAACAACTATTCCTGATTCTTTGGATGTTGTTCCAGTTCGTAATCAGATATTAGAAATAGATTTTGTTAATACTGTCGTGACAGGAGTATTAGACACAGTTTCCACAGGAGATTCATCAGCAGGAACATCATTTACACCAACATCAAGTTATACAACGCCATCGAGTTTTTAACCAATGGCACCTTTTGATAATGAATACTCCTCAAATTTAACTACAAAGCTTAGTCCTTTAATAGAAGGTCAAGTTCCTGACTTTGTTCAAGCAGATCATGCTCTATTTGTAAAGTTTCTAAAATCTTATTACCAGTTTCTTGAAGCTGGTGAATTAAGAGTCACTGTTAATATTGATAACCTTCTTTTAGAATTAGAAACAACTTCTAAAGTATTAGATGTAGATGGCAATCAGATAGTCTTAGAAGATGGTACTCTTATAAGCGGAGAAACTGTAGGAACGGATGGTAAGTTTGTTGTAGGTGAAACGATTACTGGTTCCACCACTAAGGCAACAGCTACAGTTCTTGTAGATGACCTTGGTAATCCAACAACACCAAGAATGTTCATATCATCTCAACAACAATTTCAAACAGGTGAGACTATTACTGGCGGAACTTCTGGTGCAACTGGAACAGTAGATAGATATAGAGCAAATCCTGTACAAACCATACAGCAACTTTTAGAGTACGCAAACGTAGACAACACCATATTTGATTTCCTAGACCAATTACGAGAATCATTTATGAACGCAATACCAAATGATCTTGCAACTGGCATTAATAAAAGAAATCTAATAAAGAATATAAGAGAACTCTATAGAGCAAAAGGAACATCCGAAGGTCATAAGATTTTTATGAAAATGTTACTTGGTGAAACTGCTGAGATAACATATCCAAATAAATTTATGATGAGGGCTTCTGATGGTAATTGGACAAATTCAATTATTCTTAGATGTTCGCCTAGTGTAAATGCTATATCAACGGAAATTATAGGAACAACAATTACAGGAGATAGTTCTGGAGCCACAGCTGTTGTATCTGGTGCATTAAATACTGCTGAGGCTGGAGAAACAATAGTTGAGTTTATATTAAATCCTGATTCTATTGTTGGAACCTTTACTGATGGTGAAACTATTACAGGAACCTCTATAGTACAAGATGTTTCTATGACTTTTACAGTTAGAGGAATAGTTACGTCTTTAAGTGTATCAAATGATGGTATTCTTTATGAGGTCGGCGACACAGTTAATCTAGACACTCAAAGTGTAATAGGTAATGGAGAAGCTACAGCAGAAGTTATCTCTATTAAAAGAGGTAGTGTTAGTGGTGTTAGTATAGATAATGCTGGTACTCTTTACAGAGAGGGAGATGTTTTAACATTTACTACTACGGAATCAGGAACCTCTACAAAGACAGCAAGTGGATTTATTTCTGTTATTGATGGTTCCTTAGAAATTGACGGCACCGATTCTTCTAGTACTGATGCAGGAGATAATCTGGTTTTGGAAGCTGGTTCTACAAGTGCTATAACAAATATCAATTTAATATTAGATGGAACAGATTCATCTGGTTCTAATGCTGGAGATAGACTCACATTAGATAGAACAAATTCTTCTGGTCACAATGCAGGACACTTCTTCATTAGTGAGACAGACCAGCTAAGCTTAGACACCTACGGAACAGAGACAGATTCTTTTGCTTTAGAAGATGGCACTATATCTACTGGAGAGATAACCAGAATATTTTTAAAAGATGGTGGAGAAGGATATTCATTATTACCTACAATCTCAATTACTTCCACAAGTGGAACATCTGCAGCTCTTCTAGCAACAACAAGTGATATAGGTGCAGTTGATGAAGTTGGTATAAAAAATCAGGGATTTAAATATACTCACGCACCATCCCCACAATTCAGAGCAAATTTTGTTGTTAAAGATGTGACAGGAACTTTTGCTGTTTCAAATACTCTTACTACACATACAGGAACAGTAAAATCTTGGAACTCCAGTACTAAAGTTTTAGAAGCAGACCTAGAAGATGTTGTAAGAGTCACTATGGAGACAGGAGTAAGTGAAGGTATTGAATTAGAAAATTCATTACTCGTTATAACTGATAAAGATGGTGAAGGTGATTTTTTAGCAAATAATCATTTTGCAACTGGTGATCAACTAGTAGATCAAGATGGAAATAATATTGTAATGGATTCTCCTTTTGAGGGAAAACAATTAGATTATTTTGTTATAGAATCTGGTACAGACAATAACGGTGATGGCTTTCTTGTAGATGAAGATACACGAATTGGTGTATTTTTACATGAGGGATTAGATCATTCTGCCATAGCATTAGAAACTGCAGATGGTAGAGGAGCTGGTTCAGTAGACCCAACAAAAGGTAGAGACTCTTATGAGAAGTTATTGTCAGAACAAGATGGCGATCTGTTAATATTTGAAACACAAGGATTATCCACAGAAAGATATTTTGAATCAGGTACTCATGCAAGAGATAGATTTGTTACAGAAGAAAGTTTATCTGTTTCAACAAGAGATAGTGTTGGTGATAATATCTTACTGAATGGTGATATAGAATTTGGTCATATAAATGAAATTAATATAATATTGGATGGTACAGATTCTTCTAGTACTAATGCTGGAGATAATATAATAACTGAAGCTTCAGATACGAATAGTAATAGAATTGTTTTAGATGGTTCTGCTGCAGCTGAAGTAACTGTTAATGGAGCTGTCTCTAAATCTAATAGAATTATAGTAGATGGTGTTTCTGGAACTATAGCTACAGGTATGGTTGTAACTGTTAAAAGTGGTGCAACCTCAATTACAGATGGTGGTGGTAGTAATGGTATTAGTACCGATCATACTTTAAGAATTGTGTCTGTTGCAAGTCAGACTGATTTTAGGGTTAGTGAATCAATCACAGTTGCAAATGATATTACGTTAAGTTTACAGACCGATGCTGGTAATGTATTATTAAATGACATAGAAACTGCATCTGGTAGTATTGCTCTTAATGGTACGGATTCAAATTCTACTGATGCTGGTGATAATATTATTAATCAAGACCCTATTGATTTTACCACTAATACTACTATCACGGATTCTGGTGGAGCAACTGCAACTATTGTTAATGCTGATATAGCAAAGGGATCAACTTCAATAGGAACTCAAGCAGAAACTATTCCTTCTTATGGTGCTGATATTGAAAGTCTTATTGGTGAAGATTTGAATCGTTTACAAGATTCTGTTTTTTATCAACAATTCTCTTATCAGATAGAAGCACCAGCAAGTGGTGATGATTATTTAACTGAACTAAAGAAAGCGGTTCATCCAGCTGGTTTTAATGTGTTTGGTAAAGTTTCCATTGCTACTTCTATTAGTGCTGCTATAGGAACTACTGGTTCAAGTCTTGGTGGTGGTTATACTGCTGATACAGATTCATTCTCACCAATACTTGCTTCTACATTTGTTATATTGTTCGATGAAAAAGTTTCTTCAAGAATGGGTGTTGTTAACTATGGAGTTAATAACTTTGATGATGAAATTTTATTAGAAACAGATGATACGGAGTTAGGAGATTTTGTATTAAACCAGACTGATTCTTCTGGAACTGATTCTGGTTATAGGTTAGTAAGTGAAACATTACCTCTTAACTTTATAGACTTTGAAGGTATTTCAATAATTCACGGAACTCAAGCTGGAGAGTTTGGTGTTCTTGTAGATGAAACTAATGGAGATAAAATAATCTCTGAAAGTGCTGAAACAATATCAAACAGTTTACTTATTGACAGTACACCAGATAGTAATCACATTATTCCTACAGATGCTGGAAGTGCTTTTCTTTTAAATAGAACTGATTCTTCTGGAACTGATGCTGGAGACAATATAGAGTTAGAACAATCATTATGTGATACTACAAGTTTCTTTACTTTTCAAACACAAGGAACTAATGCTACAGATAGTTTATTAAATGAGAGTGGTGGTAATCAACAACTAGAGACTTCTGGAAAAGGAGCTCCAGCTAATAGTGAACGTAGTATAATTTCTAGAGTTAAAACAAAAATAAATTTACCAAATGTTCAAGTAGCATCTTTATCAACTGGTTTGGTAACTTTAGGCCAATCACCATTTGTAGGACATACTGATGGTGGAGGAATTGAACTGGAACTTGGTACAGCAACTTCTGGTGTTTTGATATTAAATGGTTTTGAACAAATAAATGAAAAAGGTGGTGTTAATACAGTTGTAACTGGTGGAGAATTTCAATTAGAAGATTTTTCAGATCAAAACTATGATTCTGGATTTGCTTTTGACCAATTTGCAAATTATACAAACGATAATATAGTTTTGAATGGTACTGATGGTAGTTCTACAAATGCTGGTGATAATCTTGTATTGGATGGTTATGATGGAGTAGGTAGATTTGCTGGTGATGCAATTCAAGGTGAAGCACAATTCAATTATAGTTATTTTACATTAGAAGATATTATAAGACCCTCTATATTTGTTGTTGATCCATTTGGTAATGGTGAATTGTTTGGTATACTTCAAGAGACAGATGAGATAGGTTCTTTTAAGCAAGAAGATGGCTCAACTGTATCTGGAACATATGGAGATGATATATTATTAGAAGATGAAACTGGTGCAGGCAGAAATAATAAACTATCTTTAGAGTTTCAAAGAATAATTCCAGAAGATAATATTCGTAATTCAGAAACAGGAACAATACCACCAGAAAATTTTACAAATTCAGATGTAGAACCTTTTGTATATCCTAGTGAAATTGAATCTAGAAAAATTGGTACTACGATTTTAGAAGAAACTATTTTTGAAGTTACTAATATACAACTTGAATCTGGTACAAATAATGCTCTTGGTGGAGCTGTAGGAAATCTTGTTCTAGATAGTTCGGCAGATACTTCTTTAGGTGCTACTGATGAAAATGCTCCTATACAAATGGAAGAAATTGAAAGTATATTTAGAGATCATGCTGATGGAAATATAGTTTTAAATGGAACAGATGGTTCTAGTACAAATGCAGATGGTAATATATTACATGATGCTGGTACATTTTTGGACATACTTATCAATGCTACAGTTATTGTCGATACTTCATCTGAAGCTGGATTTGATTCAACACAATTTAGGTTCGATAGTTTACAAAAGTCATTTGATAGTACGATTTAATATTATAAATAGATGTAAATAAGGAAGAAAATATGGCAAATCAAATTTTAGCATTAGGTTCAGCTGCAGATGACGGTACAGGTGATACTTTACGTGCTGGTGGTGATAAAATCAATGATAACTTTCTTGAACTTTATACTGCTCTTGGTGATGGTGACGGTATATCTTCTGGTATTAGTGCTTCTGCCACAGTTGTTACTTTAACTGCACCCATAATTGCAGAGATAGATTCTGGTTCAACAATTACTCTTGATGCAACTACAGATATTGTTTTAGATGCTGATGGTGGAGATATTTTCTTCAAGGATGGTGGAACAACTTTTGGTAGTGCAACTAATAGTTCTGGTAATCTTATTATTAAATCAGGTACGACTACAGCCGCAACATTTGCTGGTGCAAACGTAACACTAGCAGGAACTCTTGCAATTCCAGATGCTGGAACTATAGGTGGCGCCACTGTAGCAGATGCTATAACAATTGCATCTACTGGTATCGTTACATTTAAAGATGATATTGTTCTTAAAGATGCAGCAACGATTGGTGTTGCATCATCAACCTCTGCTATAACAATTGCATCCACAGGTATCGTAACTTTTGTTGATGATATTCTAATTAAAGATGGTGGAACTATTGGTGCTGCATCTGCGACTACAGCAATCACAATTGCATCCAGTGGTATCGTAACATTTGTTGATGATATTGTTATTAAAGATGGAGGAACCATAGGAACTTCTACTGATGCAGATGCCATAACCATTGCTGCAGCTGGAGCAGTAACATTCTCACAGAAAGATGTGCATGATGTTGGAGTATCTGTGAAAAATGGTTCATCTTCTGCTGGGTTTATAGAATTTTTTGAAAATAGTGGCAACGGAACAAATAAAGTAACTTTGATAGGCCCAGCATCTACAGGAGATGTTACTCTTACTTTAGGAAGTGCGGCTGGAACGGTTGCAACAACATCAGATATAGCTGGAGAAGCAACAGCCCTTGCAATTGCTTTGGGATAAGTATTATAAATAATTGAGAAACGGAGATTAATCAATGGCCAATACCTTTAAAGTTTTTACGATAGCAGATGTAGCTGTTGATAGTGGTACATATAGTACGATATACACAGTTGCAAGTTCAACAACATCAGTCGTTTTAGGACTAAACATCTGTAACAAAGATTCTGCTGAACAAGATGTTACAGTTAAACTTGCAAGTGATACAGCAAACAGAACAGGAGCAAATAATGCTGCAAACGAAAGTGTTACACTTCTCAATGAAGTAGTCATTCCTGCTGACTCTACACTTGAGGTTTTTGCTGGACAGAAAATTGTGCTGGAAACTACGGATGTTTTAACAATCGGTGCAAAAACTGCTGCTAAATTAGACGCTACTTTAAGTGTAATGGAGATGACCTAATGCCTTATATTGGTTCTGCACCAGCAGCCACTGCATTAACATCAGCTGATATTGCTGATGGATCAATCACTACTGCTAAACTTAATGATGATGCTGTCACTCTAGCAAAACT
>PVBE011502307.1_pt1 | contig 10698 bp, 12 predicted proteins | sample 1631181 | NCBI WGS metagenome assembly PVBE01 (sample SAMN08397723, study PRJNA350692) | Marine metagenome, whole genome shotgun sequencing project. | isolation source: water | place: Pacific Ocean | collected 2012-04 | reverse complement strand
GCCAAAGTCAAGCGAGCCGCCAAAATTCTTAGCGCGAAGTAACACTTGTGCGAGTATTTCGCCGAACAAAACTGCGGAGAGGTAACGTAGGTGGAGGCCAAGGTGGAGGCAAAGGTGGAGGCAAAGGTGGAGGCAAAGGTGGAGGCCAAGGTGGAGGCCAAGGTCAAGGCGGTAAAGTAGATAATAGTACAGTTTTAAAGAATTCTCAAAATGATAATCGTATAGAGGAGTCATTTAATACTACTACTACTGATAGCAACAAGGTGACAACTGGTGACATCAGTCAAGGTGGAATGTTTAATAATTTCTCAATCAGTAATACAACTTATGGCGGAAGTAAGGACTGGGGCAATCACATGGGAGCAGATGCTTATGCCAAGTTAATAGAGAATCATGGAAAAGCAACTAATGGTTTCGGTGCTCGGATAGCACAGGCTGGGACTTTTCAAGGTCAGATGAATCAGCCGTATTCTGCTAATTTGTTACAAGAGCAGATAGGTGGGGCGACCGGTTACTTTGGTGCAAGAGGTACTAAAGCTAATGCTGATGCTTTTGGAGACACTTATGCTTGGGATCCAATGTCGTGGCAATTCCAGGATAAACGTAAGACAATGAGTGACGACGATGATGATTGATAACGGTTAAACTAGAAAAAACAAGTATAAAATAGATGAACAACAGTATAGTTGAAACTCAGTTCCAGCAGATACTTACAGCTGCTAAAGAGCGTCGTGGGGATCAGGCAGTTGACACAATGATTGTGTCGTCCCATCTGGCGCAGATGCGTATGTTCATGCTACGTAGGGGAGTAGAGTTCTATGCTGAGCAAGATTCGTATGGGATGCGAAAAGATTTCATAGCTCAGGTATGTGAAACAAACATGCTTGAAATGAAGTTAGAAAGTATTGTAGATTATTTCCTATGTGATGGTCAGGGTTTATTTTATTTCAGACCCGCTGGGGAAAGTTATCAGATATTATATTTCCCTAAAGATAGCTATAGAGCATTTAGAACACAAAATAACGAGTTGGAAAGTATTGAATTAATCTATTCGTTTAACGTACGTGAGTCCAATAACTTTGATAGCTATGCAATGGCTAACAATAGGGGTGGAAAGAAAAAGTACATAAGGCTAAAGGTGTTTAAAGATAAAATTGAACAAACAGTTTCAAATGAAAAGATAGAATTTGAAAATCAAATGGGCAATCCTGTCATGACCATGCCTGGTCATACAGAGGTATTAAGTAATAGCCTTGGTTTTATACCAGCTGTTGAAGTCTATAATTATATGGATTGTACAGGCGAAGCAACAGGTAATGGTGAGTTTAATTGGCTTGCAAATCAAATTTTATATCATGATGAGTTAGTCCGTAATATCCGCAAGAATCTAAAGTTCTTTGGTAACCCCACGCTTGTCTCTAGTAGACCTAAACATGACTTGATTGAGTCTGGAGAAGAGAATGCAATGCGTCCTACCATCAGCTCTATGGCAGGCTTTGCATCAGCTGACAGGCCCAGCAGTAGGGTAAGCCAGCCTTTTGGTGGACCGTCCCCTATCGACGGTCAAATTAAAGTACCAAGAGTTATTGCTAATCTTGAGCCAACGGACAGGGTAAATTACATGACACCAGATAGTGTTTCTGGTGATCAGAATATGTATGTAAGACAGTATCGTTCTGAGATACGTCTAGCTTTAGGTGGCGTCGATGATATTGATTTTGGAACAGCTTCTACTGCTTATGAAATTAAAACACTATATGGTCGTGTTGCTGCTACAGCTGAGAAAAAATCTAAGGCTATATTTACGTATGGTTTGTGTAAGGTTTTTAGTATGATCATTAAGCATGAAGAATATATGTTTGAAGAATCCTTCGCAAGTGTGTCTGGAATAGTGAAACCTAGCTATCCATTAGAAGAAGATTTTGTAGATAATGAGGAAGCTTTTGCAGTTGCTATGGAGGAATACAATACAAGTATTGTTGATTTTGAGAATAATAGACAAGAAGCGATACGTGCTACACTTGAGTCAGGAGAAATTCCTCAAGGTGTAGTTGGACTTATCCCTGACGGCAGTACGAAAGTTGCATGGCGTTGGCAAGGTGAGGTTTTTGAAGAAAGCTCAGACGACATCCTCAATAACAGTATCGTCGTTCGTAATCTTCAAGAGCTAGGTGTTGATTCTATTCAGGCTTTACAATATCTCTTCCCAGGTAAAACTGAAGAAGAAAGGGCCTCAATGTTATCAGGATATCCATTTAGGATGGTTCAGCAGACACAACAGTCTTTAAACAGCTTTATTAGTTTACTTGGTCAACTGTATCAGTTACCACACCCACAGACTCCAGAGTTACCTCTTGCGTCTGACCCGAATCTTGATATTACAGGATTCCTATATCGATCATTAGAGTTTTTACGTAAGGAGTTAAGTTACAGTGGAAGTTACAAGTCCTCAAGCGACAGCAGTGGCCCAAGCACCCTCAGTGATGGGGACCGCATCCGCGCCAAGCTCGGTCGCCCCGTCAGGGATGAGCCAACCATCACCCTCCCAGGTGTCGGCTCCAACCTACCAACAGCAAACAACGCCTCAGGCTCCAACTTACCAGCAGGCTCCGGCCCAGCAGGGTTCGGCAGCGGGCAATCCAAGGCAGGAAGCGTTCCAGGCGCTCAGCCACAGCCTGAATACACCCAACCTATCCCAGGCCCCGGTTCAATACTCGGCGTACCAAACTCCAACTCCGCAAGCAGCTTCTCAAGCCAGCTGGGGTTCAATGGAGCAACAGGCACCCAGTTACCATTCGGGCAACCAGACGTACAATCCCCAAGCTTCAACCCAGGCCTTTTCTCAGGATCAGGTGCAACAGTTGGTACACCAAGCACAGCAGCAGGGGTACGCACACGCTCAAAGTCAGGGACAAGCACAGGACGCATATCTAAGTCAGGTAAGCGACGAAAGTCTTGAAGTACTTCAGCACTTTGGCGCTGAAGCACCCGCACTTCTGAACACCTATGCATGTGCAGTTGAAGATGCACTGATTGAGCAAGTAGGTCGTGGCAACAATCAGAATCTTATGCTTGAGGTTGCAGGCGAAGAACGTGCAGCAATGAATTTGATGCTGACTAATCCAGACGTATTAGCTGACTATGTGAATGGTTTCTTTGGTCCAGAAGGTCCTTATCCTACTGAGACTGATGATGAAACGTATGCACGTGAAGAAGCTGAGGCACGCGGTCGGTTTGAAGCAGAAATTCAAGCACAGGAACAGAATTTAGTTCCTCCGAATTTCCAACGTCCAATAATGGATATGCCTACTCCAGGTCGTCAAGCACAGAGCAATACCCAAGCATTCTGGGGAGACTTCTCTGAAATGATGGATTCATCTCCAGAGCAAGCATGGCAGTATCTGTCTTCTGCTCCACGAGGTGCTCTTCAAAGTAAGCTCCTTGTTCAGGACACTTGATTAAATACAAGGGGGCTTTTTAGTCCCCTACAATAGTAATATCAGTAAAAGTATTAACGATGGTTTTACCTACTCAAAAGTATGAGCTTTCCCCAGCTCAGTCAACGTTACATGAAGCCGCCGCGCAGCAAGGTAATGCAGGAATGTCTAATACGGTTGCAGTGGCAGGTTCGCAATCAGGTGTTGATCAGGGAGATCTTTCAAGCGTTAGCACAACAGATCCTCAAGGTTTGAACAACCGGTTTCACATGTCTCAACGAGAGGCTCAAAATGTACAGACATCTCGTTCTCAGCGTATAGCTGATGCTATCGCTGGTGTAGATAAGCAAGTAATGGATCAATCACGTCAGGAGCAGGCTGCGCAGCATTATGTACAGAATGAAATTGCTATGGCATTAACTGCTAATGACATGGGTGGACCAAGTACTCAATTAGGTCAAATAACAAGCCAGCCTGGCGGTATTGATAAAATGGTTGAAGATGTAGCAATACAAACTAGAATTCGTAATTCAATGCCAGAGGATCCTTCTCTTGCAGCATTCCAGAACCAAAGGTTTGCTTAAGTAATTCTATATTTACTACAATAAGTATAGATATAAGAAGGTTTTGTCGTGCGTTTAGCAGGTAAAATTACTGAAGATCCAGAAATGTTCCAGAGTATCTGGAAGCATTTAAAGTCAGACGGTGTACCGGATCAAGCTGCTAATCAAATTACAGCTGAGATGTTCAATCATGGAACTGATATAGATGCCTCAGTAGAGCGATACACACGATTATATGAAAACTATAAATCCAAAGGATTTGAAGACCATGCTGCTCAAGCTATGGCTGTAGAAGCAATGGAAGGTAGACAAGAAGAGCCGAAGGAAAGTCTTAGGTTTGCTAGATGTGTAGGAGATGTAGTCGATATGGGTTGTAGTCCTGAAGGGGCGGCAATGAATTGCATAAATATTAGTTAGGTGCTACAGTAAGTATACGCGAAAAGAAGATATATGCCGCATCCGAAAGCATCAGGTGATTCTGTACGTGCATATTTAAGGGATATTGGAAGAATTCCATTATTGGAGCATGATGAAGAGATCCTACTTGGACGTAAGGTTCAACGTATGATGGAGATCGAAGGAACACGTGATACTTGCAATTCTTGTAATGATGTTAGATTGACAGATAAGGAGCTAGCTGTAGAGCTAGCCATAGATTACAAAGACCTACGTCGTGAGTTACGTGATGGAGCAAAAGCAAAAGAGAAGATGGTTACGGCAAACCTACGATTGGTTGTATCAGTTGCCAAGAAATATACCAAGCGAAACATGGAGCTGCTTGACATCATCCAAGAAGGAACTATCGGTCTCGTCCGTGGTGTGGAGAAGTTTGATCCTGGTCGTGGTTATAAATTCAGTACTTATGCTTATTGGTGGATTCGTCAAGGGATCACCAGGGCGATTGCGGAGAAATCCAGAGCTATACGATTACCCATCCATGTCACTGAAAACTTAAATCGGCTAAAGAAAGCACAACGGGAACTGTCTCAGTTAAACGGTCGAATACCAGATGTATTTCAGCTATCAGAAGAACTTGAATTAACTGTAGATGAAATAAAAGATTTAATGTGTAAGGCAAGACAACCTACTTCACTTGAAATAAAAATAGGTGAAAATCGTGATACATGTTTAATCGACCTACTTGAGGATGAAACACAGTCTCCTGAAGTGCTGCTTGAAAGGACGTGCCTAAAAGAACATATGCATGATCTAATAACTGAATTACCAGAGATGCAAAGTGCTGTACTATGTATGCGATATGGAATAGGTGAGGACATACTAGAACCAATGTCAATGACAGCTATAGGTCAAATATTAAATATGAGTAGAGATCGTGTACGGACGCTTGAAACGAAAGCATTACGTTCATTAAAAACACGAAGTAATGAAGTAGAAGATTATAGGTAATCTACAATAGAGATAGTATGTTGCATAAAGACAATGGATGTAAGCGAGGAAGTTCTAAATAATTACCTTAAGTATGGAGGTAGTGAACGTAGTTCGCCAGAAACATTAAGTTCTAGTAAGTGTTTGAATTATGCTAGTGGAGCAACAATGTCAAACCCTACTGTAGAAAGGGTTAGTACAGCAGGTGCTTCAACTACCTATTCAGATTCCGTGGGATTAATGGGTGCTGAAAATCATTTCATAAGATATGACTTAAATATAATTGATAGCGGTAATAATTATGAAGAAGAGGGAGGATGGATTGTTCTTTATTTTTCAGCGGTAACTGAAACTACAGTTAATACTTATGAGGAAGGTACTCTTGATCTTACAGCGGATGGGCAGATAATTAATACATACGAACCTGCCAACTGGTCTGCTGCTATCCCTGCCTTTCTAGATAGCGTAGTAAAGATATCACTAGAGAATTTAAAGACAAATAATATTTATGTAGACAACTGGTTTGAGACACGTTTGTATACACAGAACAAAGAGGAGCATCCATATGACACTATGTATGTAGGTCTTCAAGATAGCTTCTACGTTGGATTCCATGCTAGGAATACGCGAAGGCTTCCATATAATGTCAAATGCTCAGTGACAAATGATATTAAGTCAGCCAGGAAGTTATCAACGGAAGAGCAGAGTTATATTGCGCGATAGAATAAAATAAATACGGAAGATACGATGGCTAGACAACGTGCTTCATTCTCTTCAGACAATAAGAATATTAGTAGATCAAGGCAAAGTATAAATAAAACAATTAACGATGCGAATGTTAATAATATGCACATAAAAAACTCTGCACGTACAAAAGCAAGAGCAGAGAATAGAGCACTAAAGAACTCTTCTAAGAAGGACCTTAAATCACTAAGGAAGTCTCAGGGTTTTCTTTAAGAGGTATCACTCTTCAGCTGGTTTAGTATTGACTTTAACTTGGAAAGTTTTGTCTACTTTCTTGGGAGCTTTAAGTTCAACCTTCTTTGGTGCGGAAGGTAATGTTCCAACAGTGCGGGTAAGTACTGCGCCACCTGAAATTTTAGGGAATTGATATTCAGTAATTAGATCAGCTGCACCACATAGGTTTTCAGGGAAGACAGCAGCACGTTCTACATAACGGAAGCCAGTAAACGTAAAGCCGCCTTCACCATCATGATGAATCATTACCCGTGTTTCTTTCGTTACAGGAACAACTAATCTAACTAGTTGATTAGCTCCAATATTCACTCTTAAAACTATGCAGTCAACATACTGCACAGTCCCCCCCTGCTTCCACCATTTAGGAAAACGGGAGGATGCTCCGCTTTTACCTGGAACATGTACCATTTCAGTTCCGGTGTGCTTGGTGATTTTATTGGCACCATTTAAAAAAAGACTATCAGCCATTGATCATTCACAAATGCTTTCATCTATTCTAAATCATTTTTGTATCTATTCGATTTATCCAACGTAAATTTGAGACATGGCAATTTGCTTTGTCCTTATCTATGTGTTGAATAATTGTACATCCCTTAGTAGCACCAAGTGGTGTGGAGGGTGGTGCAAGGAATGCAAGAGCTACTAATTTATGTACACATACATATTTAGGTTTCTTCCTACCAATACGTTGTGTCAATGTAACCATGGGATAACCAGCTTGGTGATACTTATATTTCAATAACCTATCAGCATTTCCTTTAGTACTTTTAATATCTCCTGCTCTGTTAACGTAGTATTCGATACAGCATTCAAATCCTGTAAGTGTGTGAATAGGTATCCACTCTGAAGTGTCAATAAAGTGTTCCATGAATATTCGGGAAAACCAACTATAACTTAATTTTAAATAGTAAGATTTAAGTATGTGAGCTGTTACTGCTCATATATAACATTTAGCTTAGGAGATTCAGTCCATGTGGATTGATAATGATTTTCCGAAGCTTCTAGGTGCAGAACTGTACCGTCCCCATCCAGCGTATATCGTAGAGATGGCAGTTGAACCAGTGGTTGTTCACGACTTTAGTAAGCAACCCGGTCAGACTGTCCAACTTGATCGTTATCGTTTCTGGGGACGCCCCGGCACAAAAGAGAGCCGAGAGCGTACAGCCGATCAAACACTTGGAACAGCTTCGGCACGTAACATCGTGAAGGATAAGGTTCTTGTCACTCTTCGTGAGTACACTGGACCTGCAGACACCCGCGACACTGCACAGCCTTCTACATTTAAAGTCGCACGTGAGACCCTTATCACTGCCCAGCGTCTGCTGCTTGATACAGGTAATCTGAACGTTTTCCACCAATCAATCGGTAGCTTAACGCTTCTTGATGATTACCGCCGTTGGAGGGACCGTGTGTTCGCCAACGAACTGATGAAAGCTGATGACAACGGTCAAGCTTCTGAAGAGCGTGGTGGTTACTACCTGCCTGGTGATAAAACCAAAGGCGCTACAGGTGGTACTCTTGGTGTAACTTATGCAGGCGGTGAATCAGCCAAGTTCTCTGTAAAAGAGGATCTGCTGGAAGTTGTAAAGGACATGCGCAAGCGTAACGTTCCTACTTTCAGTGATGGTTATTACCGTTGCATTTGTGATCCAACCGCAATGATGCATTTGCGTCAAGACACGGATTTCCGTGAGATTGCTAAGTATCCTGGTCAGGGTATGATCAATCCCATGCAGCCTAATCAGGCACCTAACGCTACCTTCTATCAAGGTATGGGTCCTGCTTATGGTCAAGCTGGTTTCGTGGCTGGACAGCCAGTGATGCCTACCGGATTTCTTTTTGAGGGAGTTAGGTGGTTTGAATCAACAAACCTTCCAGAGCAAAGTGATAACTTGATTATCACTGATAAGTCTGGTAGCGCTGCTGATTACGATGCAGCTCAATTGATTTTCTTCGGTCCTCAAGCTCTTGGCGTGGGTATCGGTGGAAACAACGCTCAGATTCTTTTGAACAACAATGATGACTTCTCACGATTCATCATCATGATCTGGAGTCTGTTTGCCGGTTTTGAAGTTCTTAACAAAGACTTCATTACGGTTGCCTACTCTTTCGTATATTGATAGGAGGTAACTAAAATGGCTATTATTTATCCCGGTAACTATGTAGAGCGTTTGAATGCTTATTCAACGACTGCATCAAACAGGCAAGGCGTCGAAGCCCTTCCTGGTCTCAACTTCTTCTCAGCCGTTGGAGTTGTGATTGTCCCAGCAGCAGGTCTTGCTCTTGCAACTAACCCTTGCGATACTTTCAAGGTTCTATCACCAGACATGCGTGCTGATGATAAGCCCCGTCTAGATAAGGATCTTGCGATTCCCAAGAATGCAACCGTTTATCGCGTTGCTATTCGTGGTGTGAACGTTAAAGGTGCTGCTGCAAGTGGTGAAGCATGTGAACCTGTGATCGCTTCTTCAGGTACACAGTTGCAGTCAAACATGCAAGCTTCAATGACTTCTGCTGCAACTACCTTCAATTACACTTCAGCGGTTACCGATTTCGGTGGACTTGACGTAAGTGCAACTGGTGGTCAGATTCTGAGCACAAGCGCTGATACAACCATCTATCTGAAGCATGCTGCTGCCTTAGCAGTACAAGATGCTGATGATACCGCTGCTGTAATCTGTGAAGTTTGTTATTACCTTGACGGTGATGCTCCTGATTCAGATTCAGTAAATCTTCCCTTTAAGACTGAAACAGGTTCTTCCTGATAGTTCTTAAATACATTAAGGCGTCCTTCACTGGACGCTTTTTTTGTGCCTATAATAAAGCAAGTAGTCTATCAAATACAAATGCCAAATAACGAAACAGCTGGAACTACAACCAAATTATTTCAGGATGAGAAAACAGGAAAGCTTGTAGAATTTCTTAGTAAGTTCGACAAGGAGTTTGCGAAAGTACGTGATGCAGCTGGTAATATTATTTATGTAACGCTTGAGCAATTGATCCCCTATCATGCAGAGAAGGGTAGGCTTGCAAAGATAGCTGCACCTATGACAATACCAGAGCCAGAAGAAAAGCCACCAGTCACTGCTATACCCGCTGAAGATATTCGTTTAAATATGAATGCAGCAACTGCTGAGCAGATTCAAAAGAGATTACCAGGAGTAGGCTATACTACTGCGAAAAGGATTGTTGAATTACGTATGTCTCTTACAGGAGAACGTTTCAGCAATCTCAAACAACTTGAAAATATCCCACGGGTCAACTGGGAACAAGTAATCAAAGAAGATCTTATTTTTATAGGTTAAAATATAAAGATGAACAAGTTGATGTACTGCAATGGCCACTACATTGAGATCAAAATTAAAGAGTGTCAAGAATAAATATAGTTCTTATGGTGCCAAAGGTAATAAAGGTAAATCTTATAGAGGCTCTCATGCGGCAAGAATTAAGAATGTAAAGAAAAAGAAAGAAGAAGCTGCTGCTGCAAAGAAGAAAACTGCTGAAGACAAAAAGAATAAGCAAGAAACAGAAAAATTAAAAAAGCAATTGACTACTGCCAAAGCAGAAAGAAAGGAGGCTAAAAAGTCCAGAAAGAAAGCTGCAGAAAAAAGAGATACTGCTGGTAAAGCAAGAGTAAAAAGTAAAGATGAAAGAAAAACAGCTAAGAAAGAAAGAGACGCTGCTAAGACGAAAAGAACAAACTTAGCTAAGAAGATGAAGGATACAAGTAAAAGTATAAAGGATGAAGATAAATCAAGAAAGTCAGCAAAAAAAGAAAGGGGGACGGCTGAACAAAGTAGAGCGCTCGCCAAAGGTGAAAGGAAAGTAGCTAAGTCTAAAAGAGAAAAAGCAAAAGATCGTATGCTTAAAGATGAAGGTAAGCGATCTGCCGCGAAGGATGAAAGGAGAAAGGCACAAAAGAAAAGAGATCAAGCAGTCAGTGATAGATCTAAAGCTGAAAGTGAAAGAAAAACAGCAACTGAAAGTAGAACGGATGCTGAAAAGAAAAGGAGTAAAGCTAAAGGAGAAAGAAGTTCAGCACAGATTAAACGTGACGCTGCAAAAAAATCTAGAACAAAAGCTCAATCTAAAAGAGATACCGCAGAAAAGCAACGCGATAGCGCTAAAGTAGAGAGAACGGCATCACAAACGAAAAGAGATAAAGCTGCAAGGGACAGGAATAAAGCAGAGGGTAAAAGAAAGGATGCAAAGAATGAGAGAACTGCAGCACAAAGAAAAAGAGATACCGCTGCAAAAACTAGAAAAACAGCTGCAGATGATAGAGCAACTGCAAAGGTACAAAGAGCATCAGCAGAGGGTAAAAGAAAAGATGC
>PVBE010563000.1_pt1 | contig 10698 bp, 2 predicted proteins | sample 1631181 | NCBI WGS metagenome assembly PVBE01 (sample SAMN08397723, study PRJNA350692) | Marine metagenome, whole genome shotgun sequencing project. | isolation source: water | place: Pacific Ocean | collected 2012-04 | reverse complement strand
TTCAGAAGGCAATGAATTTTAATTTATGTACAATCGCCGCCTTGCATTGCACAAACAATATTCTCAGATCCAAAGAACTGTGTTCGTGTACGAGTTTGCGTTGAGGTGTCACGGCATTTTACAAGTTGGAAATGGCGTTGTGTCTGTAGTCCATTGCTTCAAAGACGCAACAAGACACCTCCGAGAGAAGCATCTGTTCTTTCAACCATGAATTCTATTTCCTGATCTGCCCTCACACTACCTGATGGACCTATCAATTCAAGCCCACTGATGGCTGCAGGTTGAACAATGATTAGAGTTGAGCCTGAAGCACCACCACTCGATGTGACATTGAGTATCCAAGTACCGGGTTCATCAGCCAGATAGAGATTGCCAGATGTGACGCTACCAGAACCGATGCTCCAAGACAAAGAACCTGCCTCGGATAATGAGAGTTCATTTCCCCATGAATCCTGCAATATTGGGATGACAGAGATTGATTCTCCACTTCTTACACTCAAACCTGAAGGTAGAATGAGTACAGTAGGAGGGCCTGGGTTCGCACTGATATTGATGCTGGCGTGTAACTCATTCCAGTGTGCTGTGACCGAGCACGTGCCGACCTGAACAGGTGTCCACAATCCCGATTCGGAAATATTCCCACAATCTGCCATCCAAGATATGGGGCGGTCAACGATTTGATTGCTGTTCTTGTCGAGCATGGTGGCATTGATCTGCGCACTATCACCCATCATGACCTCAACCGATTCAGTCTCGATTACAATAGAATCTGGCCAGCCAGGAGTCACAGTCAAGTTGATGCTCTCATTGACTCCATCCTTTCTGGCGTGAACCATTGCATAACCCGCAAGGTTTGGAGTGAACAGACCTCCTGCATCAATGGTTCCCGAATCAGTCCACCATTCCGGAGAGCCCAGAACTTGATTACCGTCTGAATCATACATATTAGCAGAGAATTGTATCTGGCTATCTGCGTCGATAGAAAGCGGCTCCTGTGGCGAAATATCGATGCTGACAACCGCAGCACGACCCGACGTTTCAGAAGCTTGATGCGATTCAATTAGCGACAAGGGTACCAAGAACTGCAACAATATCAGGGCAGCAACTGCCGATGGAATGATGTCGCGAAAACGCATCAGATTCACCATCTTCAATCTCGCCATTCACTCCAATCAGGATCGCCTGCAGCCTTGTACCACCAGACTCCATTATCATCCTGCCACCATTCGGTTCCATTCTCATCGACTCTGTAGTTATCATCACCAGTGGACTGTTGCTCAGTTCCATCTTGTTGGTACCCGCCTTGATCATACCCCTCTTGTTGGTATTCGCCAGCGGAATATTCCGCTGCTTGGCTGTCCTGAGGTGAAATCTGTGGGCCATCAGTTGAGCCGGATTCGGGTCCAGATGTAGGACCTGCTGAGGAATCGGGAGAGTCATACTCAACCCCATCATCATAATCATCATCATATTCGCCGTAGCCCTCACCTGAACGACGCATTAGAACAACGACAACAACAACGAGGGCCGCGAGAACAAAGAATCCTAGCCCAGCACCAACATAGTAAATCGTTCCACCAGACTCAAAGAAACCTGCTAGATTTCCTTCAACGGTATAAGACCCAGTCTGGGACAGAGTGAATCCAGAATTGTTGTTGGCTGCAATGGTGACCGTATGCTTACCCTCATCCAAGGTCACTATTCTCCAATGTGCAAAATCACCACCAACCATCGAAACAGTTCCCCTTCCAGATGCAGAAACCTGAATTGAAGAAGGGACCAAAATCTCATTATCATGGATATCAAATGCTGTAATGGTGATATCAAGTGAATCCAGTTGCTGAACCGTTTCAGCACCGACCACAAGTTCCAATCTACCAATATTAGCAGGATACACAGTGACATTGATCACATCTGATTCATCATTGACCAATGCATGAGAGTATCTGAGGATATGTGGTCCTGTCTCGGAGGTGGACTTGGTCAGTGAAATTGCATACTTCGCACCTTCGAAAGCGCACGGATCCACTGGGCACGTTCCTAGTGCAACCACCTGCCCAATATCAGAATACGTCCAAGTACTGGTCCCTTGCTGTTGACCACTCCATTCAACCTCTTGACTGAATTGATTGCCCGCTGAATCGAAGGCGATGATGAAAACCTGGAAGGTCTCGCCAGCGATGATACTATACGACCCAGAAACTATGTTTCCCTTATCATCAACGGTCTCAAATGATACCGGGTTTCCATGTAGAATGCTGATATGTGCTACTTCTTCCAGTTCGCCGATAGATGCCTTGAGGATGTAATCACCCACGACATCTGATCTGAAATCATGATATTCTGCAACCAGACCCGATGTCCATTCCAATTCATTGTCCCACATCGCTTGACTCAAGGATACAGTCCAATCACCCTCCAGTAATGACGTCCCTGACAATTCAAATTCAACCGATTCAGGGGATATCTCATTGTCATCAGAATCCCGTAGAATCACACTGAACTGAATCTTGTCATCTACTGTTGTTTCAATATCCAGACCCCCATCACTATCAAACTCCATGCTGTCAAGGACTCCATGTGATACATCGAAATATATCAGGGTGGTGAAGAATTCCGTACTGTCATCTGGAGCATAGGTGGCTCGCATCTCATATGGAGTTGGCATTACCAGATCAGCCTCGAAGTAACAAGTTGGAGCCACCTTGTTTTCATCACAATATTGTGCGAAGGATTGCGAAACGCTTAGGCTCCAGGTAGCATCTATCGTCCAACGATTCCCATTAGCATCATTGCCCCATGCACGCAATGTCACACGATCATCTTCATCGGTAGTCATCTCATCACCTACCATTACCACATTGAGACCTTGGGTCCTTTCAATCTCCATAGCTATCATAACGCCATGCTCGATGTTGATGTGAATCTCCTCAGTCACTCCTTCCAAAGTAGCCCTGATCCACTTATTCCCAACTTCATATGGTATCCACATTGCTGGCGTACCATTCACAATCGTGCCATTTTGCATCGACCACGCTGAATAGGGCAACTCCACTAGCAATTCATTACCTCTAATATCAACTCTGGTGGTGTTCATCCATACCACCTCATCAGCCGTGATGGTATTGTTACTTACATCGATACGTAGATGATCTATCGCTCCATATCCAACAGTGATACTGGATGATGCTGAAGCACCACTAGCGCTTGACAGATTCACGAACCATGTACCTACCTTGTCACCAGTGTACAGACCACTTGGAGTAATGTTTCCATCTTCCACTTCCCAAGAGAGAACTCCTGCATCAACGATATCCAACAAATTCTCCTTGGCATCTCGGAGAATGTAGGTGAATTGACAATCACCTCCGGCATTGATTGAACTGGAACAGGGTGAGATATCAAAATACGAAGGGGCACCAGTATTCACTGTGATAACGACATCGATATCGATATTGTTCCATGAAACCGTCACTGTCTGGAAACCAGCGTTGTACGGATTGAAGGTATACGCCTCATTGTATTGAGATGGAGCACTTATCGTAGAAAGGGTTCCATTCGTCAGTGACCATGCGAGTACCTCTCCGGAAACCAAGTTTCCATGTTGATCGACCACCGACGCCATTAGGTCAAGAGACTGATCAGTAGTGATTTGCAATATTCCTGGCGACCAAACACTATGTGAAACAGCATCTCCAGGATTGACCGTTATCTGAATGATATCGCAAATAGCACCAAAACAAGCACTGATGCCCCATGTTCCAACGGTATGAGGGATGAACAATCCATTACTGTCTATCGTTCCATTCTCTGCAGACCACTCGACACTCTGACTGAGAAGACCTCCTACCGAATCATAGAGGGTGTGAGTGAATGACACGTTGGTATCCGCATCTGTGCTGATACCAGTCCCTGGGTTGATCACAACACTGTCAGCATTGGTGTAATTGAACAATATCAATGGGCGTAATTGCTCATCAAAGGCTTCACTGGAATGCAATTCAGTATACATTTGACCGATACCGACCGTGGTTCCAATGAGGATGAAATGATTGGCAGTACTCAAATCAAGACCGGGATATGTCAAATCCAACCATATCTCCTGCCCCATGGACATCATCGAAATGGATATCGTATCCAATGCTGGGCCATAATCGATTCCAGGCTGCAATCCAGGGGTGCTCCACATATTTCCAGCCGATGAGGCATTCCAGTTGCTGGCTTGAGAATTGAAGGGCAGGGTAAGTAATGGATGAACTGACAAGGTCATTCCCATCCCTCCATTAAGGACGTTGATGTTTGAAACGATGAAACTAATACTGGCTGAATGTGCATTCGAATCTGTTGGCAATGGAATATCTGAGATATCTATTGTGAACATTCCCCTGCACTCATGTACGGACAAGATTCCTGCACCATTCCCACAACCTTCGCCAACCAGAATATCTCCGTTAGGGTGGCTGGTAGAAATACTGTGATTTCCAATCCACCCATCTCCAATATCGGGATGGGCGAATTGAGGAACCTCTTGACCATGTCTCAATTCATAGGTCCAAGTCAAGTCACCATTGTAGGAATTATTCACTGGATTTCCAACCGCGAAGGACCAGCGGCTGCTCGACGGGCCAGGTATGCTCCCATTGAGTGCTTGCACCCACCAATCGTAACTCTCACCCACTTCTAGATTGGAAGACAGAGTATAAGTCGAGCCATTGAAACCATTATCCTCCCAACTACGATACTTGCTTCGTCCAGTGTCGTTTGAGATGGTCAAAATATATCCTGTTGCATCGGAGACAGGATTCCATTCAAACATAGGAGACCTTCCCGGAGTCAAAGTCCAATTATCCGCATCATAGACAACCTGACCATCCGATGGAGAGAGCAAGGTAGGTTGGGCTGGAGGAACAGAACCGTTGACATTATCGACATAATCGAATACCAATTTTGGTCTCAATGAAAGATTTGAATATTCTGAGGAGCGGAAGATCGTGGTGGTGGAAGGTGTGCTCGTTGCAGCCAGCATCACCGTCAATGTACGATTCCCAGAGAGAATATTCGATTGTGCCAGTGAAGTGATATCCCACTCGACCCAAGCCTGAGGAGGGAATATCCCGAGAGTAGACCTTGTGATCTCTGTGGAGTTACAGGTTGGTGCAGATGAAAATGACACCGCAGACTGAGAAAATGAATCACATGCATGGGCGCTTATGGTCACTGGCGTTACCCCTACCACCTGATATCGATACAATTTGAGCAAGGCCTGAGTTGGAATCATGTTGGAGGGAAAAGTCAACTCATCAAGATCGAATTCAATGAGAATTCGAGAATCCCCATTACCACCGTGAGACATTCCAAGCGTTAGATTTGTGGAAGAACCATGATTCGTGGATGTTGAAGAGGAGTCTATCCAAGTATCTGGAACTGTGGGGAGGCTGCCAGAGTATCTGAATACACTGTCACGATGAAGGGTCACGCTGTAATTCCCAGTCCCATCGTCAGTACCTTGGAGCGATGGAACCCTGAAACTGTTGGCACCGGTCCAATTACCAATTCTATTTCCTTGAAGCGAACGTACTCTCCAATAAGTCCAGTCATCTATGGTCAGCGAACTATTGACTGGAATGGAGAAACTTTGATTTGCGAAATCAAAAAATGGAGCGCCATTGGAATTCGAGGCGCAGGTGAGTGAGGAACAATTGTTGACAGAATCGCCGATGAAACGGTTATTGGTCGAGTATTGAATCTGCCATTCTGAAACATTAGTATCTGTTGAATTCCATTCCAAAACCAGTGGGTTCGGATGGGTTGGCCTCTCAGAACTGATGCCCCATACCGTCTCTCCATTTGAGGGATTTTGACCACCTATATCACTAGGTGTCCATCCATTTCCAGTTCTCCATGTCAGATTCAACTCAGGGCGGTAGTCCACATTGGAATGTTCTGAACTAGCGAACTCATGCCAAGGCGCTCTGGAATCCTCTGTGCGGAAAATGAACCATGCAGTCTGATAACCGTACTGATGCCCGAGTTGTGCAGCATGAGTGATATCCCATGTATATCGACCATCGTCCAATACCTCTACCATGTCTATTGGAAGACCTGCATCAAGAGAACTAAGACCGCCACCAGAATTCCATGTGACGCCATTGACGCGTTCATTCCAGGTGACATTGTTCTCCTCAAATCCATCGTACAACACCGAAACCGAGATGTTCTGTGTATTGGACAAGCCACCGGTCTTGTACAGAGAGAGGGTGGCGCCAACCACCTCGAATGGTGTCTTGATTTCCATGCCAGTCAAATTATACATCAGGACCGTAGTGGCAGCGTTATTCACATTATGGGGACTGGTTCCAATGACCAATGAAGAATTTGAACCATGATTGTTGTTCACGTATGTCTGATCCAACCATGAATCCTTGAAATAATCAGGTAAGTCTTCTTGAGGCAGGAATCCTCCGTCCCGAATGTTCGCATATGCATCGGTTGAATTCAATGCTTCTCCAATCCACTTGGGTAGACAGAAGGAATAGCGATTGCTGTATTCACCAAAAACATCATCTCCAACAGGTTGTACATACCAGATGTAGCACTTCCCATTCGATAGATTGCTTGGCGGTGTATAACTGAGATTGGAGATGTTGAAACCTGAATCAGAACGTGAATCAAACGTATTCCATCCTACTCTTGAATCAAGAGAATCATGCAGAAAGAACAAACGCCAAGCATCGATAGTGCTACTGTTGGAATGATTCCACGATAGGGTTGGAGTACCGGCTGGATACAATGCAACAGTGGAGTTATCCCACAATACCTTACCATCTGGTGCACCTCCGGTTGCTGCAACCTCTGCTGCTGCTTGAGCGCCCGTGGTCCAAGTCAGATTCAACCATGGAGGGTTGGTAGCTGACTCAGATGAAGACAACTTCACCATTCCTAGATCATCATCCGCCACGATTGCAAATTCAATGTGGGTCGCTCCACCAGCGTGTGCTTTCTGAGCCAGATCCGTGATATCGAATTCCATCCACGAAGATACTGTGACATTCTGTACGATGAAAAACTCATCATCACGAACATCTTCTGCCGATAATGTTGAGGATGCAGACCAATTATTGACCCCATCTCGTGTCAAACCAGTGGCACTATCGTTCCATGTTCCATTCACCGTATGTATGGAAATCCTTTGACTTGAGGAACTCCCCCATTCACAATAGAGATTTAGATTCGCTTGCTTCAAAGTAGCGTTCTGTGGCATTGGAATATCAGTCAATGGAATCTTCATCAGTGAGGTCGCTAACGAACCGTCTGTCATCTCACCACTGTACAAGTAATCATCATTGGGATTGCTATCGTTGACATTCGCACCCGTATTGGATATCCATGTATCCATGAAATTAGGTGCATTGAGAGAGGGCATGGCCTCACGGTGATGTAATTCAACCGCAGCAGTGTCATTGTCGATACTCCATGTGGTCAAGTCAGGAACATGGAAATGATTGTACTGACTCCAGTTACCTATCTGATTGGTAGTGGAGATGGCTCTGACCCTCCAAAACCAAGTCTTTGCCACAGCAAGATTGACCGGCATCTGGAAAGTCATGTTGTTGACATCAAATCCACTGCTGGACCAAGAACCATATGAAAGCAGATCTGCACTTTCAAAAGAAGTATTGGAATCGATGTCAACCACGAAACCTGAAACATTGGTACTTCCAGAATAGTTCCAATGCAACAACGGATTCCTGATAGTCGACCTTTCGATACCATCCGCAACGGACCAACTGCCGTTGGCAGGACTCAATGGAACAGGTTCATCGGGGAGGGCAGAAGAACCGGGAACATAGGTGAATATCAGTTCGGGACGGCTGGTGTTGACATTTTGGTTTCCGTAAAGCAGGGCTTCTCTGTCTAAACCGCTTCCGGCTCCAAGAATCGATAGTATTACATCAAAATTCTCACCATTACGCATAGCATTCTGGACTCCGAGAGTGACATTCCATTCAAACCAGGAATTACTGCTCCCACTAATCGTTGTCGAGGATAATAATTGTCCACGTTCCCAACCCTTGGCACCTACGGTACCCCAAGAATTCCTTCCATCATACTCGTTCCAGGTTGCCCGATCTTCGGTCCAGTTATGCTGATGACTCTCATATGCTCCAATATATGGATTCCCTCCAGCATAAGCCATTTTGAATCGGAGTTTGGCCTCCACCACTGCATAACCATCTGGAAGGTGATGCGTCAATAGATGACAACCGAAAAGAATAGAGGTTTCTGCACCAGACCCATAGGTGTTGTAGGCGACCTGCATCTCTTGTTCAGAATCATAATTCGAATCTGTGGTTCTGCTGTCGATATAGGTGTCTTGACAACTAGGATGGTCACCATTCGAAGATGCATTTCCATCTCTCAAAGTGAGTTGATATTTATTGTCACCAAGATATGTGGAATTCAGTTCGGTAATGAAGAAGGATTCTTCATTCCAAAAACTCCAACGCCCATCTGCAGGATCTACTTGAGCCATCCGCCAATAATACATCGCCCCTGTCGAAAGACCGAAACTGGAAGTGATGTTGTACGAGCCATCAGAGGGCTGGAAATCATTGTCCACCGAGGTGTCAACCTCTTTCAGGATGTTTCTGAATAACTTGTCATCTGAAAGTTGGAACAAAACCTCATTTCCAGAAAAAGCTGAACCATCCCATCTCAATTCAGGCGTGGTGTTTCCTGAAAGATTGTGATCATCAATCTCCCAGATTCCTTGTCCTCCCGTTGGATACTGGATATCCACAGGAGAAACAGGAGATGAAGAACCCCATTCATAGGTCACCTCAAAACGTGGTTGGTCCGAGGAAGTTGAGGCCTCTGTACTGTGGAACGTTATGTCATTAGAAGAAGAAAATGAACCATCTGCATCTTGACCGCTGATGATGATATCAATTGGGTCACCCATTCCCAAGTCTAGGTAAGCTTGAGTCCATAACGTTGTATTGAAACTAAACTCATCATTCGAAGCATCCATACTGATACTATCCAAAACCGTGCCGACTTCAACATCCCAATCAGTACTGTCTCCCAATGGGCTGTTCCATGTTGCATCCTCTTCACTCCAATCAACATGATTTTCAACAAAGATCATTGAAACCAGTTCAGAACCATTGACCGAGTCACGAGTGAGAATCATTTCTGCAGACTTGATAGTGACATTGGTATGCATACCAAGATGTTGTAAATGGAATTTCATCAACGCAGTCGATTCTTTATCCGGAGAGGTATCTGTTCCAACCACCATTGAGGCTTCAGAACCCAAAGAAGTACTCTTCTGTGAAGAATCCAATTCGGCATCCCAGATGGTTTTCTCAGAAAGACCAAGGTCATCAGCATCTATACTGATGGTTGCAGTTCCATCACCATTGTCGGTGATATCATGGCCAGGGAGATTGAACCAACCTTCTACCCAATCTCCAATCTGATAATTATTGATTGACCTCATTCGGTAATACATCGTGGTTCCATTGGAAAGCGCTTCATTGGACCCTATCGCCATGGTACAGACGCATGAAGAACCACCGGTAAGTGAGAACATCGATGAATTTGCCATCGAGGTCCAATGGCCACCTCCATCTCCATCCCTCCTGAATTCACTGGATTCGGACAACTGGATTTCCACATTGTCACCAACCCAATCACCCCATGACAGAGTTGGGGTCGTATCTGCTGTCAAGATGAAATCGCTAGTCATCAATGAAACACCATCATCAATCCAATTTGGAGATAATGAACCCACAGAAGAAGCGTTGGTGTTACTCAGAACGACACTCAACGACGGATGCAATGTGGAATTGCTGTTATCGCTGGTATAACACTCAGATTGCGAACCGGTTGCAGAGATGAGATAGCGCCCAGATGTCCAGTTATTCGCTGCGCGATACTGCACTTGACGAGTGACATTGAGAGAAACTGTGCCATTGCTCAACATTGACACACTTGGCTCCCAAGCACTCCGGTCCTTACCGGATTCAGCTCCCAATGGCAGGTTCCAGGATTGCGACGTGTTCGAAATCATCCAATTGGCATTTGACTCATTGAAACCGCTGGTCAAGTTGGCGATATAGAACTCTGAAACATCTCCATCATCATTGAAACACTCCAGATTGAGAGTGGCAGAATAGACCGTATATGCTGTACTGAGATTGAAAGTGAACTCGATGAGCATCCTTGCTTCTGACGCTCCATCGATTCCGATCAGAGCCGTGGTATCAGAACCATAGGTCGAACTGGGCATACCGGAATCAATGTATGTGTCGATGCTGCTGGTGTAATCCCAGGTCACTGCATTACTTGGGGAATGAGAGGATTCGGGAGAATCAGGGAAAGTAGCAGGATAGAGACTGGGAACCATCATATCGGCAAAAAGAAACATTGCTACGAGAAACATGGCTTTGAATGAAAATCGCGGCTGCACTGAGGTCGAAGACATGGGTATCGCCTGACGACAAATCGGACTGTGTTATCATGCTTCGCACTGGCCGCCCATAGGGCGGCCGTAAGAAGGAAGGCCAGTGATAAGGTTCATCGGGCCTCGCCTTCAGCCATTGAGTTGCATGAGCGAACTATGGGTCGAAAAACACCGACCGAGGTCGGTTTCTGAAATTCGCGGCCAAGCAAGTGCAATAGAGCGGTTGACTG
>PVBE010197360.1_pt1 | contig 10698 bp, 13 predicted proteins | sample 1631181 | NCBI WGS metagenome assembly PVBE01 (sample SAMN08397723, study PRJNA350692) | Marine metagenome, whole genome shotgun sequencing project. | isolation source: water | place: Pacific Ocean | collected 2012-04 | reverse complement strand
GGTCGACATCAATGCTTCCAGCAGCACATAACGATCTTGGTCACTACTACATGGATCGCCTAATTGACGCTGATGTTCCAGCAAATGAAAGCCAGCTCGTTCGCGATGACGAGGGAATACGTCAGCATCTAATCCCATCAGCACGATCACGCGGTGAGGGATTGCCCGCATTGGCTCCAAAGCACTCACCGTGAGCACACCACTGCGATGGCCAAACCTGCCACTATCTACAGAGAGCGCCTCATTGAGAACGTCTGCAACAACGGCAGCTTCCAGCAACAATGGACAATCGACTCCTACCTGTCGCCAGTCCTCCAATGCCACAAGCAAAGACTGTCGCTCCCAGGCCCAGGGGCCACCATCACCAAACAACTCCTCTACAAAATCCTGCAAAAGCACAACCCAGGCTTGGCAACTGCGAGGGCGACGTAACTCACGAAGTTGCCTACAGAGCTGTGCCAAAAGTTGCCACCATTTAGCCAGCTGGGCTGGTTCAAGTCCCTCTGCAAAAGGTGCTACTCCTCCAGGTGCCAGCCCTGGAGAACTAGGTAGCACCAAGCCAAGTAGCCAACGATCCAAACACCAGCTAAGGCTATGGGTCTCGTCACCACCACGCTCTTCGGCATCAAGTCCCCAACGAAATCCCGTAAGCTGCAAATAACGACTAACGCTGCCGGCATCGTCTTGAGTTAAACCCTGCTGTTGCTGTATGGCTGGATTAGCGAGCAAGCCTTCTAGAGCGGTAGCAGTAAGTCTGTCGCCCGCAATTTGCAACAGTTGCAACAACCCCTGCGTCATCCCAGGACTGTCTTGTTGGCTGCGATCTGTAATCCGCCAAGGAAGATCCACACCAGTGGCCGCAGCATCGTTAAACACCGAGGCCAGCAGAGGAGCAAAGCGACTGACCTGGGGTGTCATCACCAGTACATCACGTGGTTCAAGGCTGGGATCAGCAGCAAACCATTGCAAGATTTGATCACGAACTAACTGCACCTGGCGCCATTGCCCAGGGCAAGCCAGAAACAGCAAAGAGCCATCCTCTTGCCTACGACGCAAAGGTTGTTGATCCTCTGGTGAAACGAGCTGCTGCTGAAGCAACTCGAGCAGAGTGGGTTCTGTTCCTGATTCACAGGCAATGGTGGCCGGTGCGGCAAAAAGATCACCCTCCTGCCACTGGCCAAGCTGACTCTCACCGCTCCCTTCTAATAACTGCTGAAATTCCGCACCCATTCGTCCAAGCGTGGCTTCTAAGCGCGGCGCTTCGAGCAACCAAGAACCATCAGCTGGCTCGATCCATTGATGACCTAACGCCTCCCTTCTGCTACGGCAACGCTGCCATAAATCTGGACAAGGAGTGAGCAAGAACATCTGCACATCAATCACCCCGGAGAGGGCCTGGATCAACTCCATTTGCACCGGAGCAAGACTGCTCAAGCCAAAAAGCCGCAGTTGACTTGGCAGTGCCTTGGCGGGATGCTCCCCACCTCGCAGCATTGCAACTGCCCTATGCACCTGAAGTCCAAACGGCTCAGCATCCAAACGTTCAGCCAATAAGCGCAGTAGCTGCGGTTGCCAGCGCAGTTGAGATGGAAGCTCTTGAGAAGAAGTGGAGAGCTGATCACCACCCTCCAGCCATTGATAGATCAACTGCGGGCGGTATAAGGCGTAGTCGTCAAATGCATCGGCAATGCTTCTTGCTAATTGCCATTGCTCTCGGTTCAGCTGACCTGGCTGGGATGGCTGACGATTAATCCACTCCCTTAATGGCGCAGCTTCTTCTGTCTGTAAAACCTGCGGCAATACATCGATCAGAGGCCATACAAGTCGACTAGCGCGCCAAGGATCCTCAGCATCACTATCGATCCCCAAGACGGTTCGAACCAACTGCCGCAAACGTGATCCAGGGAAAGGGAACCGCACCAAAGCGCTAACGCCATTGACGATTGCCAACTGTTCTCCCAACCAGCGGCTAGTAGGCCAGGTATTCACTACTACATCTACGGAGTCGAACAAACCTGGTGGCGCAAGACTTAGCTGTTGAGCCAGCAATCGAGCCAACCACTCCGCTCGATTGCTGCGATAGATCGTCAGCAAGGCTTAGCTAAAACCGAAGGTGATGAAGTAGTCATCTCTCGAGGCACTACCTCTTTGAGCTTATTGAGATCGGCTGACCAACGTTTTTTCAGTCGATGATCACCGCAAACCTGAACAACCGCATCACTTTCTGGGCAATAGGCGCTGAGTGCCCCCCCATAACAAGCACCTGTATCAATCATCACGATATGGCGATGGCGCTCTACCTGAGGACGGGGAGTATGAGCGACTACCACGCGTCCATAGCGACCGTCGTAATCCTCCCAGAATGAGTTGCGAATGCTCAAATCTGGATTGCCATTAAGATCTAAGCCGGCGTGAGTAGCAATCCACCCATTGGCTTTGTAAACAAGAGGCAGCCCTTTCAACCGGCCAAGCCACTCTCGAGCCAGCTCATCACCCAATTGCCTGTAAGTGTCAATCGATAGCAACGCAGCCCGGCAATCTTGATGATCTGCCTCCAGGCAATTGATCAGATGCTGTTCATGGTTACCTCGCAACCAAATAGCACGACCCTTACAGACCAGTTCCCAAACAAGCAACATGGTGGCCTCAATGGCTGGACCACGATTGATCACATCTCCACAAAAGACAAGCTGAGCCGAACTAGGGAACACCTCGAGTAGCTGCAACAAGGATTCATAACAGCCATGTACATCTCCAATCACCCAATGATGTTCGCAGGGTGAATTCACAATCGGAGAAACATTCTCTTCAAGATTCTGCCTGAGCTATAGCCATATGTCATTGGTACTGCGTACGGTGAACAATCTTGAGGTGGCTGATTTGGATCCACGCACGTTGCCGGTTATCAAACGAGTGGACTTGCTCGTAAAAGCCCTCAATGGTGCTCAGAGCACCAATGAAGCTTTGGCGCGTTGCGAGGACGGAGAAGCAATGCTGGATGTACTTCTCGGGGCCTCATCCAAGCTTGGCCTTGGTCTTACCCGGGAAGATTTAATGACAACACCACCAATCCGTGACTGGATCTGGTGGAAAGAGAAAGAGGCCCTAATCACCATCGGCGAGACCAAACCCCGTTACAAACAGGACGACCCTGCTACTAAATCAAACGCTTCTGGCAGTCGCAGCTTTCTAGGCCTATTCAGATTCTGATTACTTGATATTCAAGAGCCTGTTTTCAGGCTTTAGCAAGAGGATCAGGAATATTCGAGCTTGGAGCCTCGAACTCACCTTGCGCTACGAACTTCAACCTGAGCTTCATAAACGTGATGAAATTTTGATCGGTCGAGACCAAAGCTGCTGCAGGCTGAGGGATCTTTTTGCCCAAATCGGCAAGTTCAGGGGCTTTCAAAAAAGCCGGACTAGATATCAGCCAGAAGTCGATCGCTTTATTTAGCTCGTCATAGTGGCGCGTGCGTTCTCGCAGCAACTCCTGCATGGTGTGCTCAGTAAGTAGACGTTCACTGGCAGCGACGAAATAATGCTTGCTCATCCTTACTGGCTTCCGAATAGAGGGTCTCGTCGAGGATTCTGTACCAGACGCTTCATCTCTCTTACCGCTTCTTGCAGACCTACAGCGATCGATCGAGCCACGATCGTGTGACCGATATTAAGTTCTTCAATCCCTTCAATAGCTGCCACGGGTTCAACATTTTGGTAAGTCAAGCCATGTCCGGCATTCACTCTTAAACCGAGACTGCGTGCCCTTGCCGTGGCTTCTGTTAAACGTGCCAGCTCAAGGGGTTGCTCAGCCCAGCAGGCTTCTGCATAGGCCCCTGTATGGAGTTCCACCCAGCGAGCACCACAACTAGAGCATGCCTCTAATTGCTTTGAGACAGGGTCCACAAACAAGCTGACTGGGATTGCCGCAGTCTGTAACTGATCGACAATGTCACGCAGAGAAGGCTCCTGGGCCGCCACATCGAGGCCACCTTCTGTAGTTACCTCCTCTCTTCGTTCTGGCACAAGAGTCACCATCTCAGGTTTTACCTTCAAAGCGATCCCTAGCATTTCCGAAGTAGCCGCCATCTCCAGATTGAGACGACTGCGAACTGTCATCCGAAGAAGCTCCAGATCACGATCCTGGATATGACGCCGATCTTCTCGCAAATGCACTGTGATGCCATCAGCTCCACCTAGTTCCGCCAGCGTGGCCATGAGAACTGGGTCTGGTTCAACGGTTTGGCGAGCCTGACGCACGTTGGCGATGTGGTCGATATTGACCCCGAGGCTTGCCATGAAGAAAGGGAGACATGCCTAATCCTATTAAGAAGGACTGAGCGCAATCTGTCGCCCTAGGCGATTGGCCGCAGCTCTAACTGCCCAATCACTATTGGGTTAATGCGTTATTGGCCTTTAAGTTCAGATGTTTGAATTCGCCAGAGACGGTGTCCTCGGCCCTTGCGACTCGTGAAAATGCTCTTGGTCTTGCTATAGACCCGTTCTTAGCACCCTTGGCCATGGTGACGACGCAAGACATTGTCTTGCGTCAATATTTTCGTGAGCGCATTGTTCTGGGTCAGGAAAATCTGCCCATGAAGGGACCAGTGTTGCTAGCGCCAACCCACCGCTCACGCTGGGATGCATTAATGCTGCCACTAGCTGCTGGTCGTCGGGTGACAGGCCGGGACTGTCGCTTTATGGTCACGCTCGATGAAATGAAGGGTTTGCAGGGATGGTTCCTTCATCGCTTGGGATGTTTCCCAGTAAATCAGTCCAAGCCTTCACTCACTAGCCTGCGCTATGCCATAGACCTAATGGCCGATGGTCAACAAGTGGTTGTCTTTCCCGAAGGAAAAATCAATCGAAACGAAGACCCAATACAACTTCACCAGGGGTTGGCACGTCTGGCCCAACTTGCTCAAAGTCAGAAGGTAGATGTACAAATAGTGCCGATTGGCCTTGGGTATAGCGAAGTCATCCCAAAAGCCTTTGGGAGGGCGTCAATTTGCTTTGCTGAGCCAATGAAAGTGGTCGGGACTGGTCGAGAAGCGATCAAAAGTTTCAATACCGAGCTCTCAGCACGAATGCATGCAGCTGAACAAGCTGCCCTTCAGGCCGTAGGCCGTATCAAGAAAGCAACTTAAAGTTCCTTTTATCTGTTCTTCCCTTCATGAGTTTTCGCCTTCCGCTGATGGCCTTTGCACTATGCACTGGTCTTGCTATATCGCCTTGCTCAGCACTGGCCCAAACACCAACTTCATCGACTGACAAGGTCCTAGCCCAGGGGAACGAAGGGTTCAATGTGAGTGCAGTCCAAAACCTGCTAGTTCAAGGTGATGCCGCTGTATCCGCTGGCAATTTGGACCAAGCAAGAAAGGATTATGACAACGCCCGTGATGCCTCAAAACAACTATTGGCCTTTTATCGGGACCTCAGCGGCGCCTTCCGTGGCCTAGATGCTCGCATCCCTCGTGAAATGGACACCAAGGGACGTAAAGCCTTAGGGCTGCTGGCGCAGGCCAACCTACGCCTTGCCGCACTTTTCCGCCGACAAAACCAACCAGAGATAGCGGTGCCAGTTCTAGTCGAAGTAGTCAGACTGATGTCACCCTCTCGCCCGGAAGGCCAAAAGGCCTATCAAGGCCTTATAGAGCTGGGTTTTGTTGAAACCCCCTTTGCCGGTGCCAAGCTGACGACCTCCGACTGAGTCAATTCTCAGCTTGAATCTGTCAAGATCAATCTTTGCAGTAAACGTTCATCTACATGGTTCAGTCCGACGAAGTTGAGGCAGCAATCCGCTTGGCCCTACCTGATGCTGAGGTCACAGTTGAGGACCTCACAGGTGGGGGTGACCACCTTCAAGTGAAAGTGATTTCAAATGCATTTGCTGGCCTTTCGAGAATCCATCAGCATCAATTGGTCTATGGAGCCCTTAAGGATCAACTCGCCAGTGAAGTCATCCATGCACTGGCTTTGAGCACTAATGCACCCGACTGAACCCACTTAATCACTTCTATTTCCCATGGATTCCAACACACAGACCCGTATAGATACACTGATCCAGTCAAGCCCGATCATGGTGTTCATGAAGGGCACAAAACTGATGCCCCAGTGCGGCTTCTCTAACAATGTGGTGCAGATACTCAATGCCCTGAGCATTAGTTTCGAAACCTTTGACGTGCTCTCCGATATGGATATTCGCCAGGGGATCAAGGATTACTCGAATTGGCCAACTATTCCCCAGGTTTACGTCAATGGGGAGTTCATCGGCGGATCGGACATCTTGATTGAAATGTATAACTCAGGGGAATTAAAAGAGAAGCTTGAAATCGCTCTGGCCAGCTAGAAAATCACGGCATATAAAGAGATAGCTAAAGGGGGTAACCAGCTTTTTATGCACAGGCAAAGTTCAGCAAAACTCAAATCTTCTGCTTGGGGCGGCGAACACCAATGACGCCGATCTTGCCCTTACCTAGAACTTGATACAAAGCAATAGGGCATCTCAGACACCTTGCCAGGTTGCTAGGGGTCCGTGGAATGAGGGGCCCCGCCAGAATTTGGATGACGAATCATCCAGTCATGACCAAGATTGACCGTGCAACATTCTCTTGAATCCTGGCGGCGCTATTCGCTAACAGCCGACTATCACTGCCAGTTGACACTGCCTTACCAGCCACATAACAATCAAGCGGCAGCCCACCTGCTCACCCTGCTGACTGAGCAGGAGACCTTTGCAAATAAAGACCCTGGCGTTACGCGCTTGGTCTGGATGATGGGGATCTCCGATTTTCATTTGCACAGCACTGAGCTGCCCACTTAAGGCAGCGGGGGCTTTTCTATTCTCCAATCAAGGCCTATCAGCACTAATTCGTAGAACTCAACGGGAAACCAAACCTTCCCTGATCAACTGACCCTAAGAGCAACTGAATGAAGTGGGTGAAGCACAATTACCACCCTGCTTCTTTGTTGCGATAAAGGGTACTCAGATCACCATCAGGACCGATAAAGCTCGAAGGATCCAGTATCCACCTCTCTACGAGAGCTTCAAACCTTGCCTGCTCCCTTGTGTCTAACTGACCAATACGTCTTAAAGCATGAATGTAACCATCGGCATAGAGCCGTAATTCTGATGGTCTGTGGTGCCTACTAGTGAGTTCCTGACAGGCATCACAAAGAGACTGAAAATGTCTAATCGCCTCTGGATGGTCAAGGGATGTCATGGTCGGAGATCACGGCAGTCTCTGTTTCAAGCCTGCCATCGGGTTGGGTTTAGCGTAAGGGGGCAATGTCATGGCACGTGACCTCCACTCCCCACGATCTTCATTCCACAGAGGAGCACAAAATCTCTTCTTCGGGGTCTATGCAGATGCAGCCCACAACGCAGCAACCCTCACGGGTTCTTGTGGTGGAGCCACACCCGACTCTTCGCACTGTGCTGGTGCATCGCCTCCGGCAAGACGGTCATCTCACCGCAGCTGTGGCCACTGCCATTGAAGCAATTGAAGTCTGCCAAGATCAGTCACCGGATCTTCTTGTCAGTGCTGAACTGCTTGAGAAAAGTTCGGCAATGCGACTCTCTCATCAGCTTCGTTGTCCTGTGTTCGTGCTTACGGCCCGCACAGGTACAGAACCCTTGGTGTGCCTACTAGATGAGGGTGCCGATGATGTATTGCGCAAACCATTTGGGCTTGAGGAACTCGCAGCACGTTGTCGCACCTTGCTAAAGCGTGGACATAGCGGCCTGCAAGAACGCGTCACCGTGGGCCCCCTTGAGGTCCATTTGTTGCTCAGACAGGTAACTCTGCGAGATAAACCTGTGGAATTAAGCCCCAGGGAATTCGCCCTACTCTGTGCACTCTTGATGCCTCCGGGTATCGTTCGTAGCCGCCAGGAACTTTTGCGAATGGCCTGGCCTCCCTTCAGTGGCGGTCCTCGTTCAGTGGATACGCAGGTTCTTACCCTGCGACGCAAACTTGAACAAGCTGGCCTTGGAGATGGTGGTGGCATAACCACAATGCGTCAACAAGGATATCGATTCAGCCTGGACAATCTCTCTGACACGGACTCGTTGCAGTAGGAGGCTCGAGAAACTTGTCCTTGCCTTATAGGGACAAATGTAAGTAGGTGCGTATATATCCAGACCTAAAAGTGATGCATACACATCAAAACAAAAGGCATTCATAAGAGTTGCCCTTGCAAGAAATATCACAAACAGCAATGATCAAACTCAAATCAGCCCAACTGCAACTGCACGAATCTTTGAGCAGCGGTGAATGACTAGAGCGAAAAGGTACCACCGCCAAAAGAGAAAGAAGAATAAGTAAATCGCCTTACAGCGGGGATTTCCAATGGGTCAAAGCCCCATAAGTTGTAATCGATTTCTCCTATTAGTTGTAACCAAGCATGCGCCGACCAAAATCACCAAAAGATGTGATGCCAATCAAGCTATTTGCCTTAGAGCTGAGTGAGAGTTAGTGAGAATTTGGTTAGAGCCCTGATTTATTTCAGGGCTATTACTTTGATCTGGGCCTCTGTGAGCCAGATCACAGATGTGATTGCTTTAGATCAACACCTTGGACGTTTAGAAAAGCGATGTTATGTGCATCAAAGGTAAACCAATCAGCCTTTGATTTCCATATACCCAACTTCAAAATCATGACTACATCCAACAACGACTACATCAGCGAACTGTTAGATCAGGAACTTTCTTCTACTGATCTTGTAGGTTTATCTGGTGCTAAAGGCTTTAGCTATAAGCATGAATCTTTCGTGGTAACAGATTCTAATGGCAGGAGGATCGTTTTAAAAGATCGAAACGAATTTAAGGGGGACAAAGAGTATGAGAAGTATTTTAAATCACTCTTAAAAAGATGATAAGTCTCCTGTGAATATGTTTGCGGATAAATCTTTTGAAGCAAGCAATTTCACAACATCCCAAAACATCACATACAAACCAGGACTAAACCAATGAAATTTTCTACTGCTACTGCTTACTCTGCTGCAGGCCTTATTGCCCTCACCGGAGTTGTTGCTACATATCCGTCTCCTGCCTTTGCTGGGAGTCATGTGGATAAAACTGTGAAGCGACAGGAGCGTCAAATCAAGCTACTAGAACGCAGGAATTCGCAACTGCGTCGTGAATTAAGACATGAACGTAAATTGACTCAACGTCAAACCTATGTACGTCGCACTTACTCCCGATCAACCGTTCTTCCTGTATGGGAAAATGGTCGGAGGGGAAGGAGTGGAGTATTTATCAGCTTCTAATTTCTTAAGCAAACTTAAAACATCAACTCCCCGCCAAGTGCGGGGTTTTTAATGCCTCATCTACTGTAAATGCTCCTCAGCATCAGTATCACCACGAGAATCTGTTGTTGAGAGTTTACTTGTTCAAGTCCCATCATGTTTATCAATCTCAGAAGGGGATTATTACACTTGCCGTTGAGATCTTTCCGACATTTTTCTTGCGGCTGCCCCATAAGATAGCAGTGGGCATAACAAAGATCAACCTCTAGGTGAAGTCATAAACTTAGAACATAAATCAAAACTAGTTAAATAAATGGCATGGGTGTCAAATGCAGATTTGACTTGAATTGTGATCGAGCTGTATCAAATTCGATCACAATAACTTCTAAAATCCAGAGAAAGGAGCTGAGGAGTGATGAATGACAATTCTTAAATTACCTTCGTCATCTTTTCTGAAGGTCCAGGTCTTGTCGACACTACTCTTGTAGCCGTTCTCTGCAGTGAAATGAACCCAACCCATGCTACTGGCAGTATTGCCATGAAGCTGAATAACTGCGTTTTCAATTGTACAGTTAGCCCAAGGACTCCTTGATGGCCCAGGTGAACCTATTGCAAACCCCTTATCATTATATTTAGAATTATCACCTACGAAATAGGATAAAGCACCATTACGTGTCGATCTAAATGTCGTAGCCCCTTTAGACCAGGTTGGTTTGAATGCAACAGGGCCAAGATTATATCCGTAGGCAGCATCAATTACTTCCCCGGCCAAGGTTTTAGCCTTATCAAGTCCTTCTTCGTCATAGGTAACACTTATCTTGACAAGTGCATCGCACCAGCCTTGCTGAGCAGCTTTAAGCTCCTCAATAGTGATGCTTTCATCAAGTATCTCAGGGCTGCCATAGCTGGGTGTGGCGAGCAAATTAATAGACGCCAATGCAGCGCATAGCATTAGACCAGAGTTTTTGGTAAACATTGGGAGTCAAATTATTTAATTTAATAATATCATGCAATGCTCAAGCGCTGAAAAGTGCTCATCAAGAGTACTTTTGTTTTTATATTAACAATACCAAGCTGCTACTATTTGGTTGATATTTCAAAGTGAAAGGTATCTCTTGCCCATGAATTATTGCATACGGGTACTAGTTCCTTCCTTTAAGAGTTTTCAATAATCTGCTGGCTTAGGATTCTATTTAATCCTTCGACCATATCTATGCTGCTATTAAGATAGACAGCAAGCGCACATTGTATTTATGACTTATAATCGTGGGTTGGCGTAATTACAAGGAGTAACCTGTTTGTTTAGCCATCTGCTTCTATAATTAAAATTCCAGCACAGTCAGTACTGATAGCTTGCGGGCGTTAAAGCTGATTTGTAGAGGTAAGTATTTTCGATGGCTACACAACAACAGTTGACTTTCATGCGCGAGGCTATTCGCATTCAGCGTGATG
>PVBE013011961.1_pt1 | contig 10699 bp, 6 predicted proteins | sample 1631181 | NCBI WGS metagenome assembly PVBE01 (sample SAMN08397723, study PRJNA350692) | Marine metagenome, whole genome shotgun sequencing project. | isolation source: water | place: Pacific Ocean | collected 2012-04 | reverse complement strand
GCAGCACGGCCGTCGCTCCGAGGGTAAGCATCGCCGACTTGGCGAGACTGGCTGGCGACACCTGGAAGATGAGGAAATTAACTCGAACGGAAAGCCCAAGTTTATCAACAACCCCGATTCACTGATTGTGGAGGCGAGCAGCGGAGACGGCTCGTACGACAACGAGAAATGGCAGGAGATTCAATCTCTTACGACGAGGCGGGGCAAGGCGCAGCGAGGTGTACCGCGCGCGTCGGACCCTGCGAAGTATCCTCTGAGCTGCCGCGTGCTCGACATGACCGACGGCTGCGGCGCGGTCATGTACGGATCAGTCCACGGCGGTCGCAAACTTTACAAATGCGGGCGTTACATGCGAACTTCTGGTGCCGATTGTGACAACAATGCGGTCGATGCCGAAGCCCTGCTGCGTGTCGTACTTCTGTCGCTACGTCAACTTGCTGATCGTCCGGGGCGGCGACAACGAGTACGGGACGCGCTTTGCGAATTGGCCAACAGGGAGGAGGCTCACGACGAACGTAGTGCAAGAGAACTCGCAGTCGCCGGAATGGAACGCCGCATTGTAGGAGTGCGCGAGTCACTGGAACGAGCCCAGCGCCGGCTTGCCCGGGAGCAGGACGAGGAGCTCTACCAAGCGCTTCGGGACGAGTACAAGAAACTGCGAAGTGAAATGGATGATCTGGAGACGCAACAGCAGGCCGAGGCGGCGCAGGTCAAATCAGCTCCGCTGAGTCCAGCGGGCAACGTGGAAGCGGCGATGACGCTCCTCGACGAAATCTGCCGCTTGCAGTCGGACGGCGCAGCAAGGAAGGACGTGCGTCCCAAATTGGAATTGCTAGGTGTCCGCGTCGGCCTGGAGTTCGTGGAAGCGATCAAAGGGACTCGCCGGCGGGTCCGCAAGCTGAACAGCGGCGTGATGGTGCTGGGCAACGGTACGTTGCCCGTGGAGACTCACGGAGCAAGCCGGGTCGGCCCCGGCGATGAAGACAACTGTTTTGTGGGCTGTGGTGAAAGTAAATCGGCCGGTGCAGGCGATCCTACGCCTGCTCCGGCCGATACCCAGCCCGATTTATGTCATCGGGAGGGCGTTTCGTTAACAAAGGTGAGTCGGGGCGAACCTCCTAAAACCTGCTACCGTCAATGCCAATCCACGATGATCTGCTTCGTGTCCAAGCGGTATTCCGCAAATCGAATGATCACCAGTGAGGCTGTGCCTCGGACCGGCACGAGCTCTCGCTCGGCTGCAGCGCCCCGCTCCCCGATCAACCTGCGGTCGGTGCCCGTCGCTGAAGACTTGACTCTTTTGTACAGAAGAACCTGATACAAGTTTTCCAGACACGGTTTTTCCAGACACGATCGCTCAATTCTGATGGGGTCTCGGGCCGATGCAATCTAGTAGACCCGTCAAAAGCTCTTCCAATTCCTCAATTCCAAGACCGCATTCCCGCACGGTTTTCATGTCTCAGCGTACAGATGTTTCTCATGCATCGCGTGGTCGGCTGGCGCGCGCAGTCGCTCCTGACTCGGTTGGGAAGTGGCAACTGCTTCAATTGATCGGCCAGGGCGAGTGGACTCATGTCTATCGCAGCCACCCGCAACAAGGTGGTCCCGATGCTGCGAACTACGCCGTCAAGATCCTCAAGCCGCAATTTCAAAACGATTCGCTGGCGATCAGCCTGCTCAGGCGTGAAGCACTGGTCGCCAGTCAGGTCAGACATGTACACCTGACTTCGGTGCTGTCGCACCATACCCATTCACCACCCTACTTTCTGGTATCACCCTATTTAGCTGGCGTCTCCTTGCGTGCCGCGTTGCGCGTGGCCCAGCAGCTCACCATTCCCCAGGCACTCTGGATCGCTCGGCAGGCCGCCGAAGCGCTCGAAGCCCTGCATCGACGCGGCTGGCGCCACGCTGATGTCAAGCCAGAGAATATCCTGATCGGCCCCAACGGCCATGCCACGTTATTGGATCTAGGGTTCGCCGAATCGATCCGGGATGCGGTTCGCGGAGACGTGATCAAAGGTTCGCCGGCATACTGGTCGCCGGAGTCTTGTTGTGACGAACTTCCGTGCGGCACGGCGAGCGACATCTATAGCTTGGGTGTCACACTGTACGAATCGTTGACGGGGCAATGCCCATTCGTGGAAGCCAGCGCATTCGCAATGGCCACAGCACACGTCGATGCCAAACTGCCGGATCCGCGCGGTCTGGTTCCGCAGATGGGGCCGCGCGTCGCTCGATTGCTACGTGCGATGCTGGCCAAGAGTGCGATCGATCGGCCAACTTCCAAACAACTGATCGATCGGCTTGTCGACCTGGAAATCGATACTCTGCCGGAACGCATCCCAGCATAGATTCAGTATCGCACTCAATGAGTAGCGGCCGCCAGTCGTCCAGACACGTAGATATCGCCTCCCAGTTGTTCCACGGAAACTTCGTCCAGGCCATGCGCCTCGGACATCATCGCCAAGCCGAGTCCGCCGACGGGAGTTAGCGCCTGACTGCCACCGAGCAGCTTAGGCGCGATGAACACATGCACCTCGTCGATCAATCGGGCATCGAAAGCGGTCCCCAGAACTTGGCTGCCGCCTTCGATGAGCACATTGGTCATTTGGCGGCGGTTGAGTTCGTCCAGCAACCCACTAAGGCGGGCTGCTTGGTTGTCACCGGCCAATTGAACGACCTCGCAGCCCGCATTCCGGAGGCGCCGGCATCTGCGTGAATCCGCGGACTCGCTCGCCGCGATCAGGACAGGGACGTCGTGGCCCGTTCGGACAAGTTGCGAATCCAGCGACAATAATGCATTCGTGTCGAGCACAATCCGCACTGCGGCGCGCGGACCAGGCGGTCGAGCGGTCAGCAGCGGGTCATCCGCTACGGCGGTACGTCGCCCCACGATGATTGCATCCATACGGCCTCGAAGTTGATGCGCCACGGCGCGCGAAGCTGGATTGGAAATCCACTGACTGTTCTCCGAACGGCTCGCCAGCTTACCGTCCAAGGTCATTGCCCATTTGGCAATCAGCCATGGACGACGACGCCGAACGTGTTTGAGATAGGGCGCGTTGAGCGACTGCGCGTCTGCAGCAGCAAGTCCCAGAGCGACCTCAAGTCCAGCGTTCTGCAAGACACCCAATCCACTGCCATCCACTTTGGGGAACGGATCCCGCATCGCCACAACAACTCGGCGAATCCCCGCTTGCAGAATCGCATCGACACACGGTGGCGTCTTGCCTTGATGGCAACATGGCTCGAGCGTGACATACATGGTAGCGTCCTGGGCCGCCTCGCCCGCGTCGCGCAGCGCTTCGACTTCGGCATGCAGTCCGCCGAATCGTTGATGCCATCCGCGTCCAACCGCTTCGCCGCGTGCGACAATCAAACAGCCGACCATCGGATTCGGTTCGACCGTGCCTTGACCCCGCGCGGCCAGACTGAGTGCCTGTGCCATAAACTCGCGTTCTTGCAGCGTGAATTCGTTGGTCATTGTCGACCCCGTCAATCCATGCCCGGAACCCACAGTTTCGATTTCTGTGATTCGTCGCCGGCGGGAGTTGCCGGACCGTCGGGCGTCCACAAACCACCACCCTCTGGCGCGCCGGCCGTCGGTGCTACAGCCTGCTGTGGTGCAGGGCCGCCACCGGCCGGGGTACCGTCGGGTGAGATCACGCCGTAGTTAACCAGTAGCCGATACAAGCCATCGGCCACACCAGGCTCGTTCATGTGACGCGATTGAATCGTCTGCACCAAACGATGGCACTGATCCGATTCCATGCGAGGCAAGCGAACAGATAATTCTGCCAGTAACCAGCGCGCGGGTGATTCGTTCTTCTCAACCGCTATCGCATCTGCTTCCGCCACAAGTTCGAGTGCCACGTCAGAATCCGAGCACGCATTGATCAGCGCTTCATAGAGCTGATTCTTTTCCAATCCCTTAGGCAGCCGGTCGCGTTTGAGCATTTCCTGACCAAAACTGAAAATCAATTCAGTTTGGTTTTTCAGTGCAGCCCGCTGAAAGGCAATGTAGAGTTGCTCGTCCTCGAGCTCTTCACCGTTGATCCGAGTCAGCTGGACCATCGACAACTTGAGGACATCTTGATTTTTGCCGGAGATCATCGGGCGCGTTGGGATGCCCAGTTTTGTTCGCAGTTCGTCAAAGTCGAAATCTCGCTCCGTCGCATCTGCGGCTAGCTCCAGCAGCAGAATGATGGCCAGCAGTCGAACCCGATACGCATCGTCGCTGGCCACGTCAACAGGACTCTTGCCGTCCAGGACCTGTTGCTGCAGCGTGGTCCACCGCTGGAGCATCACTTCGCGATGCTGCGCGCTAAGGAACTCTGTTCGCAGGTCCGTTGGCGTGTCATTTGGTAAACGCCAACGCCACGTCAACGCCTCTGCAATCACCGAGGCGGCACCGGTCTTCTCCTCTTTCACAACCTCTCCCACCAACTCTCCGGCCAAGTCGGCGAGAAGTTGTTTGCGGGCGTCGAAGCCATCGGTTTTGAGCAGCACCAATTCCACGCGGGCATCTCGATCAGTCTGTTTGCCGTAGACCATCATGTCTGCGACGACGCAGGGGATATCCTCACGCTTGAGGCCAACTCCGGTTTCTGGCATCGGTCGATCCAGCAACGAACACATGGCCTTGGGTGGCGGCTGATCCTCTTGAGCCAGTTGTTGCAGATCGACGTGCATCTGAGATAACTGCTTGTGCGCCAAAAGCCATTCCATCAGCTTTTCGATGTCCGGCACGGCAAACGTCACGGTGATTTCATCGACCTCGTCGCCATACGTTTTGGCGTCCAGCATCTGGGCGAGTGCTTCGGCCTCAATCGCATCGTCCTGATCGACGCCGTCCATTGACGCATATTTGTGCCAAGCGGCGACAGCTTCTTCCGTCTCGCCGAGCCAGCCGCGAAAGATTGCAATGTTCTTGACCAGCGCCGGGTGATCGGTGACCTTGGCCGTCAACGACTCCAAGCTCTCCCTTGCCGCCAGCCAGGCACCGCGCCGGGCCGATTTCAGCGCCGCATTAAACTCGCCGGCCCAAGGCACATCAGCAGGACATTCGGCATACGCATGATCTTCTTTTAAGAGCAGTGGGATTTCGGGGGAAGCGTTCAATCGCGTCAGCAAAGTCACAGGATCTTGATCTTGGCCGCCGGCCAGACTTGCCTGCAGGATCCAATGCCCACGTGCCGCCAGCACGTTTCCGCGCGACAACATCAACCTTCCGATCAAGCCGATTGCGGCATATACGGACTGCGGCATCTCTTTGTCAACATATTCGAGTGACCGCTGAAGTTTTTCGGACGCCGCTTCAACATCACTTTTCGACGCCGCCACGATGGCAGACAGTGCCAACGCGACGGAGTTATAAGGCGCGGCCTTTTGAAACGCGACGATCGTGTTCTCGGCCGCTTCCACCCCACCGAGGCTCAACTGCAAATCGGCTTTCAGTGCTAACAGTGCCAATCGTTCGCCCTTTTCGGCGACCAGCTTTTCGATCTGATCCAGTGCGGCGGCACGCTGTTCACCTTCAACCGCACGGAGGACCTTGTCAAGTTCAGGCACGATATCCTTCGAGCAACAGAATTTGACCTTATCGCCGCTCCCGCAGGGACAGATTTGGTAGGGTTCGAGCGACATGAAGCGTTCCTTGCTAAGGGAATGAGGGTCGAAGATGTTGGCCCGTGCGAGCGTCGTTTCGGGCCACAGATTAAACACTCCGCATCGTATCAGACGGAGTAGCGCTTGACGACGGGTCGTTGATCGCTTCAATCAATTGCTGCACGGACTCGTGCATCGTTTGCGTGAGCTCTGCCGTGGATTGCCGCTGCGATCCCGTACCGACTTCGATGGGGCTCCCGAACTGAATAGAAACGCGACGATGGCCTCGCACTTCCGGGTAGTCCTGTCCCAAAATGTCCTCTTCAAATTTATCGACGGTCTCGGCAAGCCGCTCAATCGTCGGGTTGTCTGCCAGGTAATCGCCCCGATAGCTGTACAGTTGCACGGCAAAGAACAGGTCTTCCATGTCCATGCCCAGACGCTCGACTACAGCACCCCCAGCCGCGGTGCCCGTTTCGGAACCGTTCAACTTCTTGATCACGGCTTGCCGGAGAGCTTTCACACGCGCCGGCGGTGATTCGTCTTTGTGACAAATCGAATGGCGTTGTTCGAGCTGCAACAGAACGGCTTCCAACAAATGGCGAATGCGATCGCGGAGACGGCCCTCACGCGTTTGCCCCAGATAGTCGAGTTCCTTCAGTGCCAAAGCAGCTTGGGCCAAACGATGGATGCGGTCTGCCAGCGGCAATTCCTGGTCAGCTCGAAGAAACAAACGTTCTTCGATTCGCCGCATCGCTAGCAGAAGATTGGCACCCGGGTCGTCGAGATACCAGAACTTGATGCCGCACGGCACGACAACGATCGGCCGCGTAGCGCGTTTGGCCGCAGTCAAGGCGATGGCCCCTGCACCCTCGCGAAACTCTGTGACGAAATCAGTGGTGTGATAAATATCGCCTTCAGGGAAAATCACCAGGGGATGAGGCTCCTCCTGCAGAATCTGAACAGCCTGCTTGAACGCCCGTCGGTCCGTGCCTTCTCGATCGATGCTGAAGCAGCCCAACCGCTGCATCGCGAAACGCTCGAAACGAGTTGCCATGCCGAACATCTGCCAGGCTGTCAGAAAGTAGAGCGGCAAATCAAATCGGTCCATCGCAACATACAAACAGGGAGCATCATAGTGAACCGAGTGGTTTGGCGTAATCAGAACGCCTTTGCCATTGTCGATTGCCTGTCGCACGAGGTCACCGTTGGTGACGTCAATGGAATCCAGCGATTGATTCTGTTCGAGTTGACGTCGACGGTATCCACGTGACATACGGACCCACCAAGGGGTCATCTTCGGTTCCCACCAACGAGGCGGCAAACAGTAGGGTTGGCGATTCATCGAGAGTGCCTAACGACTGGCGTCTTGTGTTTCTATGAGTCGGGAGGAGTATTCAAATACTAGGCTTTGTCGCTGTGAGTTTGCTTGGCGTGTACGTGCTAAAAAGCTTGTATCAGGTTTTCTGTACAAACGAGTCAATTCTTTAGCGACGGGCACCGACGGTAGGTTGGTCGGGAAGCGGGTCGCCGCAACCGAGCGATAGCTCGTGTCGGTCCGAGGCACTGCCTCGCTAGATTTTGGCGTCACAGATGAGCGAGGTCAATTCCTGGCGGGGGTTCACCCTACTTCACATCGCCCCATATCGCCGCCAATTCATCGTACCAATTGACACCGCGAGGCAGAAACGCTTTGCTACGTGTTCAAGGCAGCAGATTTTCATGAACCAAAGAGGCTCGAGGCGAGCGAAGCGGTGGTCGCATCACCACTGGCTGCAAATCCATTCTCCCGACTATCCGCCGTCACGATGTCGCTAGGAGCAGTTATGTTTCATCATCATCTCATTCGTTACGCGATCACAGGCATTCTCATGATGGTTGGAAGTTCAGTTGCAGGGGGTCCGCCGAAAGAGGTGGCAACGGTCGAAGGCATTGCGGAGTACCGCCTGGACAATGGCGTACGACTACTACTCTTTCCGGATGGTTCACGACCGACCGTCACCGTGAATCTGACGGTCTTCGTTGGCTCGCGTCACGAAGGCGCCGGTGAGGGCGGTATGGCCCATTTGTTAGAGCACATGGTTTTCAAGGGAACTCCGACTCATGGGAATATTCCGGCCCTGCTGCAGGAACGGGGCGCTCGATTCAATGGGACCACAAATTCCGATCGGACGAATTACTACGAAACGCTTCCCGCCGACGGCGAGAATCTGGAGATCGCATTGCGGCTCGAAGCGGACCGTCTGGTCAATAGTCTGATTCGAGGGGAAGATCTGGCATCGGAAATGAGCGTCGTGCGAAGTGAATTTGAACGCTCGGAGAACTCGCCGCAAGGCGTCCTCATGCAAAAGATGATGGCGGCCGCGTACGAATGGCATAACTATGGCAAACCAACGATCGGAAATCGCAGCGACATTGAACGGGTCCCTGTCGAAAAACTGCGAGTCTTCTACAAGAAATACTACCAGCCCGACAATGTGATGCTGGTGATCGCCGGTCGCTTCGATCGCGACAAGGCGCTCGAGCTAACGCAAAAGTACTTTGGCGCGATTCCACGCCCCACACGTAAGTTGCCGCGGACCTACACGGAGGAGCCCGCGCAAGATGGCGAGCGGACGGTGGTGTTGCAGCGGATCGGCGAAGTTGGGATGGTCGCACTGGCCTATCACATTCCAGCGGCGGCACATCCTGATTTCGCATCATTGGATGTACTGGGTGAGATCTTGACGCGCCCGCCAGCAGGCCGTTTGTATAAATCGCTGGTGGAAACCAAGAAGGCGGCCAGCGTCATGGGCGGCGCCATGCCACAGCATGATCCCGGGCTCTTTTTCATCGGCACACAGATTAGACCAACTCAATCCATGGATGACGTCCGCGAGATCTTGTTGCACGACGTCGAGACGATCGCCACCAGTTCGATTACTGCGGACGAAGTTGAACGGGCAAAGAAAAATCTACTCAACAACCAGGAACAGGCGCTGGCTAACAGCAGCCGTCTCGCAATCTCCCTTAGCAGTTGGGCCGGACAAGGGGACTGGCGATTATTTTTCTTGCACCGTGACAACCTGGAACAAGTTACATCAGAGAGTGTTCAGGCGGTCGCGACAAAGTACCTGAAAGCGGCGAATCGGACGATGGGGATCTATATTCCCACCGAAAACGCAATGCGCGTCGTCATCCCCGAGCGGCCCGATCTCGACAAGATCTTCAAGAGCTACCGTGGGCGTGAAGCAGTCGCTGCCGGCGAGCAGTTCGACGCGACTCCAGAGAACATTGAAGCTCGCACGAAACGTTTCACCATCGGCGATCTCAAGGTCGCGCTGTTGCCCAAAAAGACGCGTGGCGAAGTCGTGAATCTGCAGCTCACTCTGCGCTACGGCAATGAAGAAAACTTGCAAGGTATGAAAACAGCGTGCTCGATCTTGCCCAGCCTGATGGTCCGCAGTACCCAAAAAATCTCCAAGCAGGAATTGCAGGACGCGCTGGACAAATATCAAGCACGTCTTTTCGGCTACGGCGGCACGGGATACACCACGTTCAGTCTTCGTACCAAACGTGAGCATCTGGCCGCCACGCTCGATCTACTTAAGCAAGTGTTGCGCGAACCTGCTTTGGAAGAAGAGGAATTTCAGGTTTTGCGGCAACAGCGACTTGCTGGACTCGAACGAGCCAAGACAGATCCGCAGCCATTGTCGCAAATCGAATTGGAGCGCACCTTGTCGCCGTATTCACCCGGTGATGTCCGTTACACGCCCTCGGTGGGCGAACGGATGGAACGGACGCAGGCGACCACGCTGGCCCAGGTAAGACGCGTTTACGAAGATTTCTTGGGAACTCCAGCCGGCGAATTGGTGATGGTGGGTGACTTTGATACCGACGAAGTGTTGCCTCAGCTTCGGGCGATCGTGGCTGATCGGCAACCCCAGTTGCCGTTTGCCCGCATTCGACGCCCGGCGATCACAACTGTCGAAGGTGGACATCGCGAACTGTTGACACCAGACAAGGCCAATGCTGTCTACTACTCCGGTTTTGTTCTGCCGATGGATGACAAGGATCCCGATTACCCGGCGCTCGTCATCGCCAACAACATTTTGGGATCGAGTGGCCTCGCATCTCGCTTGGGGAATCGCGTTCGTCAAAAGGAAGGGCTGTCGTACAGCATCCGCTCGTCACTGTCTTCAAGCCACCTCAATAAACGCGCTGAGTTCCGTGTCTATGCGATTTCGAATCCCGCAAACATGCAAAAGGTGATCAAAGCAATCGGCGAAGAATTGCAGCTGCTGTTGGACAAGGGCGTTACGGAGAGCGAGTTGGAGGAAGCCAAGCAAGGATATCTGCAACGGCAATCGCTCAGTCGAAACAGTGATCGCGAGCTGATTTCAGTGCTCGCCAGCACGCTCGACGCCAACCGCACCATGGAGTTCTACAGTGAGCGCGAAAATGCGATTAAGGAACTGACCGTCGAGACAGTGCAGGCAGCGCTCCGAAAGCACTTTCGACCCGCACGATTAGTGATTGTCACGGCAGGAGATTTTGAAAAGACCGAGTGACATTCGTGCGGGCGTCGCGCGGATGCGGGCGAAGCCTGCCCCCGCACAGACTAGCGCGCGGTCAGCATACCCCTTTTTTCGGTAATCTGATTCAGCAACGCCTGCTGGGGATCGGAAAATTTGCGGAGTCCCTCGGCCATCAGGACATCTTCCAGCTTACCGAAGTCGACCTTCAGATCAATCTCTTCCAACAGCGCCGCATCCATTGGCTCGCTGACCTGATTGGAAAACGTGACGTCGCTTTCGCTGATCGCCTTGTTGGTGGCCGGTGGATTCGTTTGGATGTCCGCCCCCGCCAAAGCACTGATATATTTGGTTCTTCAGAACAATTCGTGGGTGGAATTGGTTGTTCTTTTGAGGAGCGCGGTGGAGCCCCTCGGGACTCAGAACAACAAAGCCTATTTTGTGTTTTGGGCGTTTAGGAGTTGGTCCGGCTCCGTCGTCCTTTCATCCGCCGTGGCCATTCGCTGCGCCCGGGGGTGAGCCCCGACGGATGAAAGGACGACGAAGCCTACACGAATCAAATAGTCAAGGCAGGATCG
>PVBE010308055.1_pt1 | contig 10699 bp, 9 predicted proteins | sample 1631181 | NCBI WGS metagenome assembly PVBE01 (sample SAMN08397723, study PRJNA350692) | Marine metagenome, whole genome shotgun sequencing project. | isolation source: water | place: Pacific Ocean | collected 2012-04 | reverse complement strand
CACTTTCAAAATTGTTGTATCCAGTGAAGTCTGTACCGATTGAAACATCAATGTGTTTGAGGATCTCTGCTTGCACATCAGTTGATCCTTCTTTCGCCAGCGAGTCAGCTTTCGCCCTGTCGCGCTGCTCTTTCATTGCCTGATCAAAGGTTTCCTGATCTATTTGAATCCCACGTTCGGCAGCTATCTCTTGAGTTAATTCCATGGGGAACCCGAAGGTATCATGCAGTCGGAAAGCTATATCACCCGAAAGGCTCTCTCCTGAGCCTATTTGGCTGAGATGATCATCTAGGATCTTCATTCCTGAGGCAAGCGTCTTTCGAAATCCCTCTTCTTCTCTTTGTAAGATTTCTTTAATTAACTCTCTATTAACCGCCAAATCAGGGTACGCGTCATCCATAATCGTAATCACTTCGTCAGCTAATTTTGGGAGTACCAGATCTTTCACCCCAAGAAGATACGCATGCCGGATTGCTCGTCGCGCGATCCGTCGCAAGACGTAGCCTCGATCCTCATTACTTGGGATAACCCCATCATTTGTCAAAAAAGTTGTAGAGCGTGCATGATCAGTCAAGATTTGTAGTGAGATAAGAGTAGATGGATTTTCTATATCAGTAACCCCAGTTACTTCGGCTACCGCTTCGAGGAGTTTTTGGAATTCATCAGTTTCCCACACCGCATCAACCCCCTGGAGAACTGAAAGAATTCTTTCTAAACCTGCTCCTGTGTCAATTGATGGTTTCGGTAGCGGAACCTGTGTCCCATCTGGTTGCTGGTCGTATTGCATAAAGACCAGATTCCAAATCTCTACATAGCGCTCCTCTGCTTCAGGATTTTCTGGACCTCCCGGTGGTCCATATTCTTCTCCTTTGTCCCAGAATATTTCTGAACATGGACCGTTTGGCCCAGTATCAGCCATTCTCCACCAATTGTCTTCATCTAAACGCTGGATACGTTCTTGAGGTATACCTACAGTTGTTTCCCAGATTTCAGCTGCCTCATCATCGCTTAGGTGGACAGTTACCCAAAGTCGTTCAGGGTCAAGTTTAAGAATTTCAGTAAAGAATTCCCACGCCAACGGGATCGCATCTTCTTTAAAGTAATCTCCGAAACTAAAGTTTCCCATCATTTCAAAAAAGGTCAAATGCCTACTTGTGCGCCCGACCTCGTCCAAGTCATTATGCTTCCCTCCAGCTCGAACACATTTCTGCACAGTCGTCGCCCTCTTATAAGGTGGCTTTTCTAATCCGAGAAAGAAATTTTTAAATGGGACCATGCCCGCGTTCGTGAAAAGTATCGTTTCATCATGAGGTATGAGACTTGAGGATGGGACAACCTCATGCCCTCTTTCTTCAAAGAAAGTCGTAAATGCGCTGCGGAGTTCTCTAGCTTTCATTGGTATTTATCCTACCGTGAGTGAGCATCCCAATATTTCATACTCAACCGATTCGCTCAGTCAACGTTTAGCTTTATCTCAGGCTCTTACTCATTGACTATGAGAAGGTTTCCCGAATATTTTTGGTCAGAATCCGAGATAACTCGGTTGCGATACATCCCAATGATCTTCTTGCCTTCTTTTGTTGCGTTGTCAAGAGTTGTTTTCGTTGTTTTAATGCCTTCAGAAATGAACTTGTTATTCACTGAGCCTGAATATTTATTGGTTTGCCTCTTAACCAATCGCTTCACCCAAATTGATGAGCTGATGCCAGCACCAAAACCTGCAGTTAACCATAGAAATTTTTTTATCATTAATATCACTTTACCTATATCTTGTATCTTTTTATTTATTTATCAATAGCTTTGCTGCTCTTATAGTTCCTTTAATTAGGGAAGACATCATTAGAACGGGTCGCGTGAAAGATCCATATACCAGTTTCGAATGGGCGTCAGCACGATTCGTGATTTGCTCTGCTTGGTCAACCAACTGATTCACTCTTCGTATTTCGTCTTCTATTTCTTCTGATTTAATCCTTAGTACTGATTGCGTTTCAATTGAGTCTTCATTTGTTTTCTTTATTAACGATTCAACCTGAGCAATAGTTGAGTGCAATTTGGTTAGGACATAGACAAGTACTACCACAAGAAAAATAGCTGTTAATGAAACGATGACAGTTGCTAACTCCCAAGCTTCCATAACATCCTCACTTCTATTTATTGTGCTTTTCCCTCATGAATTGAGATTTTCATTTCTCTTCTTCGTGAACATAGTATCTATGATCTTTGAACCTGTCAGGTCGATAGGTCTGTTCAACCTTATTCCCAGGATAATCGTGAGGATATTTATAACCTTCACCATGTCCGATTCCCTTTGCTCCCGAGTAATGGCTGTCACGTAGATGTTTGGGGATTTCCCCTAAAGCAGTTCCGGCATCTTCTTGAGCCGACATTAAGGCTTGAATTACCTTGTTTGACTTTGGAGCAGTTGCTAGATAGATCACTGCATGTGCAAGATTCAATTGAGCTTCTGGCAATCCAACATATTCAATGGCTCGCGCAGCAGCTTCAGCCATTATCAATGCGTTTGAGTCCGCCATACCTATATCTTCTGAGGCGAGGATAATTAGTCTTCGTGCTATAAAGCGCGGATCTTCACCAGCGTCAAGCATTCTAGCCAACCAATAAAGCCCAGCATCTGGGTCAGAGCCACGAATACTTTTGATAAAAGCGGAAATCGTATCGTAGTGTTCCTCGCGACCATATTTCAGCGCTTGTGTTCCTATGGCCGCTTCAACATCTTCAAAGGTGACATGGTCCCTATTCTGATCATCTCTTGTTTTTGCTAATGTAATCGCGACTTCTAAGGATGTGAGACTTTGCCGCCCGTCTCCCTCTGCCCTATCTACCAAATAGTCGATCGCCTTTAGTTCAGCAGTCATATTTTCAAATTTCAGTCCTCTAGCAATAAGTTCAGCCAAGTCTTGGTCAGTCAATGGTTCAAGACGGAACAATGAACCTCTGCTTAATAGCGGGGCGTTAATCTCAAAATACGGATTTTCGGTTGTAGCGCCAACAAAAATTATCAAGCCAGATTCGATGGCTTGCAGAAGCGTATCTTGTTGAGCTTTGTTGAATCTATGTACTTCGTCAAGGAAAAGTATGGTTCCTTGCCCATATTCTCCTAATCGATTTTCTGCATTAGCTATTTCTTGTCTGACATCTTTCACAGTTGCACTTACTGCTGATAGTTGCACGAAAACTTTTGAAGTTGATTGGGCTATTAGCCTTGCGATTGAGGTTTTCCCTGTTCCAGGCGGTCCCCAGAGAATTACGGATGAAAGTTTGTCCTTTTCTATGAGGCTTCTCAAGGGTTTTGAAGGACCCAGTAAATGCGTTTGCCCAACGACCTCGTCTAGAGTTTGTGGGCGCAGTCTGTCTGCGAGGGGTGCTCTACGTTCCAAATCTCTTTGGGCTGAAGATTTAAATAAGTCATTTTCCACACTTTAAGATTAGACTCCATTCTGCCGAGAGGCCTACGATTCACATCTTTCTAGTGAATCTAGAGCAGTATTCAAAGAGGCCTTGGGAAAAAGAGATAGGATTTATTTATGGCCTCTAATGAACCCACTAGACACGAAGTCAATAGTTTCGATGACGTAATGCTTCCTGCGCAAAGCTACAAGCAGGGTTTTCCAACTATTATTCATCTGACTACTGAGCCTAAAGATGCGGGACGAAGGATTATCGATTTTTTTTCTGGTCTAGCTTTCGGGACGGACGGGACTTTTGAAAAAGTCGCTGAAGGCCTTTACCTACTTACTCCTCCAGGTGATTAACTAGAGCTATGTTGCTTCAGGTGAAAGTCGTAACCCTAGTTCATCTAGGTGAGTAGGATTAAGCGGTGTAGGGGCATTAGTCAAAGGGTCGCTGCCTGATTGCGTTTTGGGGAATGCTATTACTTCACGAATATTCTCTTCGCCAGAAAGAAGTGCCGCTAATCGGTCTATTCCGAATGCGAAACCTGCATGTGGCGGCGCCCCGTACCGGAAAGCATCTAGCAAAAATCCGAATTTCTCATTCGCTTCGGTTTCGTTGATTCCTAGAATTTCAAAGATTCGCGCTTGTATTTCTTTATTGTGTATACGAACGCTGCCTGAACCTAATTCCCAGCCATTGAGAACCAAGTCATACGCTTGTGAGCGTATTTCTAAATACTCTTCCCCTGCAGCTGTTTCTAGTTTTTCTAGATCTTCTGGGTGGGGCATGGTAAATGGGTGATGGGCAGGTATTGGCATACCAGAATCAGCTATTGACTCAAACAGAGGAAATTCTGTTATCCATAAGAAGTTCAGACCACCTTCACCAACAGGTGGACGGGCTATCTCTAGTCTTAGTAAACCAAGAATATGGTTTACTATTCGTCGCTGGTCTGCGATAACGAAAATCATGTCCCCCTCTTTAGCTTCCATTGAGGTTGCTAATTCCGAAATTTCTTCTGCAGACATAAATTTCGTTAAAGCCCCGTCGAGTTCTCCATCTTTCCCAACCCTGAACCATGCGAGCCCTTTAGCGCCCCAACTTTGACACTTCTCAGTTAACGCGTCTATCGCATTTCTTCCGAGAGTTTCAGCTCCCCCAGGGTAAAGGATGCCTTTCACACAATTCACTTTGAATACCTTTGCCTCAGTATTCTCGAATAGGTGCGTTAATTCTATTAATTCCATTCCGAAACGTGTATCTGGTTTGTCAGAACCGAATCGCTCCATAGCTTCCTGCCACGTCATAGTAGGTATTTCTCCTGGTCTAATACCAGTAACAGTTTCTGCTGAATCTTTTATTGCTTCAGAGACAAAGGATATTATGTCATCTTGGTCAACGAAGCTTGCTTCCATATCTAATTGCATAAACTCAAATTGCCGGTCTGCTCGCAAATCTTCGTCTCGTAAACAACGCGCTATTTGGTAGTAACGATCGATCCCACCAACCATGCATAGCTGCTTAAAAATTTGCGGGCTTTGAGGCAACGCGTAGAAGTTCGTTGGGTGCAATCTAGATGGAACAACAAAATCTCGAGCGCCTTCTGGGGTTGATGCTATAAGCATGGGGGTTTCTATCTCAACAAACCCTTGTCTTTCCATAGCGTTTCGAATTGAACTATTCACTTTTGCTCGAGTCCGTAAATTCTTTTGCATTCGTGGTTTTCTCAAGTCGATATACCTGTGTCTCAAGCGGATTGTCTCATCAACTTCTGATCGCTCGTGCATTGGGAAAGGCGGTGGTTCAGCTATTGAGAGAACCTGAACAGAACAGTCCCCTATTTCGATCTCTCCCGTGGCGAGCTTGTCATTGCTTTTACCCTCAAATCGGGTTCTGACGGTTCCAGTTATTAAGGCAACGTATTCAGACCTCAGGTCTAATTTTTCATCTACAACGCATTGAACTATTCCTGAGTGATCTCTGAGATCTATAAATGCTAAGTGTTCGCTATGCACTCGCCGCGTGTCGACCCATCCACAAACCGTTACTTCTGAACCGATGTTAGTTGATCGGAGTTCACCGCAATAATGCGTTCTCATTGTCATTGATTATTTCTCCTGAAGGATCGTTAGTAAGTTCTTCCCAATCATGTCACGGGGTACAAGTGTTTGTTGCCCTTCACCTCGCAAGTCTCGAAGGGTAACCTGATTTTCTTCAAGTTCATCAGTTCCAATGATGATTGCGTACCGTGCCCCTGACCGGTCAGCCGCCTTCATTTGACCTTTCATTGATCTACCACCGAAACTTCTATCAGTCTTGATACCCAATTGCCTGAGTTCGTTTGATAGGAGAAGCGCTTCGCTGCCACCAGTTGTATCAACTACGAAGACATCGGTTCCAATATTTAGATCAAATAAGACCTTTTCAGCTTCGCATGCAAGGAGAGTACGATCAATCCCTACTGCAAAACCAATACCTTCAGTTTCTGGCCCTCCTAACGCTTCAACCAACCCGTCGTAACGTCCTCCACCTCCAATAGCATTTTGCGCTGTGTCCAAACTTAGAGACACAAATTCAAAAGTTGTTCTCGTGTAATAGTCCAACCCTCGGACTAGGCGTGGTGAAATCTTAAAGGGAATTCCTAATGCCTCTAATCCCTCTTTAACCTCTCTAAAATGCTGCGCAGATTCTTCATTTAAGAATGATTCCATAACTGGTGCTTCATTTATGACTTCTTGATCATTTTCACGCTTGGAATCAAGGACGCGCAAAGGATTAGTTTGAAGGGTTATGACTGATTGCTCGCTTAATTCTTTTTTCCGGCCATCCAAATACTTAACTAATTCGTCATTGTAACGATTTCGGCTTTCGGGGTCTCCTAGCGAATTAACTAGAAGTTCCGTGTTTTGTAATCCGATTCTCTGAAAGAAAGTCCACGCAAGCGAAATTACTTCAACATCTGCTCTGGGGTCTGACGTTCCTAGAACTTCAGCGCCAACTTGGAGAAACTGTCTGTACCGCCCTGCTTGGGGCTTCTCGTATCGGAATTGAGGGCCAGAGTACCAGACTTTCCATGGTGTAATCGGGCGATGCTGAGCAAAAGCCCGACAGATACTAGCGGTCAACTCAGGGCGTAGCGCTAGGTGTTGAGGGTCTTTAACGTCTTTGTCGTAGAAGTCAAACATTTCTTTGGAAACGATTTCAGTACTCTCTCCAATTCTTTGAAAGACCCCTACATCTTCAAAAATTGGTGAAATAATTTGTCCATAAGCAGCTGTTGACAAATGCTCTGCAAAGGTGTCTATTAGGAATTGTATGTAGTCTGATTCTGGCGAAACAATATCGCGCGTCCCACGAGGAGACTGGAAATGTGATTTACCCATGTGGCAAGACTACAGTGCGCTTAGTCTTACTTGTGCCATTTAGATGAGTCTGTTGGGGCCAAGAGTTAGCTATTCTTTTCTGAGCCAATGGTGATCTAACGCATCGGCAAGTCTGTTTACAGCAGCATCGACTCCGCGCATATCGTAACCTCCCTCTTCGTTAACAGTAAAGAGGGCCCAACGGATCTGATCGCTAGTTAAAAGTCTCAGGGATTGGTTTTGGGGCAGGTATTGATCTGCTTTTAAATTCTCTAATTCATTTCCAGATTTTTCTTCAAAGGTTTGCAGCGTGTCGGCAACTAATTGAAGGAAATAGTCAACTTCTGATTTTAAATAGCCGATACCTTCTACTATCGGCGGAGTTAGTTCACGAAGACGTTCACTAGTAATAGGGGGTGTCTTGTGCTTCACTTCATCCGCCATTCCCTGCAAAGAGTTCCTTTCAGGCATTTCAGATACTGGGGCAGTATCGGTTTCAGGAGAACGACTTTTCTTTGCCGCTATTAGATCATCTAGATAAATATCAACTTCTTTTGGGTCATATCCTTTTCTTCTTGTGAGAGAGAACCGAATATTCTCTATCTCCACAACTGTTTTCTTTACTAAGCCTAGGTTGTTTTTTTCGTTAAGGAAGCGATCAACTTCAGAGATCTTATAACCTTTGTTTTCAACAATTTTGAAGTTCATTGAACTCATTTGGCACCCATGATTGGTTTATTCTCTACTATGGCTGAGACAACGGTTAATTGCCAACATCATTATTTTTTCGCGGTCTTCTTTTTGTTGTTACCGGGGAGCATCCGATACGCATCATAGACTCCATCAACTTGTCGGATGAGGCTAAGTAGCCAATCCAAATGACGACTGTCTCCAAGTTCAAATTCGAAATTCATTATGCTTATTCGATCCGCTCCAGTTCTGGTAGAACTTGAGATAATATTGACACGAGCATCTGATAGCACAGTTGAAACATCCCCAAGTAGTCTGGTGCGATCAAATGCCTTTACTTCTATTGAAGCCACGAAGGTGCCGTCACTATCATCATCCCATTCAACATCAATGAGACGATTTGCATGCCCTGTCGCCAATGCGACTCCATTTGCGCAGTCGCTCCGGTGAATTGAAACACCTCTTCCTCTCGTAACGAATCCCATTATCTCATCGGGCGGGACAGGTGTGCAGCATTTTGCTAACCGAATCATTACATCATCGACCCCTTCAACGATGACACCGACGGCATTCTCACGCCTTCTTTTAGCCCTTCCTACTTGCCTTTCGCGATGAGTTGGAAGAGTGGCTGCTATCCCTTGGGCTGAATCTGTCTTTTCAAGGATCGCATGAAATCTTCCAGCGACACTTTTAGGGGAAACGTATTGCTCACCAATTGCCGCAAATAACGACTCTGAGTCTAAGTAATTAAGGGTCTCACAGACTTCCTGAAGCGTTTCGCTCTTTAACAATTGAAATGCTGGCAGGCCTTCTTTCCGAAGACAGTCAGCGAGTGCTTCACGCCCAGCATCAATTGCGTCTTCTCTTCGTTCTCGAGTAAACCATTGACGGATTTTTGATGCTGCTCTATGAGTTTTCGTAAACCGCAGCCAATCCTGTGACGGGCCTGCTTCTTCAGCTTTGCTAGTTAGAATCTCAACAGTATCTCCAGATTGCAAGACTGTATCCAATGGAACAAGGCGGTTATTGATTCGCGCTCCCCTGCATGCATGACCAACTTCTGTATGAATGGTGTAAGCGAAATCTACTGGTGTCGCTTTTGTTTCCAGCGTGACCACTTCACCGTTAGGTGTGAAGACAAAAACTTCATCTTGATCTAGGTCCATTTTCAGATTTGACATAAATTCAAGAGGATCTTCTGTTTCTTCTTGCCAATCAACAATTCTGGAAAACCACATGTACTCATTGCGGTCTGCCTTTTCTTTATACCCGAAGTGGGCAGCCGCCCCATGTTCAGCCCGGTGATGCATATCACGAGTCCGAATTTGCACCTCTAAGGGTTTCCCTTGTGGGCCAATAACAGTTGTATGTAATGACTGATACAAATTGAACTTTGGCATAGCTATATAGTCTTTAAACCTGCCTTGAACTGGATGCCATGTCGCGTGTATCGAGCCAAGAGCACCGTAACAATCCTTCACAGAATCTACGATCACACGAATGCCCATAAGGTCATAGATTTCGTCAAATTCTCGGCCTTTCAGAACCATTTTTTCGTAAATACTCCAAAAATGTTTTGGGCGACCGTGAACTTCAGCTCCAATAAGTAGCTCGTCTAGTCGGCTTTGAATATCTGCTAGAACTTGGGCAAGGTATAAATCTCTTTCCGGTGCTCGCGCAGCAACCATTTGATCAATTTCTGCATACCACTTTGGGTGAAGTGCTGCGAACGCTAGATCTTCAAGTTCATTTTTCAATCCCTGCATCCCAAGCCTATGTGCTAGCGGAGCATAGATATCTAATGTTTCGGTTGCGATACGTTGCTGTTTCCATTTTGGCAGGGAAGCTATCGTGCGCATGTTATGCAACCTATCCCCAAGTTTAATTAGAAGTACTCTGAGATCTTTAGCTACAGCAACGAGCATTTTACGCATTGAAGCTGCTTGTTGGGCTTCCTTAGTGTCAAACTTAATTCTGTCTAACTTGGTTACTCCGTCAACTATGGTCGCTACGTCTTGACCGAATTTCTTTTCAATTCCTCCCAATGCTTCGCCTGTATCTTCAAGAGTATCGTGAAGAAGTGCAGCGATAATTGTTGCTTCATCTAACCCAAGTGATGCGACTATCTCAGCTACCGCTACAGGGTGAGTGATATACGCATCTCCTGATTTTCTCATTTGTCCGTTGTGGGCAGAACGAGCTGACTCATGCGCTTCTTTAATGAGTTGTGAGCTTTGTTGAGGGTGATGTTCCTCAAAAAGTTCAAGGACTAGGTTAAGTTCATCGGAAGGGTCTTCCTCAATTCTATCCCAGATACTAATTTTAGTAATCGCTAAACTCATTGTTCCAGCCTACTCCAGTAAAGGCACTAGTCGTATCTAACGAGGGTCACCTCCTCATAACCAGCAATTCTTTTTCTTCCAGCAAGAAAATCCAATGAAATCAGAAACCCAAACCCAGCGATCTTTCCTCCAGCGAGGTTAACCAATTGCGCAGCACACTCAGCTGTTCCACCAGTGGCTAGAACATCATCAACGATAAGAATATTTGACCCCTCAGAGAAACATCCTTTCTGGAGCTCCAGAGTGGCTGATCCATATTCCAGTTCATACCCTAAGGAGAAAACTGGCCCTGGAAGCTTCCCGCTTTTCCTAATCGGCAATAGACCAACTTCTAGTTGCAACGAAAGAGCTGCAGCTATTAAAAATCCTCGAGCTTCGATTCCAGCTACATACTCAATCTGTTTATCCCTATAGTAGTCGGCCAACATTTCTATGCTCTGAGAAAAAGCATGTGCATCGGCAAGCAAAGGAGAGATATCTTTAAAATCAATACCTGATGTGGGGAAATCTTGAACTGTTCTTATGAATCTTGTTAGATCATGCTCAGTTTCAGCCATTGGTAATTTCTATCTACGCTTATTCTTTCTTGGACGTGGTGGTATAGCAGGGTTAGAAGGGGTAGATGGAGCTGAAGGAATACTAGATTTTGACCGACGGCTAACTGCTTCGCTCAACCTGTATGAACGGTTGTCTGAATCCGCAGCACCAAATTTATTTCTAAGAAACGTAGCGCAGGGGGCAGCGATGAACAATGAAGAGAATGTTCCAATGATAAGGCCAATGAGTAGTGCTAGAGCGAACTCTCGCAATGTAACTGCCCCCATGATCCCGGAGCCAACAACAAGTACAGAAACAACGGGAAGTATTGAAGTGATACTTGTATTTACAGAT
>PVBE012200361.1_pt1 | contig 10700 bp, 6 predicted proteins | sample 1631181 | NCBI WGS metagenome assembly PVBE01 (sample SAMN08397723, study PRJNA350692) | Marine metagenome, whole genome shotgun sequencing project. | isolation source: water | place: Pacific Ocean | collected 2012-04 | reverse complement strand
TCTACATTTACCACACAGTGGATGGAATCTAATCTAATCGATATTTCAGGTAAAAATCGCGTAGTTGTATCAGTCAGGCATAAATTCGAAACTGAATGGGATTATGATCCCATTTCAATTGAAATTTTAGATGAGAATGAAAATGTCCTTGGTTCAAAATTATGGACCGGAGACCATTGGGATGAGTATCAGACTCATTTGATCACTGCCATCTCCGAAACGGAATTCTCACAGGTAAAGGCGAGGTTGGAATTTTCTCCTGATCAAACAGTGAATTATCGTGGATGGGAATTGCAGGAACTTTCCCTTTATTCCAGTTTTGATGAATATTTGGATGTGGTAGAATCCACTAGCGGCAGATCGCCAAAAATTCCTATGATGATCAATGGGATTTATCCCAATCCGTCCAATGGCCGGCTCCAGGTCGATCTGGCTAACTATCCCGGAGGCAAGGGCACCATCCGTGTTTTTAATCTCCTGGGGCAGGAAATCCTGTCTCATTCGTTGAATAATTTATCATCGGGAAGACATTTTCTGGATCTGAACTTGAATAAATTAAGCGACCGTCCCATAGGGTCCGGGATGGTGTTTATCCGAATGGAAACAGAGAAAGAACAGGTTGTAGAAAAATGCGTGTTACTCAAAAACTGATCTTAACTATATTAACATTTTCGATCCTTTTTGGCGAAGGGATCTCCTTTCGCGGGAAATCCAAAAAACAACTCTTGGGACAGGCCGTACCTCTAGCCTTTGCTAATATTATTACTAATAATTACAATATACTGCCTTCCCAGATCAATCCACAGCGGGGGAGTTATCTTATCATTGTACCGGATGGGATCGTGAATTATTTGGGAGATTTCGTCGCGTTTAAGAATTCCCAGGGCTTTGATGTTGATGTTATATCATTGTCCGAAGCAGGAGAGTCGGCTGATGCGATAAAAATCACTATTGCCAATAAACTGGCTGAAGATCCAATTCTGGAATATGTACTGCTGATCGGTGATGTAGATGGTTTTGCAGAATTCCCATCTTTTTACTATGGACCAGAAAATGATGTATCTGATCAGAAATACACCCATATCCTGGGGAATGATAATATCCCTGATGTTTTTATCGGACGATTGTCGATTGATTCTTTATCGGAATTTGCTGTGGTTTTGGCAAAAACGATCAAATATACCCGGGATCCACTGGCATTCAATTCTGATTGGCTGGATCATGGACTTATTGTTGCGGGTAACTATTCCAATACTTATCCCATTCCCATTACACCGAAATGGACCTCATACTGGCTGCGGGATGAACTACTGGATTATGGCTACAGCCAGGTCGATACTATTTTTTACCCACCCGTGCAACAGGGGGCACCCTATATCATTGAATCCATTGACAACGGAGTCGGCATCGTCAATTACCGTGGCTGGGGCGACGCCAATGGCTGGCATTATCCTGAATTTCACGTGGATGACGTAAATGGTCTGAACAATGGTTGGCTTACACCGGTTTTCATGAGTTATGTCTGTAATTCCAATGATTTTGCCAATAATGTGGACCCATGCCTATCCGAAGCGGTTCTGCGTGGCGGAACTCCAACGGTGCCCAAAGGTGGTGTTGCGTTTATTGGTCCATCTGACCTTCACACCAGCACGAAGTTCAACAATGTTATAAATGCTTACATGTATGATGCCATGTTGAACCATGATGTATTCGAATTGGGACCTGCCATGCAGGCGGGGCAGTCGGGATTGCACAAGGAATTCCCGGCACAGAATGGTCCTGGTGAAGCACAGGAATTTTATGCGCATGTGTATAATATTTTAGGTGATCCATCATTGCAAGTGTATGTAGACACTCCTGAAGAATTTACTATTGTTGTGAACGATATAAAGTCATCAGATCATTTTGTAGAAATTATACTAGTCGATCCAATTGGAAACCCTGTAAAGAATGCAGTTATAAGTATCATGGGAAATGGAGAATTACTAGCTAAAGGCATCTCAGATAATGATGGAAAATTTGTTTCATCGCTAAATTTAACTGACCTTTCAGCGATTGATGTTTATGCTAATAAGGGTGGTTTTATCCAAGGCCATGAAACAAGCCTTATTGATGATAATGAACAGGCGATACATCTATCTGGTATAATTATTGACGCTGGTGAGAACGGTTCTAAGCCCACTCTTGGATCTCCATTCACCTGTAATATAATATTGGAAAATGCTTCCAACTATACAGTCAGTGGATCAGGAGCAATGATAACATTCTCTAATAACGTTGTTCCTTCGTCCATTGATATCGATATCCCATCTCTTGCAGCAGGTGAGACCACAATAATTGGCGATATTGAATTGATTTCATATAATACGGATGTAAGCAACTTTATCATTGGAAATTTATCTTACAACACTGATATGGAAATAATATTTGATTTTGCAATTGACATTGAAATGCCTTTATTTGAGGTATCATTCGAAAACAATGTTTCTCCGAATTCTACTTTTGATCCGACACTTTTGGTTACAAATTTTTCGGATGCAACATATTCTGATATTTGGCTGAAGATCTCATGTCTTGAAGGGGCCACAGTAACCCTAAATGGTTCGTCGGATCAGTTTTCAACTTTTTCGGGATTCGAGACTTCATCGCAAGGTACGAACTATATAATTGATCTTGGTGACGTGGCCTATGGGAGCGATATAACTTTTCTTGTTGAATTCCAGAAAATGGAGCACACTATTTTCAGCCAGTCAGTTCCATTGCATATTGAACCTGCTTCAGAGAATCTCCCGATAGCGCCAAACAACTACGGGTATTGGGCTTATGATGATACGGATGCTGGATTTGATCACACACCTGCATTCAACTGGGTGGAACTGGATCCTGCACATGGCGGCAGCAATGGTACGCATCACCAGTTAGATGATGATGACCATGTGGATATTGAGCTGCCCTTTACATTCAAATATCACGGCATTGATTACAACAATATGACCATCAGTTCCAATGGTTGGACATCCTTTGAACCATGCTATATCGATTATTTCTGGAATATGTCCATTCCCATGTATATGGGTCCCAAAGCGCTGTTGGCACCTTTTTCCGATGATCTTGAGACTATCGATTCTGATGGTGACGGCAATATTGACGTGTGGATCAACGTGTACACGAAACACGATGAGGCAAATGGACGATTTATTATCGAATGGTCCAGGGCATTGAATGGCTATGATGAGATTACGGAAGAGACTTTTGAAGTGATTCTTTACGATCAAAATGCCATGCCGACCGAATCTGGCGATGGTGTGATAGATTTTCAATATTTGGAAGTGGAAGACGTGGATGTAACCAAAAATTATTCCACAGTAGGTATCGAATCGCCGGAAAAGAATTATGGTCTGCAATATGTTTTCAACAATGTGTATGCGCTGGGCGCAGCACCATTGGCTAACGAACGTGTGATCCGTTTTTCCACCCAAGCACCGGATAATTATGTGGCCCCCTTGGCAGTAGTGGATGGAGAATTAAACCCAAATGAATTCTCCTTGAGTCCCGCTTATCCGAATCCATTTAACCCGGTAACACATTTAGATTTAATAATTCCAACTACTGAAAGTGTGAAAATATCCATTGTGGATATTTTAGGTAGAGAAATCGCTGAACTTCACAGTGGAGTACTGTTTCAAGGTATATATAAATTCTCCTGGAATGGAACGAATCATTTGGGTCTTTCAGTCGCTTCAGGGACTTATTTTGCTGTAGCAGGATTCGAAAAAAACACTCAAATTCAAAAACTGCTATTGTTAAAATAATGAAACAATTAGTAAAAATTTATTCAGCATCCTGGTGTCAGCCGTGTAAATCCGCAAAACGATTGCTAACAGAACGTGGGTTGAAATATGAGGAAATAGATATTGAAGAAAGAGGATGGAGCAGGGAGGATCTGTTTGATTTGACTGGCGGTCGCACCGTGCCCCAAATAGTAATTGATGGGCAGCCTGTTGGTGGATATGATGAGTTACTTAAGTTGGACCATGAAGGAAAATTGAACGGTTGATCCAACCTTTGGCCAGAATTATCAGGGTTTTTGCAGTAGCGGGAACCCTGTTTTTGTTTTTTAACTGTTTCGGTCGCCGGGCCAAGGCAGAGGGTCCCCCTGATATACACACGGTGGCGGCAAACCGTCTTTCCGTTGAACAGTGGAACGAAAATAATCGCAAGGATTTTATGGACCTGGGCATCCTAATGAAGGGTGAGATACCTGGATATTTATTTACCAATCTGAAAATCCACGATATCCTGATAGAAAACATGGAGATCATGGAAGAGAATCTAGATAATGTGGAGCGTTTGCAGCAGGATATGAACAGCATAATGGAATCACTGCAAGAATCTGATGGTGACAGTTTACAGTCGCTCATGGATGGTGAAACCAGTTATGAACAGGAAATCAGTTCGATATTCAGTGATATCAGGGATGCCCAGGCAGAGTACGAAAAGGGGAAGAAAGGACTGCGGCAAGGATTGAAAATGGACAGACGCAGGATTATTTTTATCCGGGATCAAACGCATTCCTGGAAAAAGGAGTTTCATCATCTGCGATATGAGCGTGCCGGACTGCAGCAGGCTGTTGAACATTTCAACGGCAGCCTTAACGAAGCAATCTTCACAGATAATCATTCGAAAAAAGAGATACTGGAATTATCCAGTAAGCTGGAGAAGTATCGTAATGAACTTGGCCAGATAGAATTATTTATTGCTGAAAGCGAACGTATCGCCTGGGAAGAAACTGGCGCATGGGTATGTATTCGGCCCATGTTGACCTTTCAAGAGGGTGAATTGCGAAGAGGAGTTCCCTTGGCTTGTGAACAGAAATATGAACAGGGACTGCGCGATTATAAACGAATCCTCCGGGATATGAGCATAGAATTGGATTCAATCTGATTTTTTAAGGTAAGTGACCTTGTACAGGAACCGGTTGGATCGGCCTGTGGCCTGGATGAGATATACACCGTTTGCAGCTTGCCCACCGTTGTTGTTTTTGCCATTCCAGGTTATGGAAACCACTTCCGGTTCCGGAAAATCCTTCGTCATGGACCATATATTGTGACCTAGGATATTGTAGATTTCAATTTCCACGATTTGCGGGGCAATGACCTGCAGTTCAAGATGGATCTTATCAATGCCTATCCCGGGATTGGGGTATGGCGGAAATAATGTAAAATCCTCCAGATAACCATCACGCAGGGATAAAGTATAGTCCCAATTCTGCACTTCATCATTTACAGCAGAGATTACCAGGGCTACATAATCGATACCCAGAGAGGGGTCGTAGTTGGTTGGATTTTCCATCCTGACTGTCCATTGCTGTTCATTCTCATGCTTGATGATTGTCGTCAATGATAAGTCTGTAATGGGTCCTGTATCATTGGTCAGTGAAATGGACACAGGGGTGCTGGTATTCAGTTCATAATAGTGGGATGCGTAGAGTTTTAATGTGGGGCTTGTGATGGTCTCAGAATCGCTCTGGTTATAAATGATATATTCTTTGGTACCCGGCTGTTCAACCGGATAATCTTCTGCTTCCTCATAGCGGTAAATTCCTGCGCTGAGGCTGGAAGACAGGATACGGTTGGCGATGCGCATACGATTATAGGCATCCACGAAACTTGAATTTTGGGATACAAGTGCTTCGTCTATAGATATAAAACTGACATCCTGGGCCGGACTGGCGTTGGCCCGCGATCGTTCCCAGCATTTTTTGATGGTCTCTCTGCCCCCCAGATGTTCATCGATATACTGGAAGAATATAAAGGAGCCGTACATATGCGTATCCTCCACATCGAGCGGTTTATCCGTGTTTGCGAACCAGGCAGGCATGTACCGGTACAGGTCATTCACCTGGTCGTATAAATCATCTTCTGACCAGACTGCAGTCGCCTCCATGAACCATAGGCGCTCGTAACAGTTGTAGCCAAACTGCAGGGCATGAAAAAATTCATGTACAGCTGTAACCTGGATATTTTCCAGTTCCGTGTGATCGCTGAATACGGAGGAGTCATAAGAGTTGCGCATTTTGATAAAACTGGCACATGCGGGATCTTCAGCGGGTGCGTTTGATGTATAGGTTATACCAAAGTATCCCGCCGGAAGAGCCATAATATAGATATCGTAAAGGTCTGAACTGCCAATCCCATTGTCCGTGGGCGGCTGATCGAACCCGAGGGAATCGGCGAAGAAATTCCAGACATGCTCAAACACAGCGGCCATGTTGAGGACATAATCCTCATTTTCAACTTTGTTGTAGGAGTCATCCAGGGTATAATGCAGCAGAAAATGCTCCGTGGCATGGGTTTCATCCAGACCTTCGGGGCGTTCCACCAGGAATTCTGACCCGTTCACAGCCAAGCCTAATTTTTCCAGTTGTCCGCGTTCGTCGGCGGTAAACTGACCGGGACCGTTCCGGATCAGATTTGTAATGTGAGGAGTGGCATGTATCCTGGGTTTGCTACTGAATAGTTCGGAAAAAGATTGTTGAGATGTGAGTTCATTGCCATAAACCAAGGCAATGGTGATAAACTGAAGAAAAATGAGTCTGATCATTTTTCTTTGAATTTGTCTTTATATTTTCTCCGTACATAAAGGCCCATGAGGACCATGCCAAAAAACCAGAACATAGCAAAGTAAAGCAGAGATTCTTTCATGATTTGGGCCAGAGTTTATCTGCAATATAGGTGGCAAACAATGTGCCAAGACCAATTTTTGTTTCCCAATTTGTTTCGTCTTGTTCCTGTGTAAGCAGACCATTGACAGTTAAGGCGAATCCTGTGATGTACATCCAGGACCGTAAGCTTTTGGGCATACCCAATTCTTTTTCCATGGTATCGTACTGCTGCAAAGCGGGCAATGAAGTGAAAAGGTCACTTGGGTAATGCAGGGAAGCCAGAATCTGGTATGCAGTTTCATCCTGGGTTATATCGTAATACTCGATGGGATGGTGCAGGCGGACGCCCAACTGGGTTGATTCTTGGGAAATGATAACCTGAAAATCACGGATACCTTCCGGTAACTTGTCGGCGGCAAGTTTCGATGAATCACCGGTGACCTGGTAAAGGGTAATGTAAAACCAGTCAGAGTCAGACTGCCAGGCAGCGATGTTTTCCTGGTCAATGGCCTTTTCCAGCTCCATCTCTATCAAAATTCCATTTTGTTTTACATCCAGGGTAACATTCTGCAAGGTTGTCTGTTGTGCAAAAGACAAGGTGAATGTGAGTAGAATGAAAAGGAGGGTGTGGATAAATTTGATCTCTGCACCTATAACAATTGGGGGGGTAAATTAAAGAGATAATGACAAAATCATGATAAAGTTTCTTTTTCATTTGAGTTTGATAGCGATGAAAAATGAACAGAACAGATCCATGATAATGAATAGATTTTATTGAAGTACTATTTTCACCTATGATCGGAAAATAAGATTATGGGCTCGATTTACAGGTTGTTCAATCCAGAAGGCAACAGGTAAATTTCATAAGGCATTGTTCTCTGAAATTGCGTTCAATAATCCACATACCGATTACCTTATTTCTTGTTTCATTCCTGATTGGCCAGGATGACCCGCCAGCAGAATCAAAGTCTGTACAAGGCGCTTTTGGCGCAGTAACCATCGACGGAAAGATCTGGAACCAGATTGCCCTGCGGCCAGTTCTTCCCTTCGGGAAACTGGCCATCGCATTTGATATTGTGCTCTACATTGACCAGGACGGGAATATCCATGATGAGGGATGGGATTTCTCTTCTGGGGAAAAGATAAAAAATACTATTTTGGATAAAATATACTATATCCGTTACGGACGCAGGCAGGATCCGTATTATTTTCGTGTCGGTGCCCTTGATCATGTGGCCATGGGTTATGGTATCCTGGCAAACGGCTATTCCAATTCAATTTTATACCCTCAGGTGCGCAAGGTGGGCATGGAAGCCCGGGTACGGGCTTTTGACCTGAACTTTTTTGGTTTTACCAACGATTTCAAAGAGAATCTTGGTTTGGCCGGGATGCGCGTTTCCGGCAAGGTGCCCGGCGGTCTTACCATGGGTGTCTCCTTTGCGGCAGACCGCAACCAGTACCTGGGCCTCAAAGACCGTGACGGGGATGGCCGACCGGACCTGGTGGATGATTTCCCTGATGATAAAATCTACTGGCTGGACACGGACGGTGACGGCTGGGCGGACAATGATACCCTTAATGAGTTCGATGTGGATGGTGACGGCTGGACCGATTCCAGTTTTACATATCCCCTGTTCGGCATTGTGATTGATACCGATGGCGTTCCAACCAAACCGGAACCGATCAATATCAAAAAAGAAAGCGAATCCGTTGAATCCTTTGCCATCGATCTGGGCAGACCCCTGTTTTCCCAAGGGAATCTAGCTGTTCATGTTTATACCCAGGCAGCAGCCCTGATTGGTAAAACCACTAATCCAAAGACCCTGGATCGGGAATCGCTGGGAATAGGAATAACGCCGCTGGGTATTTCCGCCTCCTTCGGGCCGGCTAGGTTCAGCTGGGAATACAGGATGATGCCAAAGGGCAAATTTGAGTTTGGATATTTTAACCGTTCCTATGAAATAGAGCGGGCTACATTTTCCAGCATTACTACGACTGCACTTGCAGGCAATACAGGTACCATTGTGACCAAAGCCAGTAAACTGGGGAAATACGGCAAGCAGAATGGGTATTTTTCCCGTTTGACCGTTGACGTGGGTTCCTTTCTGCAGGGAGGGCTCAGTTATCAGAACCTGCACGGTGAACAGTGGCAGGCCCAGCGCCAGGATTTTGAAGATGAGACCAATCAAAGTTTCACAGCTATGGTGAAACTGAAAAAGTCCATTAGTCGGATCAAAACGGCAAACTGGTTCTACCAGCAGAGAAATGTTCCCAATCCCTTTGAATTTGAATTTTCTGAATCGACCATCACTGGATATAGAATTGGGCTGGAACTGGGCAACGGCATGGTACTCAATTATATTTTCCGCAGATCATTCAGAGACCTGAATGGGGACGGAGATGTAACCGACAAGGGCGAAATGCTGAATATGACCAGTATTGAAACATCCTTTTCATTTTAATAATGACCTCAAAAGAAATTCGGGAATCCTTCATTGATTTTTTCCAGGATAAAGGGCATCGAGTCGTCCATAGCGCCCCGGTTGTCCCCCTGGATGATCCTACCTTGCTTTTCACCAATGCAGGCATGAACCAGTTCAAACCGATCTTTTTGAACCAGATGCAGACGGAAAGCCTGCGGGTTGTCAACAGCCAGAAATGCATTCGTGTTTCCGGAAAGCATAATGATCTGGAAGAAGTCGGTGTTGACAACTTCCACCATACCTTTTTTGAAATGCTGGGCAACTGGTCCTTTGGCGATTATTATAAAAAAGAAGCTATTTCCTGGGCCTGGGAATTATTTACGGAAACCTGGTGCTTGGATAAAGACCGTTTGTGGGCCACAGTCTACGAAGAGGACGAGGATGCATATTCCCTGTGGACAGAAGTAACGGATATTGCCCCGGAACGGGTATTGAAATGCGGCAAAAAGGATAATTTCTGGGAAATGGGTGAGACCGGACCCTGTGGCCCTTGTTCAGAAATCCATTATTTTGTCGGTGGGGATGCTGATAAACAGACACCGGAGGGTATCAATAAATCTGATGAATACTGGGAGCTATGGAATCTGGTCTTTATCCAAAATAACCGCAGTGAAGATGGAGTCTTGGAAGACCTTCCGGAAAAACATGTGGATACCGGGTTAGGCCTGGAACGAATTGCCGCGGTACTGCAGGGCAGAACCAGCAGTTATGATACCGACCTGTTTCAGCCCATCATTCAAAAAGTGGAATCAATTTCCGGCTCTTCCTGCCAGGATGATCCTGTTGCTCACAAGGTGATTGCCGATCACATCCGAATGCTTTGTTTTTCCATCGCTGATGGTGCCCTGCCGTCCAACGAAGGACGCGGGTATGTCCTGCGCAGGATCCTGCGTCGGGCAGCGCGCTTCGGCCGTATCCTGGGTATGCACGAACCGTTTTTATATAAGATCGCGACTACAGTCAGTGATGTCATGGGTGAAACTTTTCCTGAAGTGATGGAAAAGAGAACCCATATTGAAAAAGTAATCCGGGCTGAAGAGGTTGCTTTCAATCATACACTTGACCGCGGCCTGACCCATTTTGATAAGATTTCTGCTGCAGCTAAAGGCAACGAGATTGTCGGGGCTGAAGCATTTAAATTATATGATACATATGGTTTTCCGCTGGACTTGACCCAGCTGATGGCGCAGGAGCGCGGGTTCTCTGTAGATGTGGCCGGGTTTGATGTTGCTATGGCCCAGCAGAAGCAGAGCGCCAGAGATGCTGGAAAGTTCGTGGCGGGCGGTGCAATCATTGACTGGATCACTGTTTCTGAGGGCAGCGACTCTGAATTTACAGGGTTTGAGACGCTCACATCTTCTTCCCATATACGCAAATATGCTCAACAGGGAAAAGACTGGCTGCTTATTGTAGATAAAACCCCCTTCTACGCTGAATCCGGCGGCCAGGTAGGAGATACTGGTACTATCAGGGGACAGGGTATTGAGCTTAAGGTCAAGGATGTAAAGAAAGACAACCATGCTTTTATACACGTATGTACAGGTGAATTGAAT
>PVBE011968277.1_pt1 | contig 10700 bp, 6 predicted proteins | sample 1631181 | NCBI WGS metagenome assembly PVBE01 (sample SAMN08397723, study PRJNA350692) | Marine metagenome, whole genome shotgun sequencing project. | isolation source: water | place: Pacific Ocean | collected 2012-04 | reverse complement strand
GAAGGTGAGGGTGAGGGGGAAGGTGAGGGGGAAGGTGAAGGTGAGGGGGAAGGCGAAGGTGAGGGGCAGGGCCAGTCCGCGCAATCCGCGCCGCACTGGAAGGTGCCTTCCGGACACCCTTCACGGTCGCAGCGCCCTTCCGCACAGACCTCGCCGTCCTCACAGCCGTCTCCGCAAGTCTCCCCACAACCGTCGGGCCCGCACTCGCGCCCCTGGCAATCCGGGTCACCGATGGTGCCGACTCGTGGCCGGTGAGCCCGGACCGGCGACCGTGCGTGCGACCCGACCCGCCGGGACCGGTCGACGTAGAGGTGGAGAACGCCGGCGGCGAGCGCGTGGTCGCCGAGGCCGGCTACACGTACCGCGAGGCCGAGGTCGTCGGCGATGCGTCGCTGCGCTCCGTCGCTCCGAATCGCGGGCCGTCCGAAGGCGGGACCCGCGTCGCCATCCAGGGGCGAAACCTGGTGGACGTGGACACCGTGCGCTTCGGTGCCCGCGCGGCGCTCGAGGTCGAGCGCGTAGGCCCGACCCTCATCCTGTGCAACACGCCCGAGGGAGCGCCGGGGCCGGCCGACGTGGTCGTCGAGCTCGCTGACGGCGCCGCGATCGCGCTGCCCAACGGCTTCTTCTACTTCGACGCCGACTCCGTGCGGCCGCCGCCCACCGTCGAGCTGCTCTTTCCCGGCGCCGGTCCGCTCGATGGCGGCACCCCTTTCCGGCTCCACGGGAGCCACTTCGATCCCGCCGCGCGCGTGGCCTTCGGCGGGCAGATCGTGGAGAACGTGCAGCGGGTGAACAGCACGCTGCTGACGGGCCGTGTCCCGGCGGGTGACCGCGAGGGGGCCGTCGACGTCACGGTCTTCCACCCCGACGGCCACAGCGCCACCCTGGTCGGCGCGTTCACCTACTACCGCCCTGGACCGGACTCGCCGCCCCGGCCGCGCCTCGACGAGATGCGCCCACCGACCGCGTCCACGCTCGGCGGCACCGAGCTCGTCGCCGTGGGGGCCGACCTGCTGCCCGACGCCGAGATCTTCATCGACATGCGCCCCGCGCTCGACCAGCAATGGGGCAGCCCGTCCCGGATCACGCTGGTGGCGCCGGCCCACGCCGAAGGCCCGGTGCCCGTCGCAGCGGTGAACCCGGACGGCAAGTTCTTCGTCCTCGAAGGCGGGCTGACCTACCGCGCCGAGCCCCCCGACCTGCGCGAGATCGTGCCCAGCCGCGGCCCGTCGGGCGGAGGCAGCGCGCTGATCCTCAACGGTGCCGGATTCGCGCTCGACGCGACGGTGAGCGTCGGCGGGGTCGAGGCACGAAACCCGCTCGTGCTCGACTCGGGGACCATCCTCGCCACCACGCCCCCGGGCGAGGTCGGCCAGGCCGACGTGACGGTCACCAACCCCAACGGTCAATCCGACACCCTCGAGGCGGCGTTCGAGTACGTCGAGGGCGCGCACCCCGAGCCGCCGCCGACGCTGGTCGCCGTGCACCCGGCCCGTGGCCCCGCCGCTGGCGGCAGCGTCATTCGCGTTGAGGGTCGCGACTTCCAACCCGGCGGGCGCCTGCTCTTCGGCGGGGTCGAGGCCCCGCGGGTCGACGTGGTCGACGGCGAGGGCGCCTCGGCCCGGACCCCACGTCACGAGGCGGGCGTGGTCGACCTGGTCTGGGTAAACCCCGACGGTCAGGCCTCCGTGCTCCTCGGCGGCTACACCTTCCATGAGCAGCCGGGCGCGGCGCCGACCATCGGCGGGCTCATCCCCAACCGCGGGCCCGAGGACGGAGGCACCGCGGTGATCATCGCGGGATCCGGCTTCCGCCAGGGCAGCGAGGTCTTCTACGGCGTCGTGCCCGCGCCCAACGTCGCGGTGCTCGGCGACGGGTTCGTCTCGACCGTCAGCCCACCGCACCCGGCCGCGTCGGTGGACGTCACGGTCACCGGCCCCGACGGGCGCTCGACCACGCTGCCCGAAGGCTTCGTCTACATCCCCTCCCCCGCGGTGCTCGGCGTGCAGCCGCCGGTCGGCCCGGTCGAAGGCGGCACGGTCTTCCAGGTCGGCGGCCGCAACTTCGTGGGCGGCGCGGTCGTGCTGCTCGGAGAGACCGCCGCAGAGGACGTGCGCGTGCTCGGCGCGAACCTCATCTCCGCCCGCGCGCCGGCGGGTCTGCCAGGGCGCGTCGACGTGGTCGTGCGCAACCCGGATGGCCAGGAAGGCCGCCTCGAGGAGGGCTATGAGTACCTGATCCGCCCCGACCTCGAGGCGGTATGGCCCCCGTCAGGCCCGACCAGCGGTGGGACCCGAGCGGTCATCAACGGGACCGGCTTCCGGGCCGGCGCCCGCGTCTTCGTCGGCGCCAACGAGGCCGAATTCGTGCACTTCGTCGGCGACGACCAGCTCACGGCGGTGATGCCCGAGGGCGAGGCCGGCGCGACCGACGTCACGGTCCGCAACCTCGACGGCCAGGAGGCGACCCTCGCCGAAGGCTTCGTGTACGTGGACGAAGCGGAGCTGGGCCCGGCCCCGCGCCTGGAGGTCTGCTTCCCAGCGGCCGGCGCGCTCGAGGGCGGCACCGCCGTGCGGCTGTCCGGGCAGGGCTACGCCCCAGGAGCACGGGCCTTCTTCGGGGGCCGGCCCGCGGTGACCGCGTACGTCGACCAGCAGCGGCTGTCAGCGCGCACGCCGCGCGTCGACGAAGAGGCGCTGGTCCGCGTCGAGGTGACCAACCCCGACGGGCGCACGGGCGGGCGTGACGACTGCTTCCGCTTCACCGACGCGCTCGGCGAGGCGCCGCCGCCCGTCGTGCGAAACGTCCAACCCGACCGCGGCCCCACGCTCGGCGGCGCGGCGATCGTCGTCAGCGGCGAGAACTTCCAGGAGGACAGCCTGGTGCTCGTCGGCGACCGACTCGCGGGCGGCATCGAGGTGATCGATCCGACGCGCATCGAGGCGCGCACCCCGCCCGGTGACCCCGGCCCGGTCTCGGTCACGGTGACCAACCCGGACGGCCAGGCCGCGTGGCTGCCCGACGCCTACCGCTACCTCGCGCCGCCCGTCGTGGACCGCGTCGAGCCGGGCGAGGGACCGTCGGCCGGCGGCACCGAGATCCGCATCTTCGGGGCGCTGTTCCGCGACGGAGCGGACGTGCGGCTCGACGGGATCCTCGCCGCGGAGATCGAGGTCGTCTCGGCCGAGGAGATCCGGGCGACCACGCCGCCGGGCGAGCCCGGGCCGGCCGAGGTCTCGGTGCGCAACGACGATGGACAGCTCGGCTCGCTCGGCGCGGCGTTCGTATACACGCCACCGCCGATCGTGGAGCGCATCGATCCCAACGTCGGCAGCACCGAGGGCGGCGAGTGGGTACGGATTCACGGGTCGGGCTTCCGTGGCGGAGCGAGCGTGGACTTCGGCCAGACCGAAGCGCTCGACGCGCAGGTCGTGGCGCAGGGCGAGATTCGCGCGCGCACACCGGAGCACGCGAGCGGCCGAACGTCGGTGACGGTGACCAACGTCGACGGCTTCAGCGACACCCTCGAAGGCGGGTTCCTCTTCGTGCCGCCGCCGCTGGTAGCGAACGCCGTGCCGCGGTCGGGGCCGGTCGAGGGCGGCACCGAGGTCACCATCGTCGGGCAGTTCTTCCAGGACGGCGCCGAGGTCTACTTCGGGCAGACCGAGGCCGCCGAGGTCGACTTCAGAAACCCCGCGCTGATCATCGCGACGACCCCGGAGCACGCGGCGGGCATCGTGGCCGTACGCGTGGTCAACCCGGATGGTCAGGCGGGCACGCGGCCGGGCGGGTTCACCTTCTTCCCGCCGATCCCACCGCCAGAGATCTTCGCCGTGGCGCCGAACTTCGGGCCGGTCATCGGCGGGGCGCTGTCGAGCATCACCGGCCAGGACTTCCAGGCGGGTGCGCAGGTCTTCGTGGGCGACGCGGAGGGTCGTAGATCTGCATGAGCCGGTCGCGGGTCACCTTCGCGATGACGCTCGCGGCCGCGATGTTGAGCGACCGGCCGTCCCCTTTCACCAACGGCCACTGCTCGCCCTCGTATCCGGGGACCGGCAGGTTGCCGTCTACGAGCAAGGCGCGCGGCTGCGCGCCGAGACGGCGGATGGCGATGCGGACCGCGTCGCACCAGGCCTCGCGGGTGGCTTCGAGGATGTTGATCTCGTCGATGCGGAGGGGCTCGACGCACCCGACGCCGATGGCCAGGGCGTAGCGCGCGACCACCTTGGCGAGGCGCCGGCGCGTCTCGTGCGTCAGCCGCTTGGAGTCGTCGAGCTCGGCCAGCTCGGGCGGCGTGGGCCCCGCGGGAAGCGCGACGGCCGCGGCGACCACCGGCCCGGCGAGGGGGCCGCGCCCGGCTTCGTCGACCCCGAGGAGCAGCTCACGTCCGGTCGATAGCGCCCAGCTCTCGACCGCTCCGATGACCGCGTCGCGCGGGGGTCCCGGGAACAGATCGCGCTGGATCACGCCTCGAGGACCATCGGGACGGGGCGGCCTGCTGGGGGTGCCGAGCCGTCCACGAAGACGAGCAGTGGACGGAGACGTTGACGTTTTGCTGACGGTGGGTGGGCTTCTTAGTAGCCGTCGGGCGCTTCGGAGGTGGAGTCCTCCGCGACCAACCCCAGCGGCTTGCGCAGCCGCTCCTTCAGGGCGTCGAGGTCGGTCAGCGTGATGCGGTCGGTGGTCGGGTCGACCTCGAATTCCTCGTACCGCGACAAGCCGATGGCCAGCGCCCGCTCGTTGACGCCGTGGGCGATCTTCACGTGGTCGACGAGCGCGCTCCACGAGGCGGTGCGCATGCCGCTCCCCTCCTCATCGCCCCAGGTCGCCACGAACATCACCGCCGAGTTCACCAGCTGCGTGGGCTGCACGCGCCGCAACGAGGTGGTGGTCGTGCTGGTGGTGAGCGACTCGCGGAACCGCTTGGCGAGCGCCCGGGTGAACTTGCCCATCCACGGCACCATGTCGTCGAGCTCCTGCTCGAAGACGTCGCGCTCGATGACCCGGAGCTTCGCCTCGGTGGCGGCCACCACGCTCGCGGTGCGCGTCGTCGCGGCGAGGATGGCGGTCTCGCCGAAGACCTCGCCCGGGCCGAGCTCGGCGAGGGTCTCGTGGCGGCCACTGCGCTTCGTGTAGACCTGCACGCGACCGGACACGACGATGTACGCGGCGTCAGCCTCCTCGCCCTCGACGACCACGTGCTCGCCCGGCTCGACCATGATCGTCGGGAACGAGCCGCCGCCGCGCATGAACGCCAGCAGTTCGTCGCGCATCTCGGTGATGGACGCGTAGCGGTTGTCCGGCTCGCGCGCCATCGCGCGCCGGACGATCTGCGACAGCGCCCGAGGCACGCGCACCTCGGCGACCTGGTCGAGCGGCGGAAACTGATAGCGGTAGGCGAGGCGCAACGACTCGATGGCGTTGCGCGCTCGGTATGGGGCCTGCCGCGCGAGGATGAAGTAGACGACGGTGCCGACCGCGAAGATGTCGGCGCGCAGGTCGAGGTCGCGCTCGCCCGCCTGCTCGGGCGGCATGAAGCCGGGCGTGCCGCTGATCCCCTCCGACGGAAACGTCTGCACCCAGCTGGTGACCGGCGTCTCGCTCTTGGCACCGTCGTCGACCCGGGGCGGGACCAGGCGGGCGATGCCCCAGTCCATCAGGTAGACCTGGCCGTAGCTGCCGACCATCACATTGGGCGGCTTGATGTCGGCGTGGAGCACCCCGCGGCTGTGAGCCAGGGCGAGGGCGTCGCACACCTTCACCACCACGCCCAGCAGGTCGAAGAGCGTGCTGCGGTCGAGCTGGCCGGGCGGCAGGTCGCGCACGATCTGCTCGAGCGTGTGCCCCTCGACGAGCTTCATCGTGAAGTAGAGCTCGTCCTTCTCGCCGACCGACAGCTCGTGGACCGGGACGATATTCGGGTGGTCGAGCTGGCCGGTGATGTGCGCCTCGCGGACGAACGCAGCGACCGCCTTCTTGTCGTAGCGGAGCGACTTTCGCAGGAGCTTGCGCGCCACGCGCCGGCGCAGCGCCGCGTCGACCACGCGCTCGACCGCCGCCATCCCGCCGGTGGCGATGACGTCCTGGACCTGGAGCCCCGCCTCGTTCATCTGCCGGATGAAGCGCGGGATCGAGCGGACGGGGATCTCGGCGTCGGTGAGGTCGAGCTCCCGGGTCACGCGCTCGCGCCCCCCGTCGGGGTCGGTCTCGAAGACCGTGTCCTTACCCTCGCGATCCTCAGCCACGGGCGGAACATACCACCGGATCAGCGGCGGCGGCAGCGCCCGTCGTCGCAGTAGAAGCGCGCGTTGGGGTCGCGCCCTGGCTCGTCGCAAGCTTCCAGGCCGCCGCAATCCGCGTCGGCGTCGCAGGGGACCTCTTCACACGCGCCGTACATGGCGTGGCAGAACTCGTAACGGCCTGGGCACCCCTGGTTTTGGCAGCCGGGCGCGCAATTGACGGGCGCCGGACCGGGCTCCGGGCCGCCGGCCTCGCACGGGACTCGATCGAAGCCGCCCGGTGGGGCCCGGTCGAGGGCGGTGCGGGTCGCGGGGCCGAGCCGGCCGTCCTCCGCCAGCGGAGCCTCGGGGCGGTTTGCGTTCCAGAGTCGCTGGAACGCAAACACGCTCAACGCCGCGAGATCCTCGCCTCGGTCGAAGCGGTACACCGACTGGCCCGCGTTCCAACGGAAGCCCTCGGCGACCAGCGCATCGGTGACCCCACGCGACGCGTCGGGCGCGAGCCGGATCGCACGCCCTTCGCCCAGCGGGTGGTCGGCGGGCGTGATGGGATCGCCGCAGCCGTGACGTCGCTCGGCGCTGAACAGGAACCAACCCAGCGCCGGGTCGCGCCAGCCCCAATCGAGCGGCACCGGCTCGCCCGCGCGACGGCTCGCGGCCAGCACGGCCTGGTGGGTGGCGGCTTCGAGGAACTCAGGTTTGGGCGGGCCGCTGATCACGACGCACCCGGCCTCCGCACAGAGCCGCACCGGAGCCAGCGCACCAGGCGCTGCACACTCGAGCACCTGCGCGATCTGGCCTGTGAGCCGCTCCACGAGGCTCGGTGGAATGTCGCAGCCCTGCCAGGCGGCCTGCCCGACCGTCGGCGGCGGCCGCCCGGCCTCGTCCTCGCAGAGCGACCACCCGAAGCCGCGCAGCGGGCTGTCGGAGAGCGCCTGAGCGGTCGCGGCGTCGTACTCGCCATTCAGCGCGAGCGCCCGATGCGGCACGTTCAGATTCCAGAGCGCCTGGAACGCCACCAACGACAGCGGTCCGAGCCCGACATCCTCGGCGCGCACGTAATTGAAGTGCGGGCGGTCGTTCGGGAGGTTGTCCACCCAGCCGTGGGCGCGCATCTCGTCGCGCCACGCACCGGGCCGGTCGAGGTCGACCGCGAGGCCATCCTGGTGGTTGGAGCGCCCCGGCCGCGCGGCGTAGTCACAACCGTCGAGGGTCCACAGGTAGAAGAGGTGCTGGAGCGCCACGTCCCGGTACGCCCAGCGGATCACCAGCGGCACGTCTCGCTCTCGGCTCGCGGCGATCAGGTCGTCGACGGCGCGCGCGTCGACGAGCGCAGGCCGACGCGGGTCGAGCATCTGCCAGTTGTCGTCGGGCAGGTCGGCGAGGGTGCCGGGCTGCACGCAATTGATGGCGTTCACGAGCTGGGGTGACAGCCCGTCGAGCAGCTCGTCCGGCGTGTCGTCGCCTTCGTTGAAGCAGGTGCGGGCGACGTGCTCACCGATGGTCTCGCCCTCGAGCGGAGGCGGGGGCGGCGGCGGCGGCGGCGGTGGCGCCCCTGCGTCAGGGCCAGGCGGAGGGTGCGGCGCGCCGTCGCCCGCCGGCGGAGGCGGCGGAGCCCCGTCGTTGGGCAACCCGGTGTCAGGCCGTGCGCCGCCGACGATCGGAGGCGGGTTGCCCACGGGCGGCGCACCATCGACCTGCGCCTCCTGGGCGGGGGTCCCGGGCAACGCCTGGAGGGTGCCTTCGTCTTCGGCGCACGCCGCGAGGACGGCGATGGTCGACAGCAGGACCAAGTGGGTGGGGCGCACTTGGGGGACCGTAGCACGCAGGCCTCAGGTCGACTCGCGGACCCGCGCCACGAGCCGCTCGACGCCACCTGCGAACGACGACGGCGGCGGCAACAGGCTGACCACGACGAAGGGCTCGCGCTCGAAGTCGTAGAACCATCCGGGCTGCACGAGCACACCGTCCTGCTCGAGCAGCGAGAGGACCCACGCCTCCTCCGAGCGCACGCCGGGCAGCGCGAGCACCGCCGACCAGCCGCCCTCGACCCGCAGCACTTCAACAGGCGTCTCGGCGGTGAGCCGATGCAGCGCGGCGAGGTTGCCGCGGACCCGGGCGAGGATCTGGGCTTCGACGCGATGCGCCAGGAGCGTGGGCAGCGCGTGCTGCACCGGCGCGCCCACCGAGAGATACGTGTCGGCGACGAGCTCGAGTCGCTCGAGCAGCGGCCCTGTGGGTCCGGAGAACGCCATCCACCCCGCCTTGAGCTGAGGCAACCCCGCCTGCTTCGACAGCCCACCGAGGCTGCACACCAGACCCGGCGCGTCGAGGGCGCGCGGCGCGTCGCCCGGGACCAGGCGGTAGGGCGCGAAGACCTCGTCGACGATCAGCGGCAGGCCGTGCTCGGCGAGGCGCGCGAGAACTTCGGGCGCGGCGTAGTGCCCGGTCGGGTTGTTGGGGCTGACGACGAAGATAGCGCGCGTGCGCGAGGTGGGCCGCACGCTGCCTGTGTCGACGTGCCAGGCGCCGTCGTAGACCACGCGATAGGGCACGAGGCGGACCGACTCGAAGGCCGCGAGATGCTCGAAGAGGGGGTAGCTCGGGCGCGGGCAGAGCACCTCGTCACCCGGATCGCACAGCACCTTCAGCAGCCACGCGTAGGACTCGCTCGTGCTCGCTGTGACGACGACCCGCTGCGGATCTGCACCGACGAGAGCACCCACCGCCGCGCGGGCCTCGTCGGATCCGAAGGGGCGCGGCTCGTAACCCATCACGCCCGGCGACGAGAGCGCCGCTCGCACCTCCGCCTCGGCGTATCGGAAGCCGGCCTTCGTCGGGTTCGAGAGCGTCAGGTCGAAGTCGGGCGTGCAGCGCTCGAGCGCGCGAGCCAAGGCGTTCGGAGTCGGGTCGAAGGCGGTGCGGGCCGAGAGCCTCACAGCGGTAACCACGCAGGTTGAATACGGATCGCGCCGGCCAGCGCGGCGAGGCCAAGACGCGCTGACGAAGGCGTGCCAGAGGCACGTCGAGGAGGTGCAACGCCGGCATCGTCGTGCTGGGCAAGCGAGGCGTGATCAACCTGTGTGGGCACCGCTGTCACCGGAAGGTCATGCCATACCCGAGCAGGAAGGCCAGCGACGTGAAGTTCCCCGAGGGGTCGCTGTTTTCGATCTTTGCGGTGTCCCCCGACCCCACGTCGACGTGCTGGGGCAGGTGGAGGCTGTAATCGGTCCACAGCTGGAGGTGGCCCCACACCCGCTTCGCGTTGGGCGCGATCGCGTACCGCACCGCGCCCGCCGCCCCCAACCGCAGGCTCGACACGCGCGCGCTGCCGACCGGAGAGGCCGCCGACATCGCGTGGGCCGCCGCCGAGGGACCGACGAGCACCGTCCAGCGATCGGCGAGGTCGTGGGACCACATCGCCGCGCCGCCCGCTTCGACGGCCAGGCTCGAGCCGATCGCCGCCTCGTCGCTGTCGAAGTAGCGCTCCTCGACGTGCCCCAGAGCGAGCCCGCCGATGGCGATCCCCGCGGAGATCTGCACCTCGAGGAAGTCCACCGGGCGCACGCCCGCGGCGAAGAAGAACCCGAGCTGTCCGGGCGACGCGTCGTTGGCGGATCCGAACTCACCCGACTCGCCGAGCGCCGCGAGGTCGATCTCGTTGACGTGGCGGAAGCCGACCGCAGCGTCGACGACGAGCTCGAGGGCCCACGCGGGCGTGGCGAGGCACGCGAGGAAGAGCAGCGTCCGGATCATTCGGGTGTCTCGCGCAACATGACGGCGAAAGCGTGCGCGCGCCCGTCGGGGACTGTACCGAGCGGAATCGAGTGGAACAGCCCGTCGCCGGCGGTGCTCACGCAGCGGGTCTCGCCGCTGGCGTCGCGCGCCGCCTCCGGGCAATCCGCCCAGGACTCGGCGCCGTCTGTCAGCAGCAGGTCGCCGCGCCCCTGGCCCCACGCGAGGAAGATCTCGACCGACGCCTGCAACGCCTCGGCGCGCCGCGGGTCGAGGCGGTCGCTGCACACGAAGGCGACGCCCAGGTAGTCGCCATTGTCGACCAGGTCCGGGAAGACGAGCGTGTGATAGCGCCCGTCGCTGTCGGTCGAAGCGCAGCGCTGCTCGCCGTCCTCGCCGCCACGGTCGGGGCACGGGCCCCACGTCTGCTGGGTCTCCGGCTCGACCCGCGTGCTGTGCCCGAGGTGGATACGGCAGAAGTCCTCGACGTACTCGGCCACCGCGCCGCCGTCGCATTGGAAGGCGATGCCGAGCGTGTCCCCCTGGCGCACGTGGTCGTCGACGAAGACCGGACGGAAGCGCCGCTCGCCCTGGGTGTAATTGCAGGGCAGGTCGTCGTGGTTCGGGTTGGGGCGCACCGGGCAGTCGCCCCACCGCGGCGCGCCGTCTTCAGGCGCGTCACCGGTCTCGGCGAAGCCCAGCGCCAGGGTGCAGTTCTCGGCG
>PVBE011092218.1_pt1 | contig 10700 bp, 7 predicted proteins | sample 1631181 | NCBI WGS metagenome assembly PVBE01 (sample SAMN08397723, study PRJNA350692) | Marine metagenome, whole genome shotgun sequencing project. | isolation source: water | place: Pacific Ocean | collected 2012-04 | reverse complement strand
CTTGTCCTTGCCCGGCGCCTTGTCCTTGCCCGGCGCCTTGTCCTTGCCCGGCGCCTTGTCCTTGCCCGGCTTGACGTCCTTGCCCGGGGCGCCGTCCCGTAGCGCGCCGTCCCGGCCGCCGTCGGCGCCGGTGTTGTCTTCGGCCGAGCAGCCGCTGGCCAGCGCCAGCGCGGCCGTCGCCGCCAGCAAGAGGATCCACCGTACGCGGTGCTGCATGGCCCTTACCTCCGTTGTGCGATCCACGATGCTACTCCCACATGTGGCGGCCCAGAGCAACGACAACCTTCGTTTCTTGCGCCGGGCCTGCCCTGCAGTACGATGTGAGGAGACCGACCATGGAGAGGAACATGCCCCGCCCCCACCTTCGCCCCAAGTGGCTCATCATCCCCTGCGCCGCGCTGCTGCTGACCTTCACCGTCACCTGCAGCGACCCCGATGAGGGCGACGAGCCCAACCCGAGCAGCATCACTCCGCTGGCGAAGACTGCCTTCGTCTATATCAAGTATCCGCGCGGCTCCAACGTGGGCCACATCCATAGCTACGATCTGGCGACCAAGAAGGACACGCTGATCACCAAGCTGGATGACAACGGCACCACCGGCACGGCCTCGCCGCAGGGCACCCTGTCGCCTGACCGCCGCTGGATCGCCTTCCGGGCCTTCTTCCGGCCCGAGGCAAAAGACACGTCCAGCGGCCTGGCCATGCCGAGCATCTGGAAGGTCAGCGTGGACGGCAAGCACTTCAAGCGCCTCACCACGCCGCTGCCGAACCCGAACACCATCACCTGCACCCACGACAGCCAGTGCCCCAAGCCAATGAAGTGCCTGCTCTACCTCAAGCGCTGCGCGCCCAAGCACTTCACCATCGGGCTCTCGTCGCCCACCTGATCCGCGGACAACAAGACCATCTACACCGTCCTGAGCCAGCACTGGACCAGCGCCGGCCAGATCGCCGGCGGCGCCGTGTTGGCCTCGGTGCCGGCCACCGGCGGCACGCTGCAGACCCACTACGCGGCCACCGGCTGCGCCCAGACGACCCACCCGGCGGCGCACCCGAAGCAGGCCTCCATCGCCGCCATCCACTCGGTCTGCTCCGGCGCCGTGCCCGGCCTCTACAAGTACAGCATGCCGCCGTCTGGCAAGCCGAAGCAGATGTTCACCTCCTCCACCGTGTCGGCGGAGCTGGGCTCCATCACCTGGATGCCCGACGGCAGCTTCCTCTACTTCTATGGCAGCGCCAAGTGGGACCTGGACGGAGACAAGGTGCCCGAGACCACAGGCTACGGCATCGTGGGTCTCAAGGTGGCCACCGGCGAGCTGACCGGCCTGCTGCCGCCGCTGAAGACCGGGTCCCTCTACTCGGGCATCGCCATGTCGCCCTCCGGCAATGAGATGGCGGTCTGCGTCTTCGACAGCAAGGCATCGACCTACAAGATCTACCTGCTGGACGCCAAGAACAAGAAGACCCCCTTCTCCGAGCTCATCGGCGACGGCAAGAGCTGCAGGCCCTCCTGGTAGGGAAGTTAAGAGTTCAGAGTCTAGAGTTTAGAGTTTCTGCAAACGACGTCTTTCGGCGCCGCGGTTCTTTCGGAAAATCTCCAAATCCTCGCTCATGCGTTCTGGTTACAAACCACAACAACCACTCTCCACTCTCAACTCTCAACTCTCAACCGGTTAAATAAAGTATTTCCCCTTCAACCGATCCGGTTGCGCCGGTAATATTCCACCATGACAAAGCTGCTACACGTGCACCCCGACGACTTTTTGGTGGACACCTTCGAGCTTGGGCGGCGGGTCTACCTCTCCGGCTTCCGGCCCCGCCACGCCATCTCCATCTGGCGCGGCGGCACCCCGGTGGGGCTGGGGGTGGACGCCTTCTTCCGCAACCATGGCCTGACCATCAACCACACCACCATCGCCACCGACTCCTACACCGGCATCGGCGAGCAGGGGCAGGTGACGGTGAAGAACCTCGAGCACCTGGCGCAGGTGGTCTGCCCCGAGGACGGGCTGTTGATCATCGACGACGTCTACGAGTCGGGCCACACCATTCAGCGGGTGGTGGAGATGCTGCGGCAGAAGGCCCGCGCCAACTGCCCGCGTGAGATCGCCGTGGCCACGGTGCACCACAAGCCGGACCGCCGGAACTACTCGGAGCTGCCGGTCATCTCCCTGCAGGACATCGACGCCGACGTGTGGATCGACTACCCCCACGAGCTGGCCGACCTGATCAGCGACGACGACCCCGATGACAAGCTGATCCGCGAAAAGGACGTGGACATCTGGTCCATCCTGCGCGGCGGCCCCATCCGGCGCTCGGTGAAGGAGACCGACGAGGAGTACATCTACCTCTCCGCCCGGGAGCTGATGCTGGACTGCGTGCGGCTGGGCGTGAACATCAGCCACGACGACGCCTGGCGGCCGGACTTCCTCGTGGCGCTGTGGCCCGGCGGCGTGCTCGCCGGCCTGCCGGTGCACGAGGTGTACAAGTACTTTTTGCGCAAAAGCGGCAGCAACCACAAGGCCCCGGACCACATCAGCATCAACACCTCGCCGGCCCGCGCCTCCACCCGCACCAACATCATCGGCATCAACTACCTCGAGGACCACATCAACCGGGACCACAACGTGTTGATCATCGACACCACCTTCCGCGCGGGGCGGCTGGTCAACAACGTGGTCACCCGCCTCAAGGAGGTGCTGCGGCGCAACCTGAACCACAACAGGGTGCGCGTGGCGTCGGTCTACTTCAACCCCGCGGACACCTCCACCTGGACCGTGACCCCCGACATCAAGCAGCCTCACTACTACCTCAAGCAGGTAAACAAGGAGGTCATCTACCCCGCCAGCGTGCACAAGCTGAGCAACCCCCAGCGGGACCTCAAGACGCTCGACCCGCGGCTGTGGGGCGTGCTCTACAGCGAGTGCGAGACCCTGCCCTGAGGCGGGTCCACCTCCTGCTCACCTACTCCTCGCTCCCCGACTCCTTCTCCTTGCGCTTGCCCGCCAGCTTGCGCACCGTGGTGCCGACCTCGTAGGTCTCGTTGCCCTGCTTCACCGCCTCGTACTTTTGCTGACGCCGGCGCGCCTCGATCTCCATCAGGGTGCGCAGGGCGGGCTCGTCGCTGGCGTGCTGGTGGTAGGCCTCGGCCGGCAGGTGCAGCAGCTGCGCGTCCGGGCGGGCGGTGAAGGTGGCCGGCGACGGCGCCTCCAGCAGCAGCGGGATCTCGCCCAAAAAGTCGCCCTCGGACATCAGGTGCAGCCGCACCGCGTCCTCTCCCTCGGCCTCGCAGGTGGCCTCCACCTCACCCAGCAGGATCAGGTAGAGCCCGGAGTCGGTGTCCCCCTCGCTGACCACCGTGGCGCCGGCAGCCAGGGTCACCGGCGTGAAGCGCCCGAGGAAGGTCCGGCAGCGCCGGGGGTGCATGGGGCGGAGGATGGGCGACAGCGCCACCGCGGCCTCCACCAGCCGGTCGCTGAACACCTTGCGCAGCAGCTGGGCGCTCATGGAGTCCTCGTCGTCGAGCAGCTCGGCCACCGCGGCCCCGGAGAAGATGCGCAGCCGGCAGGGGGTGGTGGTCCGTACCGAGAACAGGCTCTCCTCGTTGCCCAGCAGGGCCGCCTCACCGAAGACCGCCCCCTCTGTCAGCTTGCCGATGCTCACCACCTTCGGCTTGCCCGAGCGGTCCCGCGGCTCCTTGTAGAGCTCGGCCTCACCCTCCACCAGCAGGTAGAGCCGATCGTTGGGCTCGTGCTCATTGAGGATCACCTTGTTCGGCCCCACGCGGAAGGGGTGCCCCGTGGCCACGAACTCTGCGGGCAGCAGCACCGCGCTGGCGTCCTGCACGGTGGGCGTCTCGGCCGGCGCCTCCACCTTGGGGCTGGGCGGCACGGGCGTATCAGCCAGCCTGATGAGGGTCAACTCGCCGCGGCCAGGCTCGCTGGGCAGGCCCGCCGAGTCGCGGATGGCCCGGAACTGGCCGGTGTCGAAGGCGCCGTCTTCCTCCACCAGGGCTGGCAGCGGGGTGACCCCCGAGGCAAACTCATCCAGCGCCTGCTCCTGCTCCTGGTCATCGGGCTTCACCCTGTTGACCAGCACGGTGTCCACCTTGTCGGCGGTGGGGTCAGGCTGGAGTCCGGGCTCCGGCGCTGACGGCGCCAGGTCGTCGTGGTCCGGCATGGTGTCGCCGTCGGGATCGATGTGCAGATCGTCGGTGTTCCGGCGGGGGTAGAGCACCACCGGGTCGCCCTCGCCCACCCGGTGGGTGCCGTCCACGTCCACCGCGGCGGCGTCCGACAGGGTCAGGGCGGTGGTGCTCACCGCGGCGGACTCGGCCGTGGGGGTGCCGTCGTCCACCGAGCCGAACTCCGCGGTCAGCTCCGCCATCAGGTCGGTGCGGCCCAGCCGCCGCCACTGCTCGTGGGCCTGGCGGGCCATGGCGCGGCGCACCTCGGGGGCCTCGCAGATGCGGGCCAGGCGTCGGTAGGTCATGCCCACGGCGCACAGGTCGTGGATGCCGGTGTACAGATCCATGGCCAGCTGGTAGCGCTCCCGGGCCGCGGCCAGGTCATCCGCGGCGGTCAGATCGCCCAGGGCGGCCTGGCAGTCGGCCTCGCCCTGGGCCGAGTCCAGCTCCTCGTACATCTCCAGCGCCTGCTCGAAACGCTCGCGGGCCACCGCGGCCTCACCGGCGTGAGCCGCCAGGTCTCCCAGGCTGCGCAGGCAGTGAGCCTCCACCAATGAGGCCCCGCCGGGCTCCTGGCGCTCGCGGTGAGAGCGCAGAGCCTGCTCCAGCCGCGCCAGGGCCTGCCCGAGGTCCTCGTCGGCCTCGGCCGGGGACTGCTCCTTTGGACCGACCTCGGGATCGGGATCAGGCGCCTCCCCGGGCAGAGGCGCGTCCTCGGGTTCGGGGCCTTCCTCGGCCAGTTCCTCGCCGTCTTCCGCCGGGCGGGAGTAGGTCAGGGGGAAGTTGTTCTCCCGGCCGCGGATGAAGCCCACCAGGTAGTGCGCCGCGGCCTGCCTCAGGTCATCTGGGCTGGGCGGCAGGTGGGTCTGGGCGTAGCGGCGGATGGTGGGGAGCGTCCGCAGGTGGGCGTCCTCATCGAAGAAGGCCAGGCCGAGCTCCACCAGGGTCCGCGCCGCCTCCTGTGCAACGCCGGGTAGCAGGGACTCCAGGTTCCTGCGGGCGATGCCCCGGCGGAAGACGGCGATGAGCGACAGCAGCCGGCGCACGGGCGCGGTCATGCGCGGACTGGCCAGCACCTGCTGCAGCGTTACCGTCAGGCTGGCCAGGTGGCCGGGCTCGCCGTGGCGCCCCAGCACCTCGGCCCGGGCGTCGCGCCAGCGGTTCCAGACCTCTGACAGGTCCGCCTCATCCCCCACGGTCTGAGCCAACAGCTCGATGGCCATGGGGATCCCCTCCTGGGCCACCAGCAGGTCGGCCAGGTGCGGGTCGTTGGCGTAGCGCGGTGAGGAGCGGGTCATGAACAGGACGCGCGCGGCGGCGTTGTCCAGGCGCGGCACCAAAATGGAGCGCCGCCACAGCGGCCCCACCGGCCGGCCGGTCTCATCCAGAGAGACCACCAGCGCCGCGTCATAGATCCGCGACAGCGTGGTCAACACCTCCTCGGTGCTGACCGTGTCGAGTTCCCAGGGGATGGTCACGCCGTCGAGCACCAGCAGCGCCGGCTCCCGGGCCAGCTCGCGGAGCAGCCGCTGCTCCAGCTCCAGGCCTGGATCCAGGCCCACGGCGCGGGCGATCTCGTGGAGGATCCCGTCTCCCGTGCGCACGGCGTCGCAGCGCACGTAGAAGCGCCGCTGCTGGAAGCGCTCCACCACCCGCTCGTCGTGCAGCGCGGCCAGGCAGACGGTGCTCTTGCCGATGCCCGGCGCGCCGCGCACGGGGATGGGCGGCGGATCCTCGTTGACCGTGGCCAACACCAGCTCGTCCACCACCTCTTCCTGGCCAACGCAGCTGGGCGACTCGGGCAAAAACGCCGGCGGCGGCAAGGTGTCGGCCAGCGCCTCGCCCTCGCGCAGGCGCCAGCGCACCAGCCCCGGCACGTTGGTGTTCTGCCGCGCGGCCTCCAGGCCGAGGGAGAGCGCAAACAGTCGATCCCCGTCGCCGCTCTCTCGCTGCAGCAGGAACAGATAGTGTCGCCGCTCGCCCCGGGACATCCACCCCCGGGCGCTCTCCAGCATCGGCTCCAGCCCCTCGTCGTGCTCGCCCCAGAGCATCACCGCCCGGGTGCGCCAGCCGTTGGCCACGCCCTCCACGGCCAGCGCCCCCGCCGTGGGCCCCATGGCATGGCCGCGCAGGTGAAACGCGGTGGACTCGGCCACCGGGGTCGGCACGACGGCGAGGAAGTCCCACCCCGAGTCCTGGGCCGCGCCCGTTGGCTTGGGCTTCACCTTGGGGGCGACGTCGGGTTCGTGGTCGGAGTCATCTGACGGTGACGGCTTGACCTCCACCACCGGCTCCAGGCCGCCGAGGGCCACCACGGCCCGGGCCACCTCCTGCAGCCCATGGACCAGCTGCTCCTGGGACGCCGAGCCCATGTCGGTGAGCAGCTCGTCGACCACCTGCGGCAGGTCCTCGACCCACTCCGCCACGGCGTCCTGCGCCCCGTCCCCCTTGACGCAGGCGGGCCACCGCTGAAGCTCCGGGGCGGCCCCGGGGTCCAGTGGATCCATGCCCACCAGGGCCATGGCCCGGCAGTGGGCGCCCAGGGCGGGCAAGTGTTTGACGAGGAACCGTTCCATGGGAATTCAACCCGAGATTATCAATAATTTGCTGGTGGATATCAACGGCTGCGTCCCACGCCCACCTGTTGGCAGCGGGCCCGCACCCCGCACTGGGAGCAGCGCGGCGACAGGGGCGTGCAGGTCTGTTGGCCGTACCACACCAGCAGCTGGTTGACCTGCAGCCAGTGCCGCCGGGGCAGATTCTCTCTCAGCGCCGCCTCCGTGTCGTCCGGCGTGCTGGTCTCCACGTAGCCCAGGCGGTTGCAGATGCGGTGCACGTGGGTGTCGACGCAGACAGCCGGGATGGCGAACCCCCGCACCAGCACCAGGTTGGCGGTCTTGCGCCCCACGCCCTGCAGGGCCAGCAGCCCGTCCATGGTGTCCGGCACCTGCCCGCCGTGGCGCTCGAGCAGCTGTTTGGCCACCTTGATCAGGGTGCGGGCCTTGTTGCGGTAAAAGCCCGCGGGGTAGATCAGCTTCTCCACGGTGGCCGGCCGCATGCGCGCCAGGGCCGCGGCGTCGCCGGCCCGGGCCAGCAGCCTGGCGGCGGCCACGTCGGTCACCTCGTCCTTGGTCCGCAGGCTGATCAGGGTGGCCACCAGCGCCGTGAATGGGTCGCACGGGGTTGTATCCACCTCCCCTACCTGGCGGCGGATGGCCTTGAGCACCAGGCCGATCTCGCGGTTGTTCATACAGCTGGCGGGCGCTACTTTTTCTTCGCCCCGGGCGAGGAGTCGAGGATGACGAACTCCACGCGGCGGTTCTTGGCCCGGCCTCCCCGTGTCTTGTTGGCGGCGATGGGCTTCTCCTCGCCGTAGCCCACGGCGAAGAGGCGCCCGGCGTTGACGCCCTTGCTCACGAGGTGGTTGAGCACCGCCTCGGCCCGCCGCTGGGACAGGTCCTTGTTTTTGGCGTCGTTGCCGCGGCTGTCGGTGTGGCCCTCGATGCGCACGCCCTTGATGTTTTTGTGCACGTTGAGGATCAGCGCCACCTCGCCGAGGATGCCGTGGGAGCGCTTCTGGATCGTCGCCTTGGCGGTCTTGAAGTAGACCTTCTTGGTGATGACGATCTTGTTCTCCTTGATGAACACGTGGGTCTTGCCCTTGTCGGGGCAGCCGTCGTCGTCCTTGACGCCGTTGATCGTCTCGGGCTGGTTGGGACACTTGTCCTCGCCGTCCAGGACCCCGTCCTTGTCGTTGTCCGGGTCGGGGCAGCCGTCGTCGTCCTGGAACTTGTCCATGTCCTCGGCGTCGTTGGGGCAGTCGTCGAACTGGTCCGGCACCTCGTCGTTGTCGTTGTCCGGGTCGGGGCAGCCGTCGGCGTCCTGGAACTTGTCCCGGTCCTCGGCCTCCGTGGGGCACTTGTCAATGGAGTCGGCGATGCCGTCGCCGTCCTTGTCCGGGATGTCGGGGCAGCCGTCCTTGTCCTTGTAGCCGTTTTTGGTCTCGGCCTTGAACGGGCAGGCGTCCTGGATGTCGCTGATGCCGTCGCCGTCGTTGTCGTTGTCGGGGCAGCCGTCCTCGTCCTGGAACGTGTCCTTGTCCTCGGGCTTGAGCGGGCACTTGTCACGCACGTCGGGGATCAGGTCGCCGTCGTTGTCCGGGTCGGGGCAGCCGTCGCCGTCCTTGTAGGTGTCCTTGTACTCGGGCTGGGTCGGGCACTTGTCCAGGTAGTCGTAGATGCCGTCGCCGTCGGTGTCGCGGAAGTCCGGCGCCCAGCGCACGCCCACCGACGCGCGCACAGCCGGTGAGCCGATGGCCCGGATCAGGCCGAAGCCGATGCCGGCGGTGATGTCGAAGCCCCGGGCCAGGCCCACGCGGGCGCCCAGATCCAGCTCCAGGGGGAAGGCGTCCAGATCCGTGGACGACGTGCCGCTGCAGATGCGCGCCTTGGAGACGCTGTCCCAGCGGCAGCCGCTCTCGGTGCCGAAGCCGGCCCTGCCGAACAGCTCGGCCAGCACCAGCACCCGCTTGTGCACCTGGTAGCCGGCGCCCACGCCGTAGAGCAGCTGGTCGCCGATGGTGGAGGAAAAGAGCGTGCTGTCCTCGCGGATGAGGTAGCCGATGTTGGCCGCCAGCGACAGGTCGCGCCACTGATAGCCGGCCACCAGGCGGGGGATCACCGACAGGTTGGGATCGCCGCCGAAGCCGTCGTCGTTGCCCGTGGGGAAGGTGATGATCGGGGCGATGGAGAGGGAGAAACCGGCCAGGTCGCGCAGGAGCGTGGCCTTGAGCACCATCTTCAGGTCACCCACGTTGGTGGCCGACAGGTCCCCGGCCTCGTCGCCGGTGGCGCTGACGTCGGTGCCGGTGAGGGCCAGGTTCACCGGCAGGTTGAGGCCGATCATGGCGTGGAGCCACTTGAAGTGCAGGCCGATGGCGCCGACGAGGTCGGCGGTGAACTGGTGCTCCACCACCTTGATCGCCTTGGCCTTGTCCAGGTCGATGCCCTCGGTGGCCGTACCCGGCGTGGCCTGGACATAGACCACCAGGGGCGCGTGCGAGTAGTTGAGCGACATGCCCAGGGTGAAGGCGAGGTGGGCAGGGACGGCGGGCCCCTCCACAGTGAAGTAGGTGTCCAGGCCCATGGCGGGCCAGAAGAGCTGGGTCTCGAAGGACTTCTGGACCACGTCGTCTGCTCGAGACACGGTCGGTGCCAGGAGAATCAGCAGGGCAACAGCAGCCACACGCATACGGGCCATGGGGTGGTATCTCCTCACGCAGCTTGGGCGTTAAATTCGCGTCGTGTTTGCATTATTTCACAATGCCACCGGGGATGACAATTTATAGCGTCAGATCGTCATGGCAGCCAATGGGATCTGCCCTGACCCCGTGAATTTCGATCCGCGGTTTCCTTGGGAATCCTGGCGGTGTGAACCCGAAATATGACTTGACTGGAGGTCCGGCTGGCGTCAAGGTTGGCGCGATTGGGTCCCCATCTGGCCACTGCCGGAGCGGGAAAGCCCCAAGGAGGGGCGGCTCAGCGAGCCCAAAGGCCCAAATCAGACACCGAATGGTTTAGAGACGGCGGCCCACAAGCGGGCGCCTTCCGACATGCTAGCTAACAATAACGTCAAGGATCCCTCGCCTGGGATCCAGCAACAACAACCCCAAGTGAGGTGTGGATAATGGATTCTGCATCAGGTGGCGGGGACGGCAGACGCCGCGGCCGCAAGGGTCGCGGACGGCACGGCAGGCGCAAGCAGCAGCACCAGTCCGGCAACCGGTCCAGAGGCAACCGCAAACAGCATCAGCCCCAGCATGAATGGTACGCCAAGGAGAGCTCGAGGGACGACTCGTCGGTCCTGGGCGGGCGCACCATCACCAAGCCGACCGGCAAGCGTCACTCGTCCGAGGACGGTCCGCCCGACGCCTTCGCCATGTTCTGCGCGGTCCACCTCGGCATCACGTCCGACGACGGCTTCCACGAGCCACGCCTGGACGAGGTGGCGCGCCGCTACGGCATGAAAAAGGACGAGCTCATCGAGCTGCTCAGAGAGCACAAGCTTGATGACGAGTCCGTGCGCCGCGCCAAGTACGACATGGTGGGGGCCAAGCTGGACATGCGCCTGGCCCCCGAGGGCATCAGCCGCACCGAGTCGGCCCGCGAGCTCTACGCCGAGTACGTGGAGGCCCTGGAGGCTGCCCCGGCCGAGTAGGTCGGGACGGACACCCTCCCCCCTGAATTCCTGTTCGGTCGACGCGCTGTTGCGCGGGGTCACCGCTACGCCGGTCGACCTGCCACCACTCACTCACCGTGACCGTGTCCCGAAGCCCACGCAGGAGGCTGCGGGCTGGCGAGCCTGATCTCAAAGCCTAAACGGCCGGTCTCGATTCGGTGATCAGCACGCCATCGCTTTCGTTGCGGCGGGCTTCAGGCTACAGGCTGCAGGCTACAAGGTTAGATTTCGTCAGCTTGGAGTCATCAGACACGTGTCGCTCTCATGATAGCCCGCT
>PVBE010105664.1_pt1 | contig 10701 bp, 10 predicted proteins | sample 1631181 | NCBI WGS metagenome assembly PVBE01 (sample SAMN08397723, study PRJNA350692) | Marine metagenome, whole genome shotgun sequencing project. | isolation source: water | place: Pacific Ocean | collected 2012-04 | reverse complement strand
CTTGATTTCGGATGTGAGCTAATTCCACCCGGCGGCGACATTTGAAGCGCGGGCGGTTTGAATTTTCTGGAAGGGCGGGTTGACTCCATGACAAATCTCCTTTTGGATGAAGTTTCGGAACAGGTCGCTTCGGGCCGCATCGCGGAAATATACGAAGACATCCGTCAGACGATACGCACCACGCAGGTGAGCTTTATTTACCGGACACTCGCGGTGCATGAGCGTTATTTTGCGGCTGCGTGGGAGGCGCTTCGGCCTAACGCGTCGATAACCTATTTTGAACGGTGCGCGGACAGCCTCCGCATGCGAATGACGCCTCCCATGCCGGAGGATGTTCCCGATTTCGAGGAAGAACTCGATGAGGAGTATGGCTACAGCGAGGATCGAATAGAGGAAATCAACCGGATCCTCGATGTGTACAACTATAGCAACCCGAAAAATCTGATCCTCGTAGCCGCTCTCAGGGGGGCGCTGGGCGGAATGAAAATCGGCGGAGTTTCGCCCGGGTTTGATGAAGACCTCAAACCTCTGTCGAGGGGAGCTTTCCCCGGGATGACCGCACCCGATCTTTTGGAGGGTGATGAAGCCGGAGAGGAAACCAGCGAGGTGTATGAACGGATTCGGCGGGAAACGGGTTTCGGAGGGGTTCCCAGTATCTGGCGTGCACTGGCCCGGTATCCCGAACTGGTTTGCCGGGCATGGGATTTTGTCCGGGAAGAGCAGAAAAAAACCGGTTTTGATATCACCGTCAGCCTGTCTCAAGGCGCGGCGGGGGCCGCCGCCCAGGAATTTCCTTATCTCGTGGAACTCACCCGTGAAAAAGTGGAAAAGCTGGGCATAATCGAAGACGAGATCAATCTAATCGAGAAAAAACTAGACCATTTTATCCGCCTCATACCGCAGACCAATGTGTCGATCCTGTTGGTGAAGGCGGCAATTGCGGGCGAGGGCAAGGTTCGGCGAAAACCCTTCGCCTAGTTTTTCGTTTCATGAAGTCGGTCCCGTATAAATATAGAGAATAGGAGCGGCTTCGTGTCTGCACTCTCTCCTCTATTTTTGTCCTTCGTGATTGGCGCTCTTTTTTTTGCCGGTTTCGTGAAGGGAACGGCCGGTTTTGGAATCACCTTGATTGTGGTTCCTGTTCTGGCCCTGGTGATAACCCCGCAAGAGGCGATAGTCCTCAATTCACTTCCCGTTTTGATGATGAACATTGCGACGGCGGTATCCACCGCCCGAGAATTTCGCGAGATCAGGCGGATTCGTTGGATGCTTCCCATCGCATTCGTATGCGTGCCCATCGGGGTAAAAGTGCTAATTTGGGTTGATCCCGAGCCTGTCCGCGCCGTTATAGGTGTCATGATCATCTTTTTCATTATGATGCGATTTTCGGGGTGGAAGCCTCCTCGATTTTCCGAGGCGGGTCAAAACGCGTTCGGGGCCGGAATGGGCGCTCTCATCGGTTTTATTTTCGGGATGATTATGATGCCGGTGGCGTTCATTATTTTTTATGTGAACACACTTGGGGTCAAGCGCGAAGCGTTTGTATTTTTGCTCAACACCATCGCGGCGGCCCTGTCGATAATCCAGGTCTCGACATTCGTCTGGCATGGCTTGTATGCGGCGGGAGCCTGGCGAAACAGTATGCTGATGCTACTGCCGGCGCTGGCCGGTTTGTATATCGGGACACGATTCCGCCGCCGGCTTTCGGAGCTGATTTTCGAGCGTCTGGTCCTCGGGCTTCTTGGCATCGCCGGCTTTATCTTGATCTTACGTTACGGGGCAGTCCTTTTTTGAGTGGTCCGGAAAGCGTCTTGGTGGAGAATCCTCTAGTGGTCCTTTTCCGGGCTGGCAGGATTTTTCGTTATTGATCGTATTCTCGCCGGGGGAGTTCCAACACGGATTCCGTAGCGAGGCCGGCAGGAAAAATTATGATTAAAATATATTATTGTTCTCATGTTAGTAGTAATGTTCGTCTTTTTTTTGACGTAATTGGGCGATTTTCGTAGAAATTCCTGGACATTTCGGGGTGATCACCTATACTCGTTTCATCTGAAAAATAAGGGGGGTATGGAGGAGGAGCGCTCCTTGTGGGGCGGGGCCGAAAGGCCCCGGTGTGGCTATATGGCCTGATTACAGCTCCCTTCTCTTGAGGCGTGTCGATTCAGCATTCATCGGAGAATCCCTGCCGTCATTCCGCACCTGAAATATTCGTATCAAGATTCTCTCGGCCGGAAAATCCTCTCCCCAGCGCCGGTTATCAGCGCCTGGGCGTTTGGGGTTCCTTAATTGACAGCCTTGATTCCGGGTGTGATTATCTGGGTGCTTTCGGCTCAGCGGAGGGAAGGTTTCGCTGAGGTTTTTTCATCTTCGCAACAGAGCTCATGAGGGCCCGTAGCTCAGCTGGATAGAGCAACGGACTTCTAATCCGTAGGTCGCAGGTTCGAGTCCTGCCGGGCCTGCCAGAAAATCTGCTGACATGGTGGGTGTAGCTCAGGGGTTAGAGCGCCGGGTTGTGGCCCCGGAGGTCGGGGGTTCAAATCCCCTCACTCACCCCAGTCAGCGTCGTTTTTTGGGGGACGTATAAAGGTGGTGGAATTCCTGCTTTTGGGAGCGCAGGCGCCTGTAGCTCAATTGGATAGAGCATCGGACTTCGGATCCGAAGGTTGTAGGTTCGAGTCCTACCAGGCGCGCCACCTTTCGGGCAGAATCAAAGAGATTTACAGCGTTTCGGATCGCTAGCTCAACTAGGCAGAGCAACGGACTCTTAATCCGTAGGTTCGGGGTTCGATTCCCCGGCGGTCCACCAGCTTTTTTATAGGAAACCCGGGGCAATTCCCGGGTTTCTTTTTTGGGGATAAAGGTGAAATTTTCTCGAGTGTGACAGCGAGTGTGACAGAGCCTATACAACTCCACCCAACTCAGTCTCATCCAAGCCAATTTCGGGATTTTGAGTATCTATTTGAGAATCTTGGATTTGCCTGGATTTTAAGGGATATCAGAGGAAGGGTCTTCGGTCTTAATTCCGTCTCTTAATCCGTAGGTTCGGGGTTCGATTCCCCGGCGGTCCACCAGACTATCCTTAGGAAACCCGAGGTTTTCCCTGGTTTTCTTTTTGGGCCCTCGGGCTCTTGGCCCGGCGGGCCCCCAGGGCGAAAATATCGATCATCGGTTCAGGGCCCGGTCCGGCCCGGTCCGGGGGGCGCGCATTTTCGCGCAACTCCCCGCAATTCCTGACCCCCTCGGTCCTGCGGATCTTGGACCGAAAACGAAAGGAAGCGTTCTTGACGAGAGAAGATCCTTCCCCGGCCGGGGCCCCCGGCCCTCCGGCCGGAGGCTCACCCGAAGCCGGGGACTCAACCGAGGCCCGGTGGGCCCCCGAGGCCGGAGGCTCCGAGGAGTCCAGAAGCGTCCGCAAGGCGGGCTTCGCCGCGCTCGTATTTTCACATGCCGTCAACGACTCCTCGAGCGCCTTCTTCGCCCCCCTCGCCCCGCTCATCGCCGGCGAACTCGGCCTCAGCCTCACCGCCCTCGGCCTCATCATGACCATCCGCTCCTTCGCCGGCTCGCTTCCCCAGACCCTCTTCGGCTGGCTCATCGACCGCCGCCCGAGCCGGTGGTGGCTCCTCTCGACCCCCCTCGTCGTCGGCGTCTCGCGGACCATCATCGGCTTCGCCACGGGCTTCTGGAGCCTCACCCTCATGCTCTCGGCGGGCGCCCTCGGCGGCGCCTGCTACCACCCCGCCGCCGCCGTCATGGCGCGAGACGTATCCGCCGGCCGCCGGGGCCTCGTCATGTCCGTCTACGTCGCCTCGGGCCGCCTGGGCCACGCCGCCGGCCCCATCGTTGCCCTCTCCCTCGTCTCCTTCCTCGGGCTCAAGGGCCTCTCCATCGCCATGGGCCTCTACGCCCTCTCCGCCGCCGCCCTCTGGCGCTACGCCCCCGAGCCTTCACACGCCACCGCAAACGAAGCCCCCGTCTTTCAAGCTCCAGCCGCCGTCTCGAAAACCAACGAACCCGAAGCCGCCGCCGCGCCCACTGCCGCACCTTTGGTGCCCGGCCGCTGGCGGGCGATGGTCATCCTCTACATCACCACCATTTTCCGTAACATGGTCATGATCAACCTCTACGGCTTCCTGCCCCTCTACTTCGCCGCCAAGGGCGAGACCATCTGGGAGGGGGGCGGCGCGCTCACCCTGTTCCTCATCGCGGGGGCCTCGGGGGGGGTCGTCGGCGGCTGGCTCTCCGACCGCTTCGGACGAAAACGGGTGATCGTCCTCTCCGCCGGCGCCGTCTTTCCCCTGCTGCTTCTCTTTCTGGGGACCGGGGGCCTCCTCCAGCTCGCCCTCATCATCCCCCTCGGGGTGTTCACCCACTCCGCCATGGGGGTGCGGATGGCCTACGCCCAGGAGCTCATGCCCGGCCGCCCGGCCCTCGCCGCCGGCATCATGCAGGGGGGCAACTGGTTCATCTCGGGCGCCACCCTCGCCGCGACCGGCGCCATCGGCGAAAGCCACGGCCTCGAGTTCGCCCTCTCCCTCTTCGCCGCCGTCGCCGCCCTCGAGTTCGTCGTCACCTTGGCATTGCCGAATGACGGCTAGGCTAGGGTTCATAGGCGGGGAAGAGGAGGGTATGACCGGCGCGATGAAATAAAATGGGAACAGGGTGGCTGGATAGACATAAAATAGAAAAGAATATTGCCTATGAGGATATATTTGATTGATCGAGAGGTGAATATTTTCAAAAATTTTGTAGGGATGGGGAGAAGTAGCGGATAGATAGGATCATTTTTTCTTGTGTTTTTCCATCCACTCTCTTGTGAGTTTTTGTGCTTTCTCGAGCTGGTATGGGGTCATTATATTTTCTAAAAGACTTTTGCTTCTGGTTGCGTTCTCACTACCGTTTGCGCTTGAAATGCTCCACCACATATGTACGAGGACATGATCCCGGGGAACACCCCGTCCTTCCGCGTACATGATTCCCAGATTGTATTGCGCGCCCGCATATCCCTGTTCCGCGCTCTTGCGATACCACCTGACCGAAAGTTTGTAGTCCTTTGGAACGCCTTTCCCCTCGCTATACATCACACCCAGATTGTGTTGCGCCTTTGCGTTCCCCTGTTCCGCGCTCTTACTAAACCACTGCAACGCAAGTTCGTGGTTTTTTTGAACGTCCAGCCCGTTGTAATACATGAAACCCAGATTCTTCTGCGCAACAGGCTTTCCCTTTTCCGCAAAAGGTCTCAACTCCTTGAACGCGGTCGCGTAATCCATTCGGTTGTACGCATCCACCCCTTTTTGAAATTTCACATCGTCCGCGGATTGTGAATCGCACCCGAAAATCAAGAATGAAACCATAACGATCAAACAGAGTCTTCGTATTCGGGAGAAGCTCACCATTTCACCCTTTACGAGACACCGTGGGACACAAAACCATTACTTCCTCATATTCATCCTCACAACATATGGTGAAAACTTTCCGGAGGTTTCGCGGGGATTGAATTTTCGATTCTTCGCCCGGCATTTTGGGCATTTGTCTGTTTTGTCTGTTATGGGATCGACCACCTTTGCACTTATCCATTCTTTGCACTTAACAAGGAGATGAACTTGTAAGAGGAAAAACCTTTGACTTTAATCAAAGTGACATACTCGTTACGACACCGGAACACAAAACTTCTGGTACCTAATTCACAAAAAACCCGTGTCTGGGATGTAGAAAATAGATGCGTCTCTCCACAACCACACTCGTAGGGAATTCCTTCGTATACGTGCATCTTCCTTCTGAGTGGGACCCCACCCATGGTTTTTTTGAAAAATTCGTCCTTACTCACCACTTTAGGCATGTTTTTCCACCATTTCTCAATTGACCAAAATGAATAGACCAAGTTTTCGGAATCGGGAGAGGTTTGTCATACCACCCTTTTTTGCGAAACATCGCGGGGACACGGGATGAGGGTCTTTGCGGACTGAAAGGAGGAATTATATGGAAATGTTAGTAAGTAGTCTAATTTAATAATGGAATGTCAGCCTGATGCATGTTCACCGAATACTTCCCAACCGGACTGAATATGGAAAATCAAGGGATCTCCGCCGGGGCGCGCCGGCCATGAAAAGCCCTACTTCGTGTTGGCCCGGATGAATTTCGCGATAGCCGAAATGACCTCCTCTTCTATCCCGAAAAAAGTGTGGGGCGTTTCCGGGGTGCAGGGATGCCGGCCGGCGTCCTCTCCTCCTGTGAAGAATTTCGCCTGCGCGTTCGGGGAGGAAGCCGCCACCCTTGCGATTTCGATTGCGCCCGCCGGCGGAGTGCCGGGGCAAGCGTCGTCACGATGAGCGATTGCGAGAAGGGGCGCCCGGATCCTGTCCAGTTTCAAGTCCAGAATCCCCCGGCCGCCCCTGGGCGGTATCGTCGAGCTCGACAAGAGCACCACGCCGGCGATGTCCCGGTTGCCCCGGACCGCATAGGAGGCCGCGGAATATGTGCCCAGACTGATCCCGGCCACCCAGACCGGCAATTTGGTTTTTTTCTTCATCCAGGCGACGACGGCGGCGATGTCTTTCGCGTGGGCTTCGCTTTTCCGGAACAGGGGGTGCATGCCGCCGCGGAACCCCGTCTGGTCGGAGGGCGCATCGACCAGGGAAAAGGCCAGGCCGTTTTCGGCGAACAGGCCCCGGCTGCCGTTCATGAATCCCCGCCCGCCCGGGGATTGCAAGTCGGGCGTTCCGCCTCCTCCCTCGAAGAGGACGACCGCGGCGAAGGGGTTTTTCGGCTCGACAATGAGAAAATCCACCGAAGCGCCCGGCCTCGCCTTTAACGACACAATCTCGCCTTTCGCTGCAATAGCGTAGGAAAAAACCAGCGCCGCAGCGAGAATGATCTTCAGGACCGCGCGCATCGTCGTCCCCTCCGGAGGATTTCTGATTCTATATCAGAAAAATATCTTGAATTGAGTAATTTTGAATGATAAAATAATACATATAATTCAAATAAAAAAACCTAAGGAATCGGCATGGTTGATAGTGTCACGGGTGCCGAGGGTTATTTCAAAACCGCTGGTCCTTTCAGCGGACTCGACCAGCCCTTTACGGAGTCGGACATAACGGCCGAGGGGGGCAGGGGGAATACGGAAACCTACAAGATAGAGATCAAGAGCGGAAATACAGAGAGCAGCCGCGCCGAGCGGGCTCCCGAGGAAGAACGCGGCCAGGCAATCGATGTCGAAGCCTAGGGCGTCCGGTCCCTGACTCTTCTCACCCTCCGCGATTCGCCAAAACATTGAACCTGGCATTATCGGACAAGGCCCCCCGCTACTTCACACCAATCTGCACCACCAATGAAGGCCGAGCGGTATAACCCGGCTTTCCGAATCTCGGAGAAGGTTCGTCTTTGAAAGCTGATTGGATGCGGTCATTTCTTTTGATGTTTTTCCGTCCACTCCCTTGCGAGTCGTTTCGCCTCCGCGATTTGTTTGGGGGTCATCCTCTGCTCGACTTTTTTTCTATTTTTGTTTCCGTCGATTTTTCCTCCGGCGAGAATTAGCCACATATCCGAGAGGATCATGTTTTTCGGAACGTCTTGCCCGTTCGCATACAAAACGCCCAGCTTGAATTGCGCGTCCGTCATCCCGTTTTCCGCCAGGGGCCGCCACGCTGTCAGCGCGGCTGCATAATCTTTATTGTTATAGGCCTTTAACCCACGCCTGAATTGCGCTTCCTGAATCCTCCAATGAAAACCCCATGCGCCCTGCGCCACGACCACTCCGGCCGCCAGTATGACCGAAACGATCAGGCCATGCTTTTGGATCCGGGAGAGGTTCATTATTTCACCCTTCGTGAAAAGGCTGCGGGACAAGGATGTGGGTCTCGCCCGACGAAACGATAGCGGCCCTGGATTTTACGGCAGTAAATATTACAGCAGCTTTACGTCTTCGGCCCGATCTCGCCCGCCGCCAGCATGTCGGCGAGCTTGAGGGTGCGGTAGATGTAGTCGTTGAGCGGGGTGTCTATCCCGGCCTCCTTGCCGAGGCGGGAGGCGGCGCCGTTCAGGGTCTCGATCTCGAGGCGGCGTCCGGCCTCGATGTCGTGGCACATGCTCCCCTTGCTGGCGGGGTTTTGTTCGTCGAGAAAATCGTAGAGTTTCTCGTCGGCGCCGTCCGGAATTTTCACCCCGCGCGCCCGGCCGGTTTCGTATACCTCGCGCATGATTCCGCGCATCATCGCCCGCGTTCCCTCGTAGGCCATGATCTCCCCGATCGGGGAGCGGGTGAGGGCGGTCATGCCGTTCACGGCGCAGATGAAAAGAAATTTCCGCCAGAGCTCGGCCTGGATGTCCTCGGTGAATTCGGCGTTGATCTCCATGCGCTTGAGCTCGGAGCGGATCTCCTCGCCGCGCGCGCTGGGGCCGCCCGCCAGCTCGCCGAAGACGATTCGCCGGGGTCCTCCGATCTGCTTGATGACGCCGGGCCGCTCGACGGAGGTGAGGATATAGGCGGTGCCGCCCATGACGCGGCCCTCGCCGTAGCGGGCGGCGAGCTTTTCTTCGTTGTCCACCCCGTTCTGAAGATTGATGATGACGGTGTCGGGCCCCACCATGGGCGCGATGGCGGGGATGGCCGAGTCGTTCGAGGTCGTCTTGACGGCGTAGAGGACCACGTCGCATGGCCCGGCTTCGGCCGGGTCGTCGGTGGCGAAGATGCCCTCCGCCGTGAAGGGTTCGGGCACGGCGCAGTCCATCCTGAGCCCCCGCTCCCGGATGGCTTCGAGGTGCTCGCCGCGCGCGATGAAGCACGCGTCCCCGCCCGCGCGGTAGATCATCCCCCCGAAGTAGCCGCCCACCCCGCCCGTCGCCATCATTCCAAAGCGCATGAAGTGCCCCTCATAAAAATTTTAGTTGAAAACCGTTAAAGATTGGTTGGCAATTGCCCCGCCCCTGCCCGGGATTTCGGCAGGAGGCGGCGAGCCGGCCCGGAGGGCCGGGTCTCGAAGCGCTGGCCGAAACGCAAGGGGCCGCGCGGCGAGACGGAATAGCCGTCCAGGCGCCGCGACGTTTATTTGGCTCCCGCGCCGGAGCGGATCATCAGTATCTCGATGCGGCGGTTCCGGGCTCGGCCCTCGTCGGTTCCGTTGTCCGCCGCGGGGCGGTGAAAGGAATAGCCCGCCGCCGAGAGGCGACCCGGCGAGACGCCCTGGGCCTCCAGTCGGCGGACGACGGCGATGGCCCGCACGGAGGAAAGCTCCCAGTTCGTCGGGTAGTAGCGGGCGAGATTGCCCGAGATGGGTACGTTGTCGGTGTGGCCATCCACCCGGACCGCCTGGCCTGGCTGGTCCTTGATGGCAGAGGCTATCCGATCGATCGCCTCGAGACCGCCTTCCTTGATTTGGGCGCTTCCCGCATCGAAGAGAAGGCGATCCACGATATTGAGCTGGAGGGTTCCTTTCTTCTTGCTGAGGGTGATGAGCTGGTTTTCGTATTTTTTGGAGAGCGCGGTGAGAGAGTCCTCGAGCCGCTTCGCGCGCAGGGCCTCCTGGCGTGCCTTTTGGGAGGTTGACCGCGCCCGTTCGAGGGCGGTTCGCCGCCCCTCCTCGGAGGCATTGAGCAGCGCCCTCGCCTTGGCGAGTTTATTGCGGTTCGCCTCGGCGGTGGACGACTCCCCGGCGAGAGCGGAGCGGAGCTGGTCCATCTCGGCCACGAGGCGGGCTGCTTTCTTCCGCTCGCGGGCGGAATCGGCTTCGCTCTTTTTGAGTTTGCTCTCCGACACTTCGAGCTTACTCTCCGACTCCTTGAGCTTGCTCTCCGACGCTTCGAGTTTACTCTCCGACTCTTTCCGCACCCCGGCCAGATTGGCTTCGAGACGGGCGATTTTCACCCGTTCGCGCGCGATATCGGTCTCACTGTTTGTGAGCTGGCTCGCGACGCCCTCCAACCGATCCGCGACGCTATCGCGCGCTTTCTTCGCCTTGGTGAGGGCGCTCTGCAGGCCGGCCACCTCGGCCGCCTGCCGGCCGGCGGCCTGGTTCAGGTCTTCGACCTTGGCCTCCGCCGCCCGCAGGACCTCTTCCGCCCGGGTCTTCGCCTCCCGCTCGAGGGCGATGGCGGCCTTTAGCTTTTCATCGGCGCCGGCGTTGGCGGCCTTCGCCTTGTCGAGCTGTTCTTTTTGGCCGGAAATGGTCTTGCGCTGTTTCGCCGCGAATACAAGGGCTTCGGAAAGGTCGGCTTTGCGGGCTTTGAGCGCCTCTTGGGCGGCGTCGAGGGCTTTGCCGCGATTGGTGGACTCGAGGGCGAAGTAGCCTCCCCCGGCAAACAGTAATATGGAGAGGATCCAGGATAGTGCGCGATTTCCCATGACAAGGTGCCTCATCTGAATGAAGTGAAATGCCGGGGCGATCCAGGCGATGCTCTCCTTCCGGGTTATTCCGGACGCATCATCTTATTTTATGGGAACCTCTAAAAACCGCCTAACTTCCCCCGATTTTGTGTTATCGCAGCATTTTAGCCACAATTCACACCCATTTTCCATTTTATCTTCGGCCATCGGAACTCCGAAGAGCCTCCCGATGGCCGATTCTTCTCATGCGCGCGCAGGTATCCCGTCTCTGGCCAACCAGACAAGGCGGCGCATGTTGTAGACCAGGTTCATCATTCCGATCCTGGTTCGGGCCCTGGCAATGCCAATCGTTCGAACCAGCTTGCCGCCCATGGCGCTTT
>PVBE012661620.1_pt1 | contig 10702 bp, 10 predicted proteins | sample 1631181 | NCBI WGS metagenome assembly PVBE01 (sample SAMN08397723, study PRJNA350692) | Marine metagenome, whole genome shotgun sequencing project. | isolation source: water | place: Pacific Ocean | collected 2012-04 | reverse complement strand
GATTCTAATTGGTTAAAAATAAATTTAATTAAATTAAAAAACCATACAAGTAAATTACAAATATCATCAAAAAATAAATCAATTATCGTTGGTTCTTTTTTAAGACATCAAGAAAAAAACGACGTCATTTATTCATTAGAAAAAGCTTTAAAAAAATACCATTTTAATTACGTAGAAGTAAATGTTTCAAATTAATAAAAGTACTATAAGTTTTATTTTACTTTTTTTACTTGGTTTAATTTGGGGAAGTTCTTTTTTATTTATTAAATATTCAGTTCTTTCATTAAAACCTCTGACAACTGTTCTTTTGAGAATGAGTGTGGCTTCTTTGTGCTTATTTGGTTATTTAAAAATAAAAAAAATAATTTTACCTTTAAAAAAAAAAGATATTATTAATTACTTCGTAATCGCAATTATTGGGAATGTGCTTCCTTTTTCTTTAGTAAGCTGGGCAGAAATATTCCTCAATTCAAATATCACAGGAATTATTATGGGACTCATGCCAATAACAACTGTTTTTCTTGCTTATTTTTTTGTTAAAGAAGAAAAAATTAATATTTACACATTTTTAGGAATTTTTTTAGGGTTTCTTGGTTTATTTTTTCTTTTAGATATTATCACAAATAAAAATGGTAGCTTACTTCCTCAAGTTGCTGTAACTATAGGTACAATAAGTTTTGCCGTTAGTACAATTTACATAAGGAAAATTTCTAATTTTAATCCATTATATATATTAACTGGATCAACATATTTTGCATTTTTTATATTAATTCCTATTGCCTTTATTTTTAATGATCCATTAAATGCATCTCCAACAAATCAAAGTATAATTTTTGGAATAATTTTAGGAATTCTTAACACTGCAATTGGAGGATTAATTTTTTTTAAATTAATTAAATTATCAGGAGCAGCCTTTACATCTACAGTAAATTTTATTACCCCTTTTATAGCTGTAATTTGGGGTTATATTTTTTTAAATGAATCTTTAAGCTTAAATCAAATTTTAGGATTTATTTTTATATTAGTAGGAATATATACAGTTAAAGAATCAATTAATTCCCAAAACATCTGACATGTTAAAAAAACCTTTTTTTTGTTTAGATAACCAAATAACAGCTTTTATAGCACCAATCGCATAAATTGATCGATTAAACCCTCTGTGTTTTAATTCTATTTCTTCACCATTATTTGTAAAAACAACAGAATGATCTCCAACAATATTACCTTGTCTTTTGCAATAAAAATTTATTTTACCTAATTGTTTTTTTCTTGTTTTATTAGGTTTCATTGTAGATTTGCTTTTTAGATTAAAATTTTTTCCTTTTGCAAGTGCGGCTCCAAGTGCTAAAGCTGTTCCTGATGGAGCGTCTTTTTTATTTTTATGATGTATATCTAAAATTTCAACTGAAGTATTATTACTAAATAAAATATTTGATGCTTTATCTACAAGTCTCATTAACAAATTTATGCCTATACTCATATTTGGTGCAAATACAATCGCAGTTTTTTTTGATGCACTTTTTATTTTAGATACTTGATTAGCACTTAATCCTGTTGTTCCTATCACTAACTTTTTTTTTAATTTTGTTGCATATTTAACAGTTTCAATCGTACTTTCTGGCAATGAAAAATCTATAATTGTATCTGCTTTTCTAAAAGCTATTTCTTTATCACTTGTTATTTTTATTTTTTTTATATTTTCATTTATATTAGGTGAATTTTTTTTTTCACCGGCAGCAATTAAATCAATATTTTTAAAGCTTTGCATTTCTTTAATAAGTTGTCTTCCCATCCTTCCAGCGCAACCTACTACGGCTAGTTTAATTTTTTTCATAATTTTAATTATATATTATTTTTTATTCCAGAGATCTTTTAATCTATCAAAAAAACTTTCTGATTGCGGGCTTGTTTTTTTATTTTTATCACCACCAAATTGTTTCAACAAATCTTTTTGATTGCTAGACATATTTACTGGCGTCTCAACAAAAGCTTCCAAATATAAATCTCCTTGTCCACTTTGTCTTACTTTTGGCATTCCTTTGTTAGATAATCTAAAATTACTTCCTGATTGGGTTCCTGATGGAATTTTAACTTTTACTATTGATCCATCTAAAGTTGGAACTTCAATATTTCCTCCTAAAGCTGCAGTTATCATTGGTATAGGGGCTTTACAATATAAATTCTCAGCATCTCTTTTGAAAATTGAATGAGGTTTTTCTTTTATAAAAATATATAAATCCCCAGGTGGTCCGCCTTGATATCCTGCTTCTCCTTCTCCAGACAATCTTATTCTAGTTCCATTCTCGACACCTGCAGGTATTTCAACTGATAAACTTTTCTTTTTATCAACTCTCCCAGTGCCACTACACGAATTGCAAGGATTTTTTATAATTTGACCTTTACCTCTACAATCTGGGCAAGTTTGTTGAATTGTAAAAAACCCTTGAGAAGCTCTAACAGAACCATGTCCTTCACAAGTTGGGCATGTTTTTGGTTTTGAGTTTGCTTCATGTCCATTACCATTGCAAGTTTCACATTTAACTTTTGTTGGAACATGTATTACAATTTTTTTTCCTGCAAAAATTTCCTCTAAAGGAACTTCCATATCATATCTTAAATCTGTGCCATATTCTTGTGTGTTTGTTTCACTTCCTCTCCTTCTTCCTCCTCTGAAAATACTTCCTATATCGTCATCAAAATCTCCAAACATTTCTTCAAAAATATCAGAAAAACCGCCCCCAAAATTAAAATCTTTAAATCCTGCTCCACCGTTTTCGAATGCTTGGTGACCGAATTGGTCATATTGAGACTTTTTTTCTTTATCTTTTAGAATATAATAAGCTTCATTTATTTTTTTAAATTGTTTTTCAGCATCTTTATCCCCTTTATTTCTATCAGGGTGATATTGCATTGCTTTTTTCCTATACGCTTGTTTGATTTCATTATCACTAGCTGAATTGTTAACCCCTAGAGTTTCATAATAATCTTCTTTAGACATGATTAAACATATAAGTGTTTAATGTAAGAAAATGAAGAGGTTAGGCTGATTTTTTATTATCTTTTTTATTTACTTCTTCAAATTCAGCATCCACTACTTTTTCCTCTTTTTTACCCGATCCTTTTTTTTCTTCTTTTGGTGGCTCGCTTTTCCTTTGTTTAGCTTGTTGTTTTTGCGCTTCTTGTTGAGCTTCTTTATAAATTATTTCTCCAAGTTTCATAGAGGCTTGTGTTAAAGCATCAACTTTTACTTTTAATTCTTCTTTGTTATCGCTATCTTTTACTTTTTTTAATGCTTCTAAACTATTTTCAATTTTTTTCTTTTCTTCTGCACTAATTTTTGAGCCATGTTCTTTTAAACTCTTTTCTGTTGCATGAATTAATGCATCAGCTTGATTTTTTAATTCAACTAATTCTTTTTTCTTCTTATCAGTTTCAGCATGTTTTTCAGCATCTTTAACCATTTTTTCTATTTCTTCTTCAGAAAGTCCTCCTGAATCTTTAATAGTTATTTTTTGTTCTTTGTTAGTACCTTTATCTTTTGCTGAAACATTTAAAATACTATTTGCATCTATATCAAAAGTTACTTCGATTTGAGGTACTCCTCTAGGTGCTGAGGGAATGCTTTCTAAATTAAATTGCCCTAAAATTTTATTATCTCCTGCCATTTCTCTTTCACCTTGAAAAACTCTGATTGTAACAGCTGATTGGTTATCTTCTGCAGTTGAAAATATTTGGCTCTTTTTTGTCGGTATAGTTGTATTTTTATCAATTAATTTTGTAAAAACACCACCCAATGTTTCAATACCCAAAGTTAATGGAGTAACATCTAATAATAATACATCTTTTACATCTCCTTGTAATACACCGGCTTGAATTGCTGCACCACTTGCTACAACTTCGTCTGGATTAACCCCCTTATTAGGTTCTTTCCCAAAAATTCTTTTAACAGTCTCTATAACTTTTGGCATTCTAGTCATTCCACCAACAAGAATAACATTTTTAATATCACTTGGTTGTATACCTGCATCTTTTAAAGCTGTTTCACAGGGTTTAACTGTTCTTTCTATTAAATCTTCAACTAATGACTCTAATTTAGATCTAGATAAACTTATATTTAAATGTTTGGGTCCAGATTTATCTGCAGTAATAAATGGTAAATTAATTTCTGTTTGAGAAGAATTTGAAAGTTCAATTTTAGCTTTTTCAGCTCCTTCTTTTAATCTTTGTTTTGCAAGTGGGTCTTCTCTTAGATCTACTCCATTTTCTTTTTTAAATTCGTCTGCCAAATAATCTATGATTCTATTATCAAAATCTTCTCCTCCAAGAAATGTATCACCTGAAGTTGATTTAACTTCAAAAACACCATCTCCTAATTCTAAAATTGAAATATCAAAAGTACCACCTCCTAAATCATAAACTGCAATTGTTCCTGAATCTTTTTTATCTAGCCCGTATGCTAAAGCTGCAGCTGTTGGTTCGTTAATAATTCTTTTTACTTCTAAACCAGCAATTTTTCCGGCATTTTTTGTTGCTTGCCTTTGGGAATCATTAAAATAAGCTGGTACAGTAATAACGGCTTCTTTTACTTCCTGTCCTAAATGTTTTTCAGCTGTTTCTTTCATTTTTTGTAAAATAAAAGCACTTACTTGTGCAGGAGCATACTTTTTACCATTAGCTTCAACCCAAGCATCTCCATTATCACCTGATACAATTTTATAAGGAACTAAATCTTTGTCTTTTTCAACTTCTTTATCTCCAATACGTCTACCTATTAATCTTTTAACAGCAAATAAAGTGTTTTCTGGATTTGTTACAGATTGTCTTTTAGCTGATTGCCCAACTAATGTTTCCTTTCCATCTTTAGAAAATGCAACCATTGACGGTGTGGTTCTGGAACCCTCTGTATTTTCAATTACTTTTGCACTTTTTCCATCCATAATAGCTACGCAAGAATTTGTTGTGCCAAGATCAATACCAATTATTTTACTCATTTTTTTTTATTTACCTTTCATATATTTCAAACTGATGAACTATATAATAATTTTAATTCGTATGTACAAGCCTTTGAACAAAAAAAATTATTTTTTTTTATTCTCCTCTTTTTTTGCCACTACTACAGACGCTGGCCTTAAAAGTCTATCTTGAATAAGATACCCGGTTTGAACAACTTTTATAATTTCTCCTATTTCTTTATCTTTGTTTTCTTCTTCAGATACTGCCTGGTGAAAGTTTGGATCAAATTTTTTACCTAAACAATTAATTTGTTTAATTTCAAATTTTTCAAGAGTTTTAAGAAAATCTTTATAAATTAGATCAATGCCCTCAATTAAAGGTTTTACTTTATCTTTATCATCTTTTTTAATTAAAGAAATGCTTTCTATTACACGAACAAAATTATCTGCTACTAAAATTATTTCATTTGCAAATTCTGTTACAGCATATTTAAAAGTATCTTCTCTTTCTTTATCAAATCTTTTCGTTAAATTATCAATTTCTGCTAAGTATCGTAAATTGTCTTCTTTAGCTTTTTTAAGTTCATTTTGTAAACTTTTTAAATTAATTTTTGAACTTTCTTTTTTATTAATATTTAGTTTTTTATTTAAATTGGTCTTAGATTCTGTGGTCTGCGGTTTATGTTTTTTTAATTTATCCATTATAAATTATAATTATAATTAAAATGTATGTAAGATAATTTTCACAAAGTTCAATATCCATGGATAAAAATATAAAAAAAATAAGTTCTATTGTGGTTGCAAGCCATAATCCTGGAAAAATTAGAGAAATGTTACCTTTTGTAAAAAAATTAAATACTAACATATATTTTGCAAAAGATCTTAAACTTAAAGAACCCAAGGAAGATGGTTCAAACTTTACAGAAAACGCTTTAAAAAAATCACGTTATGTTAACAATAAAACAAAAAAAATATCAATTGCAGATGATTCAGGTCTAGTTATTCCATCGATTCAAGGAAAACCTGGCATATTTTCTTCTAGATGGGCAGGTAGAGAAAAAGATTTTAATCAAGCAATGAAAAAAGTTAATAGCTTACTTTACAAAAAAAGAACTAATGCTTATTACATATCTGTGCTTGCTATTTCATGGAATAAAAAAAAAGAGAAAACATTTGTTGGAAAAATTTTTGGAAGTATAATTTGGCCTCCAAGAGGAAATTTGGGGTTTGGTTATGATCCGATTTTCATCCCTATAGGATACAATAAAACATTTGGTGAACTTTCAAATAAAACAAAAAATAATATAAGTCACAGGGCAGTAGCTTTTAAAAAATTATTAAACTTCCTTAATTAAAAGACTTTTTTTTTGCTACCTTTTCTACTTTAAAACTATTTTTTCTAATTTCTAATATAGAAAGTTTTCTTTCTACTGTCCCATCTGATAAAAATTTAAAGTCGCCATCAATTCCTGTATAACCAAAAGAATTTTGAAAGTCTTCATAATTCAATTCTTTAATTCCATCATTTTTTTTTACTATTGAAAATACGCTTATTAATGAATCGTACGCCAGTGAAGAAAGTCGGATAGGTTCATAATCATAAAACTCATAAAATTTTTTTTTAAAATTTTGCCATAACTTAGGATTTGGAGCAACAAACCATGCACCTATTAATCCTGGTTCAGAACCAATATTTTTTATATGCCATTCTCCAGTACCAATTAATTTTATTTTATTAAAATCTACTCCATAGTATGTTAATAAGGCAACTGCTTCTCTCAATTTATTACCAGTTTCTATTAATAATAAAACATCAAATCCTGGATCAAAATCTTCGATTGGATTTTCTCCAGTTTCTTCATCTTTTTCTATCTGTGGATTTTTATCTAAACCAACTAATTTTTGAATATGTTTCTCAAAATTATTTGTCTTTTGATCATATAATTCAATTTTATTAAGTAATAATTTATTTTTATTTAAAGTCTTTCTATAGGTTCTCAATACTCTCTTGCCATATTTTGAATCAGGTAATAAGGCAGCAAATCTTTTATAATTTTTTTTTATTGTATAATCTGTAATATCTGAAATTTGTTTTTCAGGCTCAAATCCCATTAAGTAAATTCCGTTTTTTTTTTCTTTCATATCACTGGAAAAAGATATTAAAGGTATATTTTTATATTGCGCAATTTTTGAAGAATCACCTAATGATGATGAAAAAAAGGGACCTAAAATAACATCAACATTTTGGCTAACTAATTCTTTTGTTGCTTTTCTTGCAAGAGAAGGATTTGCTTTTGTATCTTTAATTATTAATTCGCTTTCTATTTTTTTATTTTCATAAATTATGATTTGCATAGTATCTAAAAGTGATTGTCCAATATATGAATATTCCCCAGTTAAAGGTAATAAAACGCCAATTTTAAGTTTACTGGAAGTTATTTTATTTGTTAAAACAGTTTTTTTTTCAATTACTTTTTTTTTTTTATTTTTTTTTGTTATACCAAAAAAATTAAAAGGATTTGTTTTTGGTTTCTTTTCTATTATATCTTCATATTCAATATATTTATCACCTTTTTCTGAATTTTTAGATTGTGACTCAATATATTTGATTTCTTCTTCTGTTAATACATCTGATATTGCTAAATTACTAGTACTTAAAAAAAATACTAAAGAAAAAAAAATTAGTTTAAGGTATAATTTATAAAGGACTTTTTTTACAAACATATTTCTATATTTAATTTAATGTTAACAATCGACAATATTTTATTACCAAATGAATTATATATTGTTTCAACTCCAATTGGCAATTTAAAAGATATAACTGTCAGAGCCTTATCAGTTTTAAAAAACTGTGATTTAATTGCTTGTGAAGATACTCGTGTTACAAGAAAATTATTATCATCTTATGAAATTAAATCAAAAAATTTAGTTTCTTTACACAATTATTCTCCTCAAAAAAAATTAATATTTTTAATTGATAAAATTAAAAAAGGAAAATCAATTGCATTAGTAAGTGATTCAGGCACTCCAATAATATCTGATCCTGGAATTAAATTAGTTATTTTAGCAATAAATAATAATATTAAAATTACGCCAATACCTGGTCCAAGTGCTATAACAGCCTCTTTAGTTGGCTCAGGGTTGGCTCACGATAATTTTTTTTTTATAGGTTTTCTACCAAACAAAAAAAAACAAAGAATAAATACATTAAATAAATATAAAAAAATTGATTCACTATTAATTTTTTATGAAAATGTAAAACGTATTAAGGAAACGATAAATGATATGTTTTCAATTTTTGGAAACAGAAACTGTGTAATTGCAAGAGAACTAACCAAGTATTACGAAACATTTTATAGAGGAGATCTTAAAAAATTTAAAAATATAAAGGAAAATCTAAAAGGTGAAATAACAATTATCATATCACCTCCTGAAAATAGAAAAAATAAAGAAAAATTTGATATAGATGAGAGTGAATTTAAAAAAATAATTTCATTTACGAAAAAACTTAGTATAAAAGATTTATCAGAACTTTTATCTTTAATATATAAAAAACCAAAAAAAATTTTTTATACAAAATTAATTAAAACTATTAGATAATAAAAAAACTAATTTATGAATATATTAATTAAAAACTTTCTTTTATTAATTTCTATAATAATTTTATTGAATTCTTGCGCAGCCATTAATGTAACAACTTCTAGTGTAAAAGAAAAAGGTATCAAAGAAGCAATTAGTGACGGAATGATTGATGCATCAATAAATAAAGAATATTTCAATCATGACGTAAATATGTTTTTAAATGTAGAAATTGAAGTCGTGGAAGGAAGAGTTTTGTTAACAGGAAGTGTAAAAAAACCTAAACATAGATTAGATGCTATAAAATTAGCATGGAAAGTTTTAGGAGTAAGGGAAGTTATTAACGAAATTGATGTAACTGAAAAAGGTGGTGTTAAACAGTATTTAATAGATGTAAAAATAAAAACACAAATAAGATATAAAGTTATTGCCGATAAAGAAATATCCTCCATAAATTACAATTTTGAAGTTGTAAACGGAAATTTATATATAATTGGAATCTCAGAAAATAAAAAAGAACTAAAAAAAGTAGTAAATCACGCAAATAATATAAAAGGTGTTTTAAAAGTTGTAAGTCATACAATTATGAAAGACGACCCTAGACGTATAAAATATCAAAGAAAGCTCCAAAAAAAAAATGACTAAATTGCAAATAGCAATTCAGATGGATCCTTTAAATAAACTCCATTATGAATCTGACAGCACACTAGTTTTAGCAGAAGAAGCACAAAATAGAGGCCATAAAATATTTATATATGAACCAAAAGATTTAATTTTAAAAGATGGTCAACTGTTTGCTAATGCAATTTTATTGAAAATAATTAAAAAAAAAAAATATTTCTTTAAATTAGGATTAATTTCTACTCTTAAAGGAAAAAAAAAAATTATTAACTTATCATCTATAAATATATTACTGGTAAGACAAGATCCTCCTTTTAACATTAATTATATAACTACAACATACTTACTAGAACATTTGCATCCAAAAACATTAATTATAAATAATCCCAAAAGTATAAGAGATGCTCCAGAAAAATTACATGTTACTTATTTTAAAAATTTAACGCCTCTAACTCTTATATCTCAAGATGAAATAGAAATTAAAAAATTTATAAAAAAACATAAAAGTTTAATTGTAAAACCACTTTACGAAAAGGGTGGAAAAGGAATTTTTAAAATAACTTCGAATGAAAAAAATTTAGATAAAAAAATAAAAAATACCTTAAAAAAAGAAAAACTTCCAATTGTAGTTCAAAAATATATTCCTCAGGTCAAAGAAGGGGACAAACGAATTATTCTTCTTGATGGAAACCCAGTTGGTATAATGAAAAGAATGCCAACAAAAAATGAGGTTAGAGCTAATCTTAGCAGAGGAGGAACAGCTGAAAAAACTACTTTCACAAAAAGAGATAAATTTATTTGTAAAAAGTTAAAACCTTGGCTTAAGAAAGAGGGAATTTTTTTTGCCGGTATTGATATTATTGGAAATTATTTAACTGAAATTAATGTAACTTCTCCAACTGGTATTGTAGAGATAAATAATTTAGAAAATATTAAAATAGAAAAAAAGTTTTGGAATTTGGTTGAAAAAAAATTAAAATACTGATTTTAAATCAATTAACTACTTACCTAAAGAATTTATGATGCTTTCACACATTTCTTTTGCATCGCCAAAAAGCATCATTGTATTTTCTCTGAAAAAAAGTTCATTTTCTACTCCTGCATACCCCGCACCTAAAGATCTTTTACTAAACAAAACAGATTTTGCATTTTCCACTTCTAAAATTGGCATACCGTAGATTGGGCTTTGAGGATCTGTTTTAGCAGCTGGATTTGTAATATCATTTGCACCAATTACAAAAACCACGTCTGTTGACGCAAAATCTCTATTAATTTCGTCTAATTCTAAAACTTCATCATATGGAACATTTGCTTCTGCTAACAAAACATTCATATGTCCTGGCATTCTTCCTGCAACAGGATGAATTGCGTATCTAACATTTACTTCTTTTTTCTTTAAAATATCACACATTTCTTTTAAAGCGTGCTGAGCTTGTGCTACAGCCATTCCATATCCTGGAACAATTACTACAGATTCTGCATTTTGCATCATGAAAGCTGCATCGTTTGCATCTCCGCTTTTAACTGGACGTTGTTCTGCTTCCTTATTT
>PVBE011285175.1_pt1 | contig 10703 bp, 9 predicted proteins | sample 1631181 | NCBI WGS metagenome assembly PVBE01 (sample SAMN08397723, study PRJNA350692) | Marine metagenome, whole genome shotgun sequencing project. | isolation source: water | place: Pacific Ocean | collected 2012-04 | reverse complement strand
GGTTCGCCTGCAGCTGTTTGCCTTGGCGTACAACCTGGCGAACTTCCTGCGGCGGCTGGCATTGCCGAGAGCGGTGAAGCACTGGTCGCTGACGACACTTCGGGAGAAGCTGATCAAGATTGGGGCCAAGGTGGTTACCCACGCCCGGTACGTCACCTTCCAGATGGCCGAGGGCGCGGTGTCTAGGGAGGAGTTCGCCCTCATCCTGGACACCGGATAGCCCGATTGCGGCCCGTGCCGGTCTGACCGCTGTGAGCACAGTCCACCCGAGGGCAAAAAAGTGATTGTTCTGTGCCTTCTAGATTGACCTGCTGGGAAGGCTCGCCTACCTGGAGGGATGGCATGGTTTTCAATTTTGGATACCGCTCCGATCAGGGGTTCAGGAGCCCGAAACAGTGTTGACAAATCTACTAGAAGGGGGGAAAACGACTGCCAACGTCAACATGTTGTCGGTCTGGTTCCGTCCGGAGTTGAAATGGGAAATTCCAGCTCCTATCTCATGACCCCGAACATTCCCTTCCCCCATTGAATAGGCTTGGGTATAATCGAGTGACCAAAATCCAGGGAGGTACAGGAAAGCTCGTAGGTGCGCGGGGCTATCTTCATCCGCGGTGTCTTGGCAGCGGGTGTGGTCGTTTGCAAAATCTCTCATGGAGGAGCGGAAGATGATTCGGAAGGGATTTCTATCGTTATCCAAATGCATGCTGATCGTCGGCCTGCTGTTGGGTCTGACTGCCGTGGCGACCGCCGCGGAGAAGATCCGCTTCAACTTGGATTGGGTCATCTTCGGCCGGCACACGGGCTACTTTACGGCTCTTGGGAAGGGTTTTTACAAACAGCAAGGGCTTGATGCTATCGTCAAGCGCGGCTTTGGCTCATCCAAGGCCATTGCCCTGATGGCTCAGGGACAGTCCGATTATACGTTCGCCGACATGGGCGCGCTGGTGCTCGCAAGAGCCAATGACAAGGTCCCTGTCAAGGCTATCGGCGTTGTGTACGCCCGGACACCCCACGCTGTTCACTATCTTGAAGGGTCGGGACTTCACAAACCCACGGATCTCAAGGGCCGGACCGTTGCTGCCGCCCATGGGGGCTCTTCCATTGCCTTGATGTTCCCCGGTTTTCTGAAGGCGGCCGGGATAAGCGGCGGCGTGAAGATGAATCGAGTCCAGGCCTCTGCGCTGAATTCCATATTGCTGAGTCGCAAGGTCGATGGAATGCTTGATTACGTCTTCAACACGGTTCTTATAAACAAGATAGGGAAGCAGAAAGGTCTCAAAGGAAGATACTTTCTCTTCTCCGATGTTGGAATGGTGTTTTACGCGAACGCTCTTCTGGCCCCGTACAAGACCATTGCCCAAAAACCGGACCAGATCCGACGTTTCGTGAAGGCGACCTTTATGGGCCTGGAGTATTCCTTCAAACACCCCGAAGAGGCCGTGGACATCCACCGGAAGTACAATCCCCAAGTGGACCGGGAGGCTGCGCTGGGGGAGTTAGCCCTGGTGAAACAGATGATGTCCAGCCCCGAGGCTCTCGAGAAGGGAATGGGCTACATGAAGCGTGAAAAAGTGGCCGGAACCATCAACGTCATGCGGCTTTACCTCAATCTGAAGAAGCCCATCAAACCCGAAGAGATCTACACCAACGCCTTTCTGCCGGGGATCATGATTCCCAAGTGACGGGTGGTCGAACCGAGTGGGGCCAATCGGGGGGACATGGGGTCAATCGGGGGAACACTATACTTATTTCTGCCTATGCCCCCTTTTTCGTCCTGGCTTCTGCCGTTGCAGGATAAAGGAGAAGATGGGGTCAAGTCTTGAACTATCAGTCTATAAGTCTGCCCGACTGCTGGCTCTGCTGATCGCCGTGTAGTACACGCCCAGGTGTCCGCCGAACTTCAGCAGCCTATGCCCATAGCGGATATGAACCTCGCGGCTGGGCCGGTCACGTTGTTGCGATGCTACTCCCCGCTCCTACAGCAGTTTGGGGGTGCAGCGCTCTATTAGATAATCTATTACACGGCGGCCCCCTGAAAAGCGGTCGCTAACGCTGCTCAGCGCTTCCCGCTGTCGAGTTCCGTGATCCATCTACAAGACTTGTGCCGCGAGGTGGGATCTGGGATATTGGCCTTCCAATCCTTTGCCGGAAACCAGGCCTTGCGTTTCCCCTGGATCCGTGTCTTCGGAATTAAAGCATCGCCGACACTCCTCAGATGATCCTGGGCTTGTTGCCGTTCTTCAAATGTTCCATTCTTCACCACACCCTGGAGATAATGGATTTGATCGAGAAGTTCCTTTTGCCCTAAGAGCTTCGGGTCCCTGCAGATCAACTCCCGGAGCGCCTTGTTACGTCGCGGAGAAAGGATTTCATCGTGTTGGAGTGGTAATGGAGCGATACCTTCATGCTCTGCAAGTTCAGCGAGTTTACTCCCGGGAAAGAGATATTTGAGAGGGCTTGGAAGAAGTTGAACGAATAGTCTCTCCAGGTCACTCGGTCGTTTTGTTTTCGGGGTGCTGAAGTCCAGGACAGGAAATCCTGGCTTGCGAAGTCTTCCCAGAGCCCATTCCTCTGCATAATCCTCCTGCTTTGATTGGAAGTCGCTTACCCTCTCCTTCTCCGAGTGGGGAGTTCGCTCCATAACCCGTGTCCCTCTCGGCGTCCCGAGGTTTCAAAGCGGGGATCCCAAGCCGACGGGGCTATCGGCGTTCGGGAGCGACCCTAGAGATCCCCTGCTGGAGGATTGCAATTACGAGGCGTTGAACCTTGTGCGCGTTTTTATATCTCCACAAGGTCTATAAACCCATTTTTCATGTCTGGACAAGATGGTGAAACCTTCAAGCCCACCCTTCGCCTTTCTCCCGCCCCAAGTGGTTTAACGAGTAAGACGGCCAAGTTCATCGCGTCTTACCGGTTCGCTCTCCTTCTGTCACCTCCCGAACCAGTTCCAAGCAGCTACGGATCTCCCCGGATAAAGACAGGTCTTCCTCGTCCGCCTCTCGCTGCAACCAGTCCTTCAGCGGCCTTGGAATGCGTAAGATTACGGTTTCATCGTGTTCCTTGAGTATCTTTGGCAATCTGTCTTACCTCCTTCCTTTGATTCCCGGTACTTATACCTCGACCCATCAATCTTTCCACTTCACCGATGGGGGGTCCCCGCCCCCTTCGCCCCGCCCCGAAAGGGGACCCGTCGTGAAAAAATAAGCGGGGTGTGATGGGCGGGAGTAAAACGGGAGTAAATCGGGAGTATAGCAGCGGTCAACCCCGCCTATTCCGTGTCACTGAGTCCAACATCCCGGAACCGCTCAAGCCCTTATTCTTCAAGGGGTAAACCCCCAAAACCCGCATCCCCGCTTGTATCCCGCCAACCCCCCAATTACCCTGTTTTCCGAATAACCGGTTCGTCCCCGCGGGCGAATCCAGCCTCGTCGGCTGATCCTGATCCCCTGCTCAATCCCCGCCCCTTTGCGCGCAATCGAACTCGAATCCGCCGCTGGATGCTAAAGGTCCAGCCGAAGCGCGGGGTCGTCTACCGGAAAAGCTTTTGCAGGGTTTTCAGTTGCCGCTCGACGGCGGAGGGTTTCCTTGTTCGCCCCCCGGCTTTTTGCTCGTCCGGGTCTTTATCCTCCCGGTAGCCCTCGGGAACTTCAAAGAGGGATTCGTCCAGTTTCCGGCGATCGATCTTCTCAACCACCCAGTCTGTTCGCACCGGCCCGAAGGCCCCCGTCTTTCCGAGCAGAAGGATCCGCACGGCCGTTCCGCCGCCGCGTTCCAGCTCGTCGAAGAGCATCCGGTCCATCGGGGCCAGCAGGTTGGCGGAGATCTTCGCGATGTCCCGCTGGAGGATGTATATCTCTTTGCCCGCGTCAGACTCCGGCGTGATCCAGATCTTCGCCCGGACCTTGGCCTTTTTCCCCTGCCGCAGGAGGTGCAACCGCGCGTTCAGCCCGTGCACCTTGTCCGTCTCGTCCGTCGGTTCGAGGCGATAGGCCTTTTTTCGGCGCGTCGATTTTCCGCCGGCCGTCGCCTTCGAACCGGGCGCGCCGCCCTTTGGCGTAGAAGATCACTTTCAGGGGCGGACGGGATCGGGCATCGGGAAACCGGTAGGTGACGCGCTGGTGGAGGGTGACATCCGCCCAAACGGGCGGCGGCCAGCCCGGCGCCAGGAGGAGGAGCCAAATCGCCGGCGAGAGGAGTCTCAAAGGGCTTCGCAGGGATTAGGGTTTCCGGGCGCCCCCGTCGCTGATCCGGTCCAGGGCGCTCTGGATGGCGTCCGCCTGCGCGGTGGCGTGAAGCCGGGTGAATATCCGGTGGGCCTCTTTCAGGTTCTCCCCGGCCGCGGCGCGATCGTTTTCGTGCATCTGAATCTTTCCGATGTTTCCGAGGTCAACCGCTTCGCCCCAGGAATAGCCGATTTTCCGATTGATCTCCAGGGCGCTCAGGTAGGACTGAAGCGACTTCTGGGTCTGGCCCTGGAGAAAAAGGACGTTTCCGATGTTGCCCAGGTTGTTGGCCTCGCCCTTCGGGTTTCCCACCTGCCGGTGGAGGGAAAGACCGGTGCGGAAAAATTCCAACGCCTTCGTGAAGTCCTTTTCCAGGCTGTAGATCAACCCGATGTTCCCGAGGTTGATGGCCTCCTCGCGCACATTGCCCGACTCCCGGTTCATGGCCAGCGCCCGCTCGCTCAGTTTCAGGGCCTCCGTGCACTCCCCTTTTTCGCGGAACACGGCGGCCATCAGCCGAAGCTCCAACGCCACTTTGGACCGGTCCTCCAATGTGCGCCAACCCTCCAAGGCTTCGAGGTGGTACTTCGAGGCTTCGTAAAGAGATTGCTTGGCCCGGCAGAGCCGGCCCATCCGGCTGAGGGTTTCGGCCTCTTCCCGCTTGTTTCCTTGAAGGCGGTGGATCTCGAGCGCCTGTCCGAAATATCCCAGTGCGTCGTCGGGAGCGCGCCGGTAGGTGGAGGCCAGCCCCAGGTTGGTCAGGATGGTCGCCCGGTCGCCCGGCGAAACGTTCTTCGTCTCTGCGGCCTCGCGGAGCCTGCCCTCCGCCTCGGTTTCATAACCCTGCAAGTGATAGGTCAGCCCGAGGAGATGCAGCACCGCGGCGGGGTCCGCGCCCGCGTCCAGGGTCAACTGGGAATAGGCCACCGCTGACTCGAATTCTCCGGCGAAAAAAGCCAGGAGCGCTAGATGAAAATGGGTTTCGGGCGGGATGAATCCGCCCTTGCCCTCTTCTTCATCGATGGCCGCCTGGACTTCGGCCCACTCGTCCGAAAAGTTCGGGGGCAGTTGAATGCCGGGAGAGGTGGTGTCGGCTTCCTCTCCGCCCTCGGATTTGGAAGGCCCCGGCGGACGCCAGGATTCCAGCAGCGGCAGATCGGGGAGGTCGTATTTCGCCACCAGCTCCGAAGGTCGGTTCAACGCCCCCTCCGGGCCGCCCTGTTGAAAAGGACGGGATTCCGGCGCCGAGGAGACCGCCGCGGAATCGCCGGGCTCTTGCCGTGATTGGGCGACCGGCGCGTCGCCGGCCGGTTCGTGTTGATCCTCGTCCCCCTCTCCCCCTTTCGGGTCGTCGAAAGGCGGACGATCCGTCTCGAGCAGTAGAGGTTCGGAGAGGCCTTCATCCTCCGGTGGATGAGTTTCCATCGGGTGCGATGACCGAACGTCCGGCTCGGGCGTCATCGGCCCGGGCGGCTCCGGCCCGGCGATGATCGAACCGGGCGTCTCCGCCTCCAGGGAAGCCGCCGCGGTCCGCGATCCGCTCGGCCCGGTTCCGAAGTTGATCGAACCGGCGCCCAAGGTGTCCTTCGCCGATACAGGTTTCGGCATCCCTTTCCCCGGGCGGCTGAGCAGCCTGGTTTCCTCAATGCCCTCGATCGACTCCTCCATGCGGTCCTCATTGATAAGCTCTCGATCGGACCCTCGGCCGCTGTGAAGGCCTTTCAGGACCTTCCTCGACCGGAACGCCAGGACCAGAACCGAGGCGATGCCCACGCCGATCAGGAAGGAAACGATGAGGAGCGTCAATATGGTGTCTGTCATGGTGTCTATTCCCCGCTTGGCACGAGTCGATCCGCGCCGCGCAGCGGGCGGCCGGCCCGGACGCCGAGGTGGACCCCGTCTTCTACGGTCAATTGACCGTTGACCATCACGAAGTCGATTCCTTCCGGATAGCGGATCGGCGATTCAAACGTGGCGGTGTCGGCGATTCGTTCCGGGTCGAAGACGACGAGATCGGCCTTCATTCCGGGCGAGACGCGGCCCCGGCCCGAGACGCCCACCCTGCGGGCGGGGAGGCAGGTCATCCGGGCGATGGCTTCGGAGAGCGACATCAGACCCTCGCCCCGGACGAGACTTCCCAGGACCCGCGGAAAGGTCCCAAACCCGCGCGGATGCGGCGCCCCCTCGCCCAACACGCCGTAATGGGCCCGCGCCTCGGCGTCGGAGCCGATGAAGACGTAGGGCTTTCGCAAAATTTTCCGAAGGTTGGATTCATCCATGAGGTTGAGCAGAAGGATCTCGACCCAGAGGTCCTCGGCGAGCAAAAGGTCCATCGCCCATTCGGCCGCTTCCCGGCCGGTTTGCGCCGCGCACGCCGAAACGCTCCGGCCCTCGAACGGCTTGCTCTCGGGACGGGTCACGAGGGAGATCACGACGTTGTCCCAATTCCTTCCCCCCCAGGCTTCGCGGATCCGCGATCGGCCGGCGGCGTCGCGCAGCCGGGCCAGGGTTTTCGTCTTCCCGCCTTCGTGGGCCCAGTCGGGCAGCAGGGCGGAGAGATGGGTGTTGGAAGCCGTGTACGGGTAGCGGTCGCAGGCCACGTCGATTCCGGATTTCGCGGCCTCCTCGATGAGATTGACGGCGTCGTCGATCTTCGACCAGTTCGGTTGTCCGGCCGTCTTGAGGTGGGAGATCTGTAGGCGGACCCCGCTCCGGCGAGCGAGGTCGATCACCTCTTCGATGGCCTCCAGGAGTCCGGCCCCCTCGCTGCGCATGTGGACGCTGAACAACCCGGCTCGTCCGGCGGCGGCCTCGGCCAGGGCGGCCGTCTCTTCAGGGGAGGCGAAGCACGCCGGCGCGTACACCAGCCCCGTGGAAAGGCCGAAGGCGCCCTCGGACATCCCCCGCTCCACCATCGCGGTCATGCTTCGAAGCTCTGTCTCCGTCGCCGCCCTGTCGTCGCCGCCCATGACGGACTGCCGGATGGTGTTGTGTCCCGCCTGGTGGACATAGTTCACCGAGAGCCCCGAATCGTCCAGACGGTCGAGGTAGGTCTTCACATCGGAGAAATCGGGATCCAGTCCCCACCGTTCCCGGTAGAGCTTCCGGCGCTCGGCTTTTGCTTCGCCGCCGATGGGCGCGGCCGAATACCCGCAATTGCCCCCCACTTCGGTCGTCACCCCCTGCCGGACCTTGCTTTCGGCGAGGGGGTTGATGAGAAGGGAGTAGTCGGAATGGGAATGGATATCAATGAACCCGGGCGCCAGGGCCTTGCCGTTCAGGGATAGGGTGCGTTTCGCCTCGACCGGCCGCGAGGACCCGGCGGCCGCGCTTCCCCCGTCGGGCGTGTGCCGGACGGCGACGATTTTATCGCCCCGGGTCGCCACGTCCCCCCGAAAGGGCGGTCCGCCCGCGCCGTCGTAGACAGTGGCTTCTCGAAACAGGATGTCGAACCGATCAGACAATCTCGACCTCCGGCCGCTCCGGTCCAAGGCGGACGGCCAGACCCCTCCCGCCAATTCTATCCGCCTATCCGGGTCACGAACAAGCCGTTGTATGGGTTCAGGACGTCTGAGGAACCGGGGCCGGTTTTTAGAAATTCATCAGGGCCCGGCGGGGTCGATATGATGATTAACCCGCTCCCACTTGCGCGGCCTGACGTTGAGCGGACCCGCTGTCCAGGGAATTGCGCTTATCTCAAAGCCGGTCCACGGCCACGCGGCCGCCCACGGCGACCCACCGGGCTTCCAGGTCGGCGTCCAGAACGACGATGTCCGCATCGGCCCCGGGCGCCAGAACGCCCTTCTTTCCATAAAGACCGAGAACGCGGGCGGGGGTCTCGGTGACCCAGGGAAGCGCCTCCTCGACGCTGAAGCCGCAATGCCGGACGACGTTGGCCAACGCCCGCCGCGCGCTGAGGCGCGCGCCCGCAAGCCTTCCGCCGGACGTGACGAGCCGGCCGTTTTCCTCGAGAATTCGCGCGTCGCCCATCCGAAATTCCGCCGGCCCTATCCCGCCATCCGGCGCGGCGTCCCCGGCCGGCGTGGCGTCCGACACGAGAAAGGCCCCGCTCGTTCCTTTGAGCCGAAGGGCCGCCTGGAGGGCGGCGGGGTGGACATGGACCCCGTCGGCGATGAATCCGGCCGTCACCCGCGCGTCCGTCAGGACCAGCCCCAGGACCCCCGGTTCCCGGTGGTGGAATTCCCCCATCCGGTTGAAGACGTGGGTGGCCAGTCGGACGCCCTCGGGGACCGCTCTCTCCGCTTCCTCATACGTGGCTTTCGTATGGCCGAACGCGGCCAACCAGCCCCGTTGCGCGACGGTTTTCAACAGGTCGAGGGCGCCGGGCAGCTCGGGCGCCAAAGTGATGAGGGCGGGGGCCGCGGGTGACCCATCCGCTCCGGCCCAGGAGTCCGAGAGCCGCCCGAACAGGCCGGAGTCGGGCGGCCGGATGTGCTCCGGGGGATGCGCGCCGGCCATCTCCGGGTTGAGGAAGGGGCCTTCCAGGTGGATGCCGGCGATGGAGGCGGCCGCGGGCTCGTCCGCTCCGTCCGGAGCGGGGTGCGCGGCCGAGCGAATGGCCGAGAAGGCGTCGAGCAGCGCGGATTCAGGCGCGCTGATCAGGGTAGGCAGGAACGCCGTCGTCCCGGAGGCCGATAGGCTTCGGGCCGTCGCCCGGACGGCGTCTTCCGTTCCTTCCAGGATGGCCCGGCCGCCGACTCCGTTGACCTGCAGATCGATGAATCCCGGCGCCACGAGACCCCCGTCCACATGGACGACGCGGGCGCCGGGCGGCGGGGCGAGACGGGATTCACGGGCTTCGATCCGCCCGTGACGGAGAATGATATCGGCGGGGACGAAGGTCCTTTCCGGGGTGTAAACCCTGCCGCCCCGAAGAAGAATCGGGTGGGGGGCCATGTTCCGCGGACCTGGGGGAAGATTCGCTATTTGCGCGCCTTCATTTTTTTCCGGACCTGGTTGTTGGCGTCGATGAGAAGCTGGACGTTCTCTCCGGCCATCCGCCGGAGGTTGTCCCGGAGGGCCACCAGGAGAACGCGGCCCCCCAGCGTGGGGACGCCGGGCACCTCGGGCAATTTCACCTTGGAGGAGCTTTTGGAAATCTCCTCGACGGACTTGGCGATCTCTTTATCGCTGTAGAGATCTTTTTCTTTGTATTGGAAGGTCACCTTCACGTAATCGCGTTCTTTGCGGGAGTCATCACGGGTTTCCCGGACAATGTTCTCCATGTCGATGGACTTCGGCTTTTTCTTCCCCTTCTGGACAATCGCCTTGACGGCGTTGAAATATTTGGTCTCCGTCATGTCTTTGGCGAACTCGTCCTGGGGGATCTTGGAGCTGATCTCGAATTGAATGACGTTCTCTCGGAGCAACGGAGAGCCCAACTCGTAGGTGACGCCTTGGACGTTGAACCGATCCCCCTTCTTGGATGTGAACTTCCCGCGAAATTCGTCCGTGAGACCGGAGAGCGCATCGGCAGCAAACTCCAAAAACAACTGTTCCTTCAGGGTACTCATGAAATCGCCGTCCTCCTGATGATCTGATGAATCGGCCCGTGAAATCGGAATTTGGGTCTTCCTTTTGCCAATATATGTGAGAGACGCAGAGGCGGCAAGGCAATCCTCGATTTCGTCGTCGGCCGCCCGGGGTCTTCGGGCGGCGCCCGGTGGACTTCACGGCGCGGGAAGGATAACATTCCGCGGTGTGAATCCTCCCCGCCCGGAAGCGGGAGGCGGGGGCCCCGCGGCCGCGAGAGCTGTAAAGCATTCCGGAGGCGGCTCATTGACCGGCGAACCCGATCCGGGTGAAACGATGAAAGAAACCGTAAGGCCGGGCTCGCCGGAGGGTGGGAAGAAAGACATCGCGCCGATCCGTGTTTTTCGGGAGGGCGGATCCGGCGGGCTCCTTGCGGGACGAAACCGGCGCGTTTCCGAAATTTTGACGTGCTGGATCCTGGCGGCGTTGTCCCTGCCTGCCGTCGGTGGATGCGGCCTGTTATTCGGTGAGCCGGTCCGGGTCGATCATCCGGCCCGGGATTTTCAGGTTCAAGTCGGGAACCGGCGGGGGAAAACGTTTGGAAGGGTGGAATCCGCGCGGAAGGGAAAGGGGCCCGTCTGAGATCATCGCCGCTGACCGGCATTGTCCGCTATTCCCCCGTTCTTTCGTTCAGCATCCGGCGGTTCTCGGAAACCCGAACCGCTCTATCGGGGACGGCCTTCCCCCAAACCCACAAAGAGACCGTTGCCCGACTGGTACACGCCCCACGCCAGCACCCGGCCCTGCGAATTCACAAATTCCACCCGGGCCCGCTCCGGACCGGCCGGCTGGATCACCGCCACCCAAGTGCGGGCCAGGGCGACGGCGTCCGCCTCTTTGATCGCGGGCTTGAGCAGGGCCCACCCCGACCTCATGATCACCCGGACGTCGTAGGGCCCCTTTCCCTTCCGCGCGGATTCCACCCTT
>PVBE010303277.1_pt1 | contig 10703 bp, 8 predicted proteins | sample 1631181 | NCBI WGS metagenome assembly PVBE01 (sample SAMN08397723, study PRJNA350692) | Marine metagenome, whole genome shotgun sequencing project. | isolation source: water | place: Pacific Ocean | collected 2012-04 | reverse complement strand
TGTGGGAGCGCGGTGCGGGCGCCACGCTCGCGTGCGGCACGGGCGCGTGCGCCACCGTCGTCGCCGGCGTGCTCGAGGGTCGAGTCGATCGAAACTGCGTCGTCGAGTTACCGGGCGGTCCCTTGGAAATCGAGTGGCGCAAACGCGACAACAGAATCATCATGACCGGTCCCGCCGAACGCGTGTTCGCCGGCCTCGTCACCGCGTGAGATTTGTAACGTCACGCGCCGAGTATTTATGTATTCAGTCATCGCGCGTCTTCGCGTCTTCGCGCTCGCCGGGACGACACATCTTGACGTCGACATGTTCTCGACGCATCGAGGCGCGCGTGGTCTCGTCGACGCGACGACTGGGAAACCGTTGAACGAGTTCGGGGCGACGAGGTTCGATCTGTACGTGCGCGCGTTGAGGGGTGAATACGACGTGAGACACGAAACGACGGAGAAGATGAATGGGGAGATTTTCGAGTCAATCGCGCAGTTTCCGAGCAAGTACACGTTTCAGGTTTCGTGTCGCGCGACGGACGCGACGGACGAGTTCCGTGCGTGGGTCGTTAATACGGTCGCGGGTGAGGCCGGGGAGGCGAAGTGCGAAGTGGAGGTGCGTCCGAGAGGGACAAAGTTTGCGTCGATATGGGTGACGTGTTACGTGTTTTCGGCGAGAGAGGTCAACGCGATAATCGACGAGTTGAAAGAGGACGAGAGGGTGAAGATGTGCTGCTAGTGTGTATTACAATTGATTTTTTCTAATTTATCAGTCACGCGTTGGCATCTTCGTCCTCGTCTTCGTCGTCCTCGTCTTCGTCGTCCTCGTCTTCGTCGTCCTCGCCGCCTAAACTCTTCGCGTACGCGTCCAGTCTCGCGCGCTGCGCCGCGTCGCTCTCGTCCTGTCCGGTGGATATTTTCGTCTTCCCGTCCCACATGCTCGCGGCGATCTGACGTCCGTCGAACCATCGACCGTTCCACGCGGCGACGCACGCCTCGGCGGCGTGACGCGTCTTGAAACTCACCGTCATCGTCCCGTCTTTGGATCTCGTGTACGTGCGCACGCTCATCACCGGTCCGCACGCGCGCTGCGCCTCTTCGACGACGTCCTCTTCGAGCTCTTTGCGCAGATTGACGTCCGAATACATCTCCTCGAGCGTGAACATGTGTCTCAAGACGACGATGAGTTTCTTCGCGTCCTCGGCGTCGTCGAATCCCGACCACCCCAACGCCTGCGCCTCCTGTCGCTTGAGAATCGCCGCCGCGCGTTTACGCTCCGTCTTCGTCATCGCTTTCTTCGCGCCGCCCTTGGCGTCGCCATCGTCCTCACCCTCATCGCCGCCCTCGCCGCCGCCGCGTTTCGCCTCGAATTTCGCCGCCGACACCGTCATCTTCGTCGACGCGTCTCCCAGCCTCAATTCCTTCTGATCCAACAGCGTCACGGCCAACTCCACGCTCGGCGGTTTCAAAAACACCACCAACCCATCCCCTTTCACCTCCCCTCTCTCGTCTCGATACACCTTGACCTTGGGCCTCTCCGTCCTCGCGTCCAATTTCACCACGCCGCACTTTTTAAACGTCTCAAACAATTCCTCCTCCGTCGCATCTCTCGGCAATCCCTCCACGTACACCGCGCTCGACGCCTTCCTCGCGTTCACCCTTTCAAACCCTCTCGCGCCGCTCGCCTCCTCCCGCCTCACCTTGGCCCTTTTCGCCCGTTCCGCCGCGCGCGCCGTCGCCGCCAACCGCTTGCGCGTCGTCGCGTCCGCGCGTTCGAGATTCTCCTCCGCGCGCTTATCCGCGTTGATGGCGTCGAACGTCGCCACCGCGCGACGAACCTCTTCACCGTCCTCGTCGTCGTCCTCGTACGTCATCATCGTCGTCGCGTCGCGCGCCCGCGTCGCGTCGTCTCGCGCGACGAATCGACCGCGCGTCTCGTCCCACGCGTACGGCGTCCCATCGTCGTCGACGAACGGCGCGCGATCGTCGCGGCGGTCATCGAGCGCGGACTCCGGTTCTTTCGTCGCCACCGCGCGCTCGACCGAGGCGAGCTCGCGACGGAAGACGTCGAGGTCGTCGTCCGCGTCGTCGGCGCCCATGGCGCGTCGATGTCTGCGGACTAGGGTTTAGATGGGGTAGGGTTTAACGGTGGTCCCGGAAATCGTGGACAGACTATGGATGGACCGTCGGTGTCGGCACCGTCGACACCGATGGTCTGGTTACGTATATGTGCCTCTTGAGTATGTGTTTTTGATGTGTATTGTAAAGACATACATGTGTATGAGAGCCGTTTACGGTCGAATGTCGATCGCGCGCGACCGCCACTCGACGACGCGCGCGCCGATCGACTTCGCGCGCGCGCGCCGAGCGACTCGGCGACTCGAGACGCGCGAACGCGCGCGTGTCTCTCTCTCTTCCTCTCTCCGAGCGGACGCGTCGTTCCTCGCCGAAGAGCGGCGCGCGAAAAGAATCATGCCGCGCCGCCGGGCCGCGCGCGATGGCGGCGGTGACGACGACGACGCGCGGACGGCGTGGATGGCGGACGAGGTGGACGACGCGTGCGCGATGGACGACGCGAGGTTCGCGACGTTCGATCGCGAGTACGTGAGTCTTCGCGATGGGTCGAACGAGGCGGAGGAGGAGGAGGAGGATGAAGACGGGCTCATGGACGTCGACGACGACTCGAGCGACGACGACGACGACGACTCGAGCGAGGATGATGATTCGAGCGAGGAGAAGGAGAACGAGGACGATGAGGATGATTTTGAATATTCGGATAGCGAAGAGATGGCGCTGGCGAAGGCGATGAAGGCGCAAAAAAAACGTTTGGAGGGACGCGTGCGGAGAGACGCGGTGACCGCCGAGGACGAGGACGAGGACGAGGACGAGGACGAGAACGAGAACGGTGGGTTCGGAAGGAGGAAGATGGATTTTTATGGTGATGATGACGTCGATCACGAGGGTCTGAGCGACGAGGAGGATCGCGTCGAGGAGGAAAAGGAGGCGAGACGCGTGCGGAAACTCATGGCGGAGGAGATGCGCGCCGAGGATTTCGGCGTCGAGAGCGAGGAGGATGAAAGCGATGAGAGCGATGATGATGGCGATGCGAAGGCGACGCTCGGCGCCAAGGCGGCGAATTTACGTCGAGGTGACGGGAAGAAGGCGTCGTCGGCGTCGAAATCATCGAAGAAGAAGACGTCGGTGTCGGTCGAGACGTTGACGGCGGAGGAACGCGCCGAACGGCTCGCCGCCGAAGACGACGCCACGGCGGCGAACGACGCGCCGGAACTCATCGCGTTATCGAAGGAACTCACGTCCACGCTCGCGTCCATCGAAGCGAGCGTCGAACCTCTCGTCAAGGCGGCCAAGGATGGCGCGTTCGCCACCGAGGACGGCGTCTCGTACTTGGACACAAAGTACCTGTTGATGCTGAGTTATTGTTCGTCCATCGTGTTTTATCTCCTCCTCAAGGCGGAGGGACGAAGCGTCAAGGACCATCCGGTGATCGAGCGCTTGGTGGAGATTCGATTGTACCTCGAGAAATTACGCCCAATCGATAAGAAGCTTCAGTATCAGGTGCGCGTTCGACTGACAACGGAAAAACATCGCGCCGACGACTCAATCTCGAGCGTCGGACGACGCGTGGCGGTGATGCAAACGCTCACACGCATTGGCCTGACTACTCACTGAAGGTTTATAGAACATCTAAGGGGCTGAGCCACGCGTCGTCCGCGCGAATCGTGCGAATCGTTTTGAGAAGTGCAACCTCGAGCGAGCGCGCCGACTGACCCGAGTATTCCCCTCTCGTCCCGCAGATTGATAAATTACTCAAGCTCGCGAGCGCGTCCGAGCGCGCGACCACCGAGAAGGCGGACGACGACGAGGATCCGTTGCGTTTCGCGCCGAACCCATCGGCGCTCGTGTCCAAGACGGCGGACGAAGAGGAGGGCGGCGACGGCGTCTACCGACCGCCGAAAATGTTACCCGCCATGGATTACGAAGTCGGCGGCAAAGACGCCAAGGAGTTACGCAGGAACAAGGAACAACGTCGCCGTGCCGGGCGTTCGCAGCTCATCAAGGTGCGTGTCGTTCGTCATCGTTCGTCTCGCTCGTCGATAAACGCCTGTTTGCCCCCCGGTTCTCTGTCCGTGAGAAGTCCGGGGCTTCCTATATTTTCTGGCGGAAAGCACACGTACCAAATCTTGGGCAGGGTGCCGCTCGTCTCTCATCGGCGAACATCCAATCAAGAGATGGACATTTCGTTTCGCATCGTCTCGCGAACGTACACTGACTCGCACGCACATTTTCATCGACGACGCAGGAACTCGCGAGAGAAGTCGGCGAAGCGCCCGAGGAAATCGGACACGGCGACGACGACATGGTGCAGAGCGCGTTCGCCAAGCGCGAGATGGCGCGTATGGAAGCGCGCGCGCGCGTGGAAGAAGATTTGTTCACGCGCGTGCCGCTCTCCAAGCAAGAGCGGCGACGACAAAAGGCGTCGACGAGAAACGTCAATTCGCTCGCGGCGGTGGGCGATTTCGGGGACGATGTGGCGGATCTCGTCGACCGCGCAGACGAGATGGACAAGGTGTCGCGAAAGCGACGTTTGGTGGACACCGTGGCGGATGGTTACAAGGCACGAGCGCCAGACTTCGCGTCTGGCGAACAAGACGTGCCGTTCCGCGATTCCCTCGGGGTGAGTAATTCGATTTCGCGATTTTTTGCGCGCGCGTTTTTCGCATCATATCGAAGCTTCGGGTGTTTTCTTTTCCGTGATCTTCCGGGGTCAAAATTGATGCCACATAGACACCTTTCGCTTCACAAAGCTCGTCGTCGACGTGCTCGTCGGGCGCGGGAAGCGACCGGGACATTCGCGCGCCTCCTTTTTTTATTGCCGGAAAAAGTCGCGTCGTACTGACCACTCGTACGTTTTCCGTCACTGCGCAGGAACGTCGTTCGAAATACGAACGCGGCGTCGCCCGATCGATGCAACGAAGAGAGATGGAGATGCGCGACGAAGACGAAGGCCCCTCAGGTCCACACATCGACGAGGACGACGAGTACGTCGCCGCGGCGAGTCTGCGCGACAGCAAGCGCCGCGCCAAGGAGGAAAAGTACGTGCGCGAGCCCGGTTTGGTCGTCGCTCCCGAAGAAGACGTCGACGGCAAGCGCGAGATCGGTCAGAAAATCATGGCGAACAGAGGTCTCACGCCGCATCGCAACAAGGAGGCGAAGAACCCGCGCGTTCGTCTTCGCGGCAAATTCGGTCGCGCCGTCACGCGCAGAAAGGGCTCCGTGCGCGACGTCAAGGAAAAGACGGATGGGTACGGGGGCGAACTCACCGGCGTCAAGACGAGCGTCATCAAGAGTCGCAAGTTCAATTAGAAAAGATACATCACGGTGTGATACGAAATTTGATCAGAATTCAATCAAACTTGTTCCTTCGTTTCGCGCGATCGCGAGCCGAGAGGCTGTCGTTTTCAACTCTGAAGCGTGTTTCATTATTATACGTAGTACAGTTTTATACGTGAAGCGAGGAAAGTACATGCCATGGATAGAACCAAAAGGTTTGTCAAGGTGTATTATACACCTATCTGTCTTGTTAATCTTGTGTGCCGGAGGGTGTCAACTGCGACTTCGCGCGGACGCTCACGACAAATCGGGAATGAGCGAATCGCTCGGGGTGCACTCGCGCATAAGACCCAGACCGATCGCGAGGTGCATCAACGCGAGCGCGTTGCCGTACGGCTGCGCGAGCTGAGGGGCGTAACTGATGCCCGCGATGATATTGATGAGACCCATGACGAAGGAGCTTCGCTTGGTCTCGGCGCCGGTGAGATAGTTGACACCGGCGTACAGGCTGATGTAGTTCGTGATCGGTTTGCAGAGGAAATCAGCCACGGGACCGAGAATGCCCGGACCGGCCATGCCCATCTTGTCGAAGCTCGCAAAGGATGCGCCTTGAAGCATGAGGAGGGCCATGACGAGACTCGGACCGGCGTACGCGAGCTTACGGATGAGTTCCGCTTGCGCCGACGGCAACCAGTTGCGGAATCGCCTCACCTTCAACGCGAGAAGACCGCCGATCGAGAGATGATACACCTGCGCGTTACGCACGAGCGCGTCCGTGGCGCCGAATCCACTCCCGCTCCACAGGCACACGCCCGCGAGCACGAAAATGATCGATCCGAGCGTCGCCGCGATGTCTTCGTAATCGATCGCGAACGTTCCCGCCGCCGCCGTCGCCGCTTGGAGATACGTCCCCGCCTGCGTCATCAACAGCGCGTTCGCCACCGGTCCGAGAACCGTCCCCGGCGTCGTCGGCAAAAGCGCCGCCTTCATGCACGCGTCGATACCGGCACCACCGAAGTGCATCGCCTGAATGGACGCGAACGCCATGACGCCGATGGCGCCGTAGAGGCAGGCTCTCTCCGCCACGCGCTTGATTCCCGACACGGATTGCACGTCGGCGATCGTGTCCTTGATCGGACCGACCACGTCCGATTCCACGCTGAAACCGCGCGCGAGAATATGATCGCGACCCGATTTCATCGTCGTCGCGCGCGATCGCGTCGTCGTCATCGTCGACGAGACGCGAGTCGCGCGCATTCGCATCGCGTCGCGCGCATTCGCATTGGGTCGCGTGTCACGCGGTGCGCGCGCGCGCGTCGCGAGAGTCGTCGGTCGAGCGACGACGGCGTGCATCATATTTTTTTTGGAAGCGAACGAGCGTTCGTGGGCGTGACGCGTGGCGTCGCGCGAGGCGTGGTGTGACGACGATTCGATGAATGCACGGAATTATGATCACAATCGAGGCGCCACGTCATCACGCGCGAGATTTTTTGAAGCCTGCGCGCTTTTCAGAATGGCGCGCGCGCCGGGTCGATAAAGGTGTGTTTGGAAACGCACCGAGGGGTGTGATGCGCGTCACACGCGATGGACGCGTCGTGGGGGACGTCGTGGAGGCGCTAGGCGACGATATTGGACGATCGAGTCTGGAGCGAGTCGACGACGCGAGAGACGTTGGCGACGACGTCGAGCGCGGCTCTGCGCGCGGTCTCCGGCGCGGGGTCGTCGTAGACGATGAGACATCCCGTGCCTTGATCGAGGATGCCCTCGAATTTACGATCGAGAATCATCTGTGAGAGTTTCATCTCGACGTCGGCGATGGGGAGCTCGATGAGATGGGCCACGTGCGCGATCTCGACGCGAGAAAACGGTTCGATGAGACGCTTTACGTTTTCCTCCATCAAGGAATCTTGTAAACTGCCGAGGTGAGCGGCGATGATGGGGTCGTCGCCGAGTTGAGAGTCGTAGCCGCGTAAGACGCGCTGTAAATCTTTGAGCGAACGCGCCTTGTACGCCTCGCTGACGGCTTTCATGGCGTCTAACGCCTCGCCTTGGTGTTGGAGTCCACCCTTGCTCGAGATGAGCGCGCCGACGTCCTCCGCCTGTCCGCACATGATTTTACACATGAGCATGTACTTGAGGGCGACGACGGCGGTGTCTTTATCGTCTAACGAATTCAACTGCTCGAACGCCTCGAAAAAGTAGGAATACGCCGTCTTGTAATCCTTTTCGTCGGCGTGGAGAATGCCGCTCTGCATGTCAATCTGACACTGCACGCTCGGAGGCACGTAGATCGCGTTCGCGTTCGTCCTCGCCGCCGTGAGCGACGCCTTGGACTTTGGTAAGTTTCTCAACGCGTAGTGTATCCTCGATTCCAGCAGGTGAATGTCCACCAATAACAATTTATCGTCCAATTTTTTCACCTCGCGCGCCAACGCGCCCACGACGCGCAACGCCTCGGGATAATCACGCATCATCAGGTGTAACGTCGCCAACCTCAACTCGACGCGATGTCTCAAAAACGTCCGTCGCTCCGCGCGCGCCCACTCGACGTGCTCTCGACACAACTCCACCTGTAATCCGTCGTGTCCTCTGATTCGTCCCATGATTTCGATCAACCCGCGCACGATCTTCGCCGTCTTCGCCTTGGGCGCCTTCGCCAACAGCGGTCGCAACTCCTCAAACAACGCACGAAACGCCGGCGCGTCGTCTCTCGACGCGTACGCGACGCCCAGCGCCTCGATGGCGGACTCTTTCGATTTGATCGCGTCCGCCGCGCTCGACGTCGCGCTCGACGTCACCGCCTCCTCCCCGGCGCTCGTCGTCGACGCGCCGAACACCTCGGCGCGAAGACGCGCGATCTCTTCATCGCTCGCGGGCGCGCGCGGCTTCATGGTGGCTCGATCGACGCGCGCGACGACGTGTGCCGACGAACGAGATCGTTGACTCTGAGGACGTTTTTTCGTTTTTTTTCGGGACGAGGGGGCGAAACAATCGTCGAGCGTCAAATGTACAGTGAAATCTAGCGTCTATCCGTCTTGCCGTTGCCTCTCTTGCCGCTGAACAAGTGTTTGGGCATCTTGGTCTGTATGCTTCGATCGCCCTCGCCGGCTTTGGCCATCTTGTTCATCTTGCGTTGCGCCTTGTCGGCGAGCTTGGCGGCGCGCATCTTGGCGTCGACGCTCTTAAACCCGACGGCGGCGTCGTCCTCCTTGACGCGACGCATGACGGATTTTGAGCGTGATTTAGACGTGCGCATCTTCTTTGTATCGTCGGTATCGTCGGCGCCGCGCATGTCGTCGTCTCCAGCCATGGATCGACCGCGCTTGACGCGTCGAGAGACGGAGCGCGAGCGCGAGCGCTCGACGGCGGCGGAGGCGTCCAAACCCATGGATTCGAGACTCGTCTTCATGTTCGTCGTGTTGAGTCTGCGCGCGGCGTCCGCCTTGCGGGGAATGACTGGATTGTTGTTGCCGGCCGCCTTTTTCCGTCGGTGTTCGGCGACGAGTTGGTTGCGTCGCGTGCGCACGCGGCCGAGCAACGCCCGCTCGTCGTCGTCGAGCGGCGCCTCGCGCGGTTCGCGATCCGCGCGCTCGGCTTCCCACTTGGCCTCGAGCTCGTCCTCCTCGCGCTCGAGCTCGGCGAGTTTGGCCTCGATCTCCGGATCGATGAAATCTGCCACGTTCTTGCCGTTGTAAATCTCCGGGACGATGTCGTACTTCCAATCGTCGTCTTCGAGCAGGTATCGCTTGCGTAAATCCGCCGAGTAGACGCCGGCGCCGCCGTTTTCTTCTTGTAAATCTTTCTCGGTGACCATCTTCTCTCCGGCCGCTTTTCTCGCGCGCGACGCCGCGAGCGTCGGTGGTTCGTACGCCGGTCGTCGTTTGTCGTCTCTCGGCACCGGTTGGGCGACGTGGAGACGATTCATCACCTCGCCCGCGCGTCGACTGGCGAGCTTTTGCTCGACGCGGTGCGCGAGGAGTAAATCGCAACATCTATTCTTCACCTCCATCACCCCGGTCTCGCTGAGGGTGGACATGAGAGGCATCGCATCATCGTCGCCGAGTTCCATCGACGCCGGGCCGCGCATGGCTTCTCTCATGCCGTCGATCAACGCTCGATCCTCCGCGCTCACATCCTCCAATCGACGCACGTCGATTTTGTTGACGGCCACCACCAGAGGCTTATTCGCAAACAACGGCTTGATGGAGTGGAACAACGCCGCCTGTTGAGCGATGGTGAATCCGCACTGTTCGCTAATATCTACTATGTACAGAACCACCGCTCTGAGATGCGCCAGTGCCGTGATGGATTGCATCTCGATCGTGTTTCTCTCGTCCAACGGACGATCCAAAATTCCCGGCGTGTCCAACACTTGCCACCGCAGATACTTATAATCCGTGTGACCGACGTATATTGACTTGGTCGTGAACGCGTACGGTTGCACCTCAACGTCCGCTCTCGTCACCTTGTTCATGAAACTCGATTTCCCGACGTTCGGATATCCGCACACCAAAATCGTCCGCGTGTTCGGATCGATGCTCGGCAGACGCGACATGTGCTGTCGCACTTGTTCTAAATACGCCAGACTCGCCGCGTGTTTCTTCATGATGGTACACATCCGCCCCAACGCCGCTCGTTTCAACTGCTTACACCTGTACAGAGAGTCCCCGTACTTCAACAATTTCACGTAATCCTTGGCGATTTTATCAATCATGCTCCGCGCCGTGTTCAGCTGCCCTAACGCCAGCTTGTAGTGATCCTTGTCGTACAGCACGTTCAACAGATCGCTGTAAAACGGGTGCACGTCGTCCACGCGAGGGAAATCCTCTAAAATCCTCGATAATTTCTCGTTCCACGATTGCTGCGTGTACTTCACCTTGCGCATGTAAAATTGACGAATGCGCGCGATGGCGTACCCGGCGTGCACCACCGTGGGCGTCTGACGCTGCGTGCGAGAGAGGACGACATCGATGAACTCGCTCGCGGGCGGGACGACGGCGATCTTCTTAAAGTTGTACTGCATCGGCTCGCGTCGCGCGTCACCGCGCGCGAGGACGAGTGACGCGAGGACGCGTCGACGGCGCGGCGGCGGCGGCGCGAGGCGTCCACATGTCCGATCGTTTGGGTGTCTGTGTTTTATCATTGGGTGGGAAGGGATGGGGGTGATTTTTGTTACATATTGGGAGTGGTGTGAATGGTATGAATGGTATGAATGGTGTGAATGGTATGAATGGTGCGTGTGCGTCGGGGCGCGTCACGGCGCGACGCGTCGAGGGGCGGCGACGCGCGGCACGGACCAATCGAGACGCTCGAGGAAGGTTTTTCTCGCCGTTTTCATCGCGTCCGTGGGGAGAGGTTCGAAATAGA
>PVBE010212400.1_pt1 | contig 10703 bp, 7 predicted proteins | sample 1631181 | NCBI WGS metagenome assembly PVBE01 (sample SAMN08397723, study PRJNA350692) | Marine metagenome, whole genome shotgun sequencing project. | isolation source: water | place: Pacific Ocean | collected 2012-04 | reverse complement strand
TGTCTCCTCACTCTCGCACGCAGGTGTGTTCGATGAATCCTCCCTGCCGACCGACCTGTTCTCGGCTGCGACCCTGAACCCGTTCCTCGAACTCGGCAAGCCCGCCTGGGACTCGGTGCGCCGAGAACTCTCGAGTCTGCTTTCCGACACTTCACGGAGACCGTCGTTTCCTCCCGAGGCCTTTCTCGTGCCGATGGCCGATGCCCAGATGCATCTCCCCGTCGATGTCGGGGACTACGTCGACTTCTACTCCTCGCTCGAACACGCAACAAATGTCGGCAGGCTGTTTAGGCCAGACGAGCCGCCCCTGTTACCCAACTGGCGCCACATCCCGATCGGATATCATGGACGCTCATCGTCGATCGTCGTCGACGGGACACCAATCGTTCGGCCATCGGGCCAACGCAAGCCGCCGGACGGCGATCCTGTGTTCGGGCCCACCGGACGTCTCGATATCGAGCTCGAGGTCGGCTTCATCACAGGGAACGGCGGTCCGCTAGGCGTTCCGATCGCCGTGGACGCCGCTGAAGATCACATCTTCGGGCTCGTCTTGGTGAACGACTGGTCGGCGCGTGACATTCAGGCATGGGAATGCCGACCACTCGGCCCATTTCTCGGGAAGTCGTTCGCCACTTCGATTTCTCCGTGGGTCGTGCCACTTCAGGCACTCGCTCCGTACCGAGTATCCGCACCGACGCAGGACCCTGTCCCTTTGCCCTACTTGACCGTCGAGCCGAACCGTGGAATCGACATGAACCTGACCGTCGACCTCAACGGCACCACGATCACGACAACCAACTTTCGGCATATATATTGGTCGATGGCCCAACAGCTGGCGCATGCAACCGCGAGCGGAGCGAATGTCCGGGCCGGGGACCTCTTTGCGTCGGGAACGGTTTCTGGTCCTGAAGAAGAGGCACGCGGATCACTGCTCGAGATGACACGGAACGGCGTCGAGCCCATTCCGCTCAACGACGGGAACAGCCGCATGTTCCTCGAAGACGGTGACCGGATAACGCTACGCGGGTGGTGCACGTCGGACGGTGCAACGCGCATCGGATTCGGCACGTGTCGCGGTGTCGTCGCCCCCGCCGGATCGGGGCCGGCGAGTTCGTAGCGACGACTACCCTCTCGCGTGCCTCAGGACCGCTCGAAGATGACGGACTTCGAGTGGAGATAACCGTCCAGCGACTCCGGTCCCAGGTCCCTTCCGTAGCCTGACGCCTTCTTGCCTCCCTCGGGCAGTCCAGGGTACGGGAAGCCAGGCGAGTTCACCGAGATCTTGCCGCACTCCAACCCGTCGATCATCGCCTCCGCGTGACCGAGGCTCGATGTCCACACGGTGGCGGCAAGTCCGTACGGAGTTCCGTTCGCAGCCTGAAGCACGTCAACCTCGTCTTTGAACGGGTAGATCGAAAGCACGGGACCAAAGACCTCCTCCTGCGTAATTGCGGCTTCATGCTCGGCGCCGGTGACGATAGTGGGAGCCACGAAGAATCCTTGCTTAGGGACGGTGTGGCTCGAGATGAGTTCGGCACCATCGTTCTCGGCGGCGTCGATGTATCCTTCGACCCGTTCCTTTTGCCGCCGACTGATCACCGGCCCGAGGGTCGTGGCCGGGTCGAAGCCGCTCCCGACGACATGCTTCGATGCGAGAGATGCAACCCGGTTCACGACATCGTCGTAGGCGCTCTTCTGCACATAGAGCCGGGAACCGGCCACGCAGATCTGTCCGGAGTTCAGGAAGATCGACTCTGCTGCACCGGCCGCAGCCGCCTCGAGGTCGGCGTCGGCGAAGATGATCGTAGGCGACTTGCCGCCTAGCTCCAGGGATACGGGCTTGGCGTGGGAAGCGGCCGCTCGCCCGACGGCGATCCCCGTCGTGGTCGAGCCCGTGAAGAAGATCTTGCTGACCAGCGGGTGCTCAGTGAGCGGCTGGCCGGCTTCGGACCCGGTCCCGGTGACGATGTTCACGACCCCTGGCGGGAAGCCGGCATCGAGGACCAGATCGCCCAGGAACAGCGCCGTGAGCGACGTGTCCTCGGCCGGTTTCAGGACGATAGTGCATCCGGCGGCAAGGCTGGGCGCCATCTTCCAGATCGCCAACATGAACGGCACGTTCCACGGAATGATGCCTCCGACGACACCGATGGGCTCTCGGCGGGTGTAGCCCATCGCCCGGTTGCCGCCGGGACTCTCGAACGTCATGGTCCGCCCGGCAATCTTCGTGGGCCATCCCGCCATATAGCGCACGACATCGGCGGCTCCTGCGATGTCGAGGTTGCGAGAAAGGGGCAACGGCATCCCGTTGTCAAGCGACTCGAGCAGGGCAAGGGTCTCGATGTTCTCATCGATGAGCGTTGCGAGCCGGTGAAGCAGGGACTCGCGTGTTGCCGGGCTCGCGTTCGCCCAGGATGAGGAACGTAGCGCGGAGTCCGCTGCCTGAACTGCAGCATCGATATCCTCGGATCGCCCGCGCGCGATGTATGAGATCACGTCTCCGGTGGACGGGTCGATAACTTCGATTGCCTCACCCAACCCGGAAGGTCGCTTCTTACCTCCGACGATGTGTGCCGGCGCACTCTGCAAAAACTCCTGGACTTCCCCCGGCATAGAGGTGACCGACATCGCTTGGTGTTGCGTCGACATCTTCGCGTCTCCTTTCTATTCTATGTACCTTCGTCCCGGCTGATCCGGTAGCTCCCGTTGCGATCCAGGATGGCGACGACACGGACTCCGGATCCGTCGCCCTCGGTCCATCGCCATGGGAAGGCCGCAAATGTGCACCGCTTGCCTGTGACCGCATCGAGGTCTCCACCGATGTTCTCGATGCCGGCTCCCAGTGCTCCCGAGGCACCAGTGATGACGGCGCTCTTCCCCTCGACGGCGAAACGATCAAGGGGGTGTGATGCCGGTTCGGCTGGAGTGCTCGTGGTCACAGCGCTTCTATCCTGCCTAGCAAGAATTCATATACCGCATTGTGGGATGAGGCTATCTCCACCCTAAAACGGTTGTCAACCGCTTGCCTGGAGCAGTCCGCATCTAGCTTGACAACGCGGTTGGCAAATCACCACACTGTCCCCTCATGTGGGCTTTCCCGTCCCACATCATAGGTTGGTCTCCCGGTGCGAGGGCGTGGCTTCGAGAGAGAAACCCCAAAGAGAAATGCCGAAGATGAGAAAAAGCCGTCGGACTCCTATTGGACTACTTACCGTGTTCTTGATCGTTGCCGCTTGCGGAAACGACGACACCACGCCACAGGCGGCGACAGATGCGCCACGTCCCGCTACGGAAGCGATGAGCGGGGAATTGCACGCGCTGCTCCCCGACGACATCCGTGAGACGGGCGTCATCAAGGCGGGTGGGCCGGTGACCGAGATCCCAGCCGTGTACCTTGAGGAAGATGCGGCTACCCGCACCGGGTACATGACCGATATCTCCAATGCCGTGGGCGACCTGCTTGGCATCGAGATGGAGTTCACCGACATGCCGTTCGCTTCGCTGGTTCCGGGCTTGCAGCGCGGGAGCATCGACATGACCCTCACCATCAGCGACAAGAAATCTCACCATGATCTCCTCGATTTTGTGGACTACCTAGGGAACGGACTCGGGATCTTGGTTGCGGCCGGCAATCCGAACGGTTTCAACAGTCTCGAGTCGCTTTGTGGCCACACGGTGGCAGCTCTCGCTGGATCCGTCGCTGTCGGCGTCGTGACCGAAGCCAACGAATCGTGTCCCGATCCGATGGAGATCAAAGAGTTCCCCGGGATTTCCTATGCACAATTGGCGGTTCGCTCTGGGCAGGCCGAAGCGACCTTCGGTCCCGTGGCTACCTTGAGCTACGTTTCCGCGAACCTCGAGGACGGCACGGTCTTCGAGGTGGCACCTGGGGGCCCCTATACGGTCCAGCCGGATGCGTTCGCGTTCCTCAAGGGCAGAGACGAGCTCCGCGACGCCGTGCGAGCGGCACTGCAACGACTGGTCGACGACGGTACGGCCGCAAGGATCCTCGAGAAATACGGCGTTGACCCGGACGGTCTGTACGACCCGATTCCCATTAACGTTGTCGAGTGATCGCCGGCGACGTACCCGAGTGAGGGTGATGAAAACGGCCGAATCCCAGGGGTCTGAATTTAGCACCCCTGTCTTCACCCAACCGCGAAGATACGGCCGCTGGGCTTCGGCTGCCGGCGTCCTGCTGCTGTCCTTCCTCATCGCCCAGTCGTTCTACACGAATCCGTTCATCGACCACTCGGTGATCGGCGAATACTTATTCCACCCCGTGATCCTCGGCGGTGTGTGGGTAACTATCACGCTCGCAGTCACCGCGATGGCCCTCGCGACGGTCCTAGGGGTGATCTTGGGTCTCATGTCGAGGTCGAGCAATCCTGTTCTCACCGGGATCAACCGGGCGTATATCGCGTTCTTTCGGGCCGTTCCGCTGCTCGTTCAGATCCTGATATGGGGAAATCTCTCTCTGTTTTTCCAGCGGCTCACGCTCACGATCCCCTTCACGAGCATCACGCTGTTCGACCTCGATACCAACGATTTGATGACCACGTTCGTTGCGGGGACCCTCGGATTGGGCCTCCACCAGGCTGCCCGCATGTCGGAGGTTGTGCGAGCGGGAATCAACTCCGTCGGTCGCGGACAGATAGAGGCGGCGCTGAGCCTGGGGATGCAGCGCCGCCAGGTGACGTTCCGCGTGATGCTGCCGCAGGCGATGCGTGTGATCGTCCCACCGGCGGGCAATGAGTTCATCTCTGTGTTGAAGGCGACTTCGCTCATTTTCGTGATCGCCGGCGGCGATCTATTGACGAACGCACAGAACATCGCCGCGACAAATCTGCGAGTACTCGAGCTGCTGACCGTCGCGTCCATTTGGTACTTGGCGATGGTGGCAATCGCTACCGCCGGACAGCGGCTCCTCGAACGTCGGTTCTCGAAGGGCTACCGTGGCGAGCAAACGTCCACTTCGCCTATCCGGATGACCGTTCAAAAGGTCCGTGCATGGTTTCAGCGGTAGAAATAACGAACGTCTCGAAATCGTACGGCGATGTCGAGGTGCTCATCAACACCTCGCTCGTTGTGGAGACTGGGACTACGCTCGGGCTGATCGGCCCGTCGGGTGCGGGGAAGAGCACCCTGCTGCGCTGCATCAATCATCTCGAGACCATCGACTCAGGAACCATCAAGGTGCACGGCGAGATGGTGGGATACCGCAGGGAGGGCAATCGGCTCCTCGAACTCGGGCACAGTGAGATCGCACGACGTCGGGCAGGTATCCAGATGGTGTTCCAGCATTTCAACCTGTTCCCTCACATGACGGCTATCGAGAACGTGATGGCGGGGCCCGTGTACGTCAAGGGCGTGAGCAAGGGCGAGGCCAGGGCCGTCGCCATGGAGCACCTTCGAACCGTAGCTGTCGAGGACCGGGCCGATTTCTACCCCAGCGAGCTTTCCGGCGGCCAGCAACAGCGTGTCGGCATCGCCAGGGCCCTCGCCATGGACCCGACAGTTATGCTTCTCGACGAGCCGACGAGCTCGCTCGACCCTGCGCTCGTCGGTGAGGTTCTCGACACGATGTCCGCACTGAGCGGACGCGGCATCACGATGCTGGTGATCACCCACGAGATCGGTTTCGCGCGCAGCTCGTGTGACGACGTGGCGATCATGGCTGATGGGGGGATCATCGAGCACGGTCCTCCGGGTGACGTGCTCGTGAACCCGAAGGATGGGCGGTCACGAGCGTTCCTGCGAAGGGTCATCGGATGACGGCCCACACCTTGTCGTGGACTGCGATGCGCACGGAACACCGTCGAGCCGCAGCCCTTTTGCCGCGGCAGCGACTCTCGGTCACGGGACCATGATCACGAGCATCGACTCATGATACTGTCCCGTCATGTGGGCTTTCCCATCCCACATCGTAGGGCCACCTCCCGGTACGAGAGCCTGGCTTCGAGCGAGGAATGCCGAAGATGAATGCCGAAGATAAGAAGAAACCGTCGGGCCCTCGGATGACCACGTCGCAGGGGGCGCGAAAACGGGCCTATGGCGACTTCGATGGCAAGATCGGCCGGACATTTTCCGAGTCCACCCCATCATGGCCCGCAGAGACCTCGGCCAGGCCGGGAAGCCCGAACATCATCTTGATGCTGGCCGACGATCTCGGTTATTCGGACGTCGGCTGCTTCGGTGGGGAGATCCCTACCCCCAACCTCGACGCCATCGCCGCTCAGGGCATCCGGTACACGAACTTCCATGCCACCCCGAAATGCTCGACCACGCGCGCTTCACTCATGACGGGTGTCGATCACCACCTCGCCGGCTATGCCGACGTTGTCCACGTCGATCCCGGCTACCCGAACTACCGGATGGAGCTGGGGGTTGCCCCGACGATCGCGGAGCGACTCCGTGACGAGGGGTACTCAACGCTCATGGTCGGCAAATGGCATCTCGCACGGGAAGCCCACATGTCCGTCGATGCGCCGCGACGGAACTGGCCGCTCCAGAACGGGTTCGATGAGTTCTATGGGATCCTTGACGGCTTCACAAGTCTGCACGACCCCCACCAACTCGTCGACGGCAACTCGATCCTGCACGTCGACGAGTACCCTGATGGCTACTACATGACGGATGACCTTGCCGACCAGGCTTTGCGGATGCTGCGTGATCGCCACCTCGGCGAGCAGTCACGCCCGTTCTTCCTCTACTTCGCTCACGCCGCCGTCCACTTCCCCCTGGAGGCCAAGGAGCCCGACATCGAGCGCCACCACGGGCGCTACGCGATGGGTTGGGACCGGGCGCGTCTCGAACGTTTCGAGCGACAGAAGCTGATGGGGATCATTGCTCCGGAGACGCGGCTGCCCTCCGGCGAGGAAGAGGGTTACGAGGTGCCGGAGTGGGACTCCCTCACTGGCGAGCAGCAGGCAGTCTTCGCGCGGTACATGGAGGTCTATGCCGCAATGGTGAGCAGCATCGACCGGAGTGTCGGGCGACTCCGCGACCATCTCATCGAGACCAACCAGTGGGACAACACCGTCTTCCTGTTCCTCTCCGACAACGGGGCGAGCCAGGAGGGAGGCCCAGCGGGATCACCTTACTACTTCAGCGCGCCCAGGGTCGCCGGACTCCCGCAGACCGACGAGCACAAGCGCCTGGTCTCACCCGAGTTTGCCCACTCCGTCATCCATCTGATCGGCTCACCGCATGCGAAGCCGGCCTACAACTGGGGGTGGGCCCGCCTGAGCAACACCCCATTCCGGCTGTTTAAGCGTCAGACACATGCAGGCGGGCATTCCGTCCCCGCTATCTTGTCCTGGCCAGCAGGCATCGCCGACATGGGCGCCTTGCGTCGCCAGTACCTGCATGTGACCGACGTGCTCCCTACGATAATGGCTCTAGCGAAGGGCGAGGATTACCAACTCGACGAACTCGACGGGTTCAGCTTCATCGACTCCATCCACGATCCCGAAACCACCAGCCGACACCGCAAGCAGTACTACGAGATGGACGGCAATCGCAGCATGTACGTGGACGGCTGGGAGATCGTGGCACGGTACGATGGTGTGGGCCGCTACGCGGATGAGGACTGGGAGTTGTACGACCTCACCACTGATCCGACCCAGATCGTGGACCTGTCCTCTGATGAGATCGAACGCACCACCGCGATGGCCGCCGAGTGGGAAGACACGGCGTGGGAGAAGCAGGTGTTCCCCCTGACGGACGACAGCGGACTGAAGGATCCCGTTTCGCCTGAGCAGCATCGAGCGTCCCGGCCCATCGAGAACCTGCGCGGGGCCCAGACCCTGGACAGGTATCGCTCGCGAATCCTCGTCCAGATGCGATCCTTCGACGTGCGAGTAGATTTTGGGGACAGCTACCGGCCCACCGACGAAGGTGTTCTGATCGCACAGGGTGACCAAGGTGGCGGCTACCTTCTGTACGTCGAGGATGGCCATCTGCACTTCTGTCACAACTACGGCGGTCGGGCGCGTGACTTCGACATGGGTGCCCTCGGTCCGCACCTCGATCAGATCGACGTCGCGTTCGTTGCCCAACCCGAAGGCGTGTGTTCCGTGCGTATCGCAGTCCACGGCGAGGTGCGGGAGGTCCCGGCACAATTCAATCTGTTCTCCGGCATCACGCCCTTTCAGGGGATCGATGTCGGGATCGACCGTAGATCGCCCGTCTCACGGGAACTGCGGTCGCGGCGGGGGACATTCGCCTACTCCGGGGCCCTCCGTTCCATCACGATCACACCCGGTCAACGGTTAAGTGAGATGCTGCAATCGTCTCGAAGCCGTGTAGACGCAGAGCACAACCGGCTGGCGGAGCGCCTCGATGACTGATCGCCCATCCGATCGGGATACCTCTGACGAGCTCGGCGGATCGGCGCCGTCCTATCACATGGACCCCGACGATTTCCGGCGTCATGGACATGCCCTAGTCGACTGGTTGGCCCGCTACATGGAGACGGTCGGCGAACGCCAGGTGATGCCGGACGTCGAGCCGGGAGACATCACCGTGGCCATTCCGGCGACGGCCCCGGAGAAGCCCGAGCAGTTCGAGGACCTGATTCGTGATCTCGACAAGGTCGTGATGCCCGGTATCACCCACTGGCAGTCACCGGGGTGGTTCGCGTACTACCCCGCAACCACGTCGGGACCCTCGATCCTGGGTGAGCTCGTGAGCGCTGGCCTCGGAGTGCAGGGGATGCTCTGGTCGACGAGTCCGGCTGCGACCGAAATCGAGAATCGGGTAACGGACTGGCTGGTGGATCTCCTCGGCCTCCCCGCGGCATGGCGGAACCGGACCGGACCGGGCGGTGGCGTCCTCCAGTCGAGTGCTTCGGACTCTACTCACCTGGTCCATGTGGTTGCCCGAGAACGAGCGATGGCTGGGCAGACCCGTCGGCCAGAGTTCGTCGCCTACGCCTCGGGTCAGGCACATTCGTCCGTCGAGAAGGGGGCTCGCGTCGCAGGCATCGAGCACTTCCGGGCAATCGACGTCGATGAGAACTGGAGTCTCGACCCGGAGGCGCTCCGAGCGGCGCTCACCGCCGATCGAGACACGGGGTTGACGCCGCTCATCGTCACGAGCGTCCTCGGCACGACGGGGACTGCGGCGGTCGATCCCATCGCCGCGATATCGCAGATCGCGAGCGACGAAGGCATGTGGCACCACGTCGATGCAGCATATGGCGGATCTGCCATGGTCTGTCCGGAGCTCCGCCCCTCCCAGGCGGGCGCCGCGTCGGCAGACAGTTACACGTTCAATCCCCACAAATGGATGTTCACGAACTTCGACTGCAACGTTCTCTACGTCGCTGATCGCGCATCGCTGATCGACGCCATGTCCATTACGCCTCCGTATCTGAGGAATACGGCTTCGGAATCCGGCCGGGTGATCGACTACCGGGACTGGCAGGTGCCGCTGGGCCGGCGGTTCCGAGCGCTCAAGCTATGGTGGGTGCTGCGTAGCTATGGCGCCGAAGGGATCCGGCACCACCTCCGGGAATATATCCGTCTCACAGGGACGGTTGCTGCGAGGATCGAACAGCACGATCACCTCGCCCTGACTGCTCCGGTCTCCTTCGGTTTGGTGTGTTTCCGCCACCGTTCGGGAAACGAGGCCACGAACGCATTGCTGGATGCGATCAACTCGGCGCCCAACGTCTATCTGACGGGTTCGAGCCTCGGCTCGGAGCGCTTCATCCGGGTGTCGGTCGGATCGACGTGGACGACCGCCGACGACGTCGACCGACTGTGGAGCATCATCGACCGGGCGGCTTCGAAGAAGGAGAATGCATGATCTCAGAACAGGAACTCGAAGCACTGTCATTTTCCGGCGCTCCGAAGATCGTCTCGGCTGTTCTTCCGGGACCGATAAGCGCAACCTTGCTCGAGGAGGTGCCGAACTATGAGTCCATGACCCGCGGTGGTGGGCGGTTCCCGCTGATCTTCGACAGCGGCAAGGGCGTAACGGTGCTCGATCCGGACGGGAACCTCTACATCGACATGTCGGCAGGGGTTGCGGTCAACAGCGTCGGACGGGTCCATCCCGATGTCATCGCAGCGATCGACCGCCAGTCCAAGGTGCTCATGCACGGATCCGACATCAGCAACACCAAACGGGGGGAACTCGCCAAGAAACTTGCATCGGTGGCACCACCCGGCCTTCGTGACAACTGCATCACCTACTTCACCCAGAGCGGTAGTGGCGCGGTGGAGAGCGCGATCAAGTTCGCGAAGAGGGTCACGGGAAGGCATCAGATCGTCGCCTTCCATGGGGCATATCACGGGACATGGCATGCCGCGAACTCGCTCACGACTGGCGATCAGTACCGGGCCGGTTATGGACCCTTCATGGCCGGTGTGATCCACGTGCCGTATCAGTACTGCTATCGCTGCCCCCTCGGTCTGGAACGCAGCAGTTGCGGCATGGCCTGCGCAGGCTACGTGGAACACGTGCTGAACACGCCGTACACTGCGGCCGACGACGTGGCAGCGGTGATCATGGAGCCGCTCCAGGGCGAGGGGGGCTACGTGCCTCCGGATCCGGAGTTCGTCCAGATGGTCAAGGCCGCCTGCGACAGGCACGGTGCATTGTTCATAGCCGACGAGGTACAGGCTGGCGCTGGCCGCACCGGCAAGATGTGGTCAGTCGAGCACGCCGGGGTGGAGTCGGACATGATGACCTTC
>PVBE012897919.1_pt1 | contig 10704 bp, 9 predicted proteins | sample 1631181 | NCBI WGS metagenome assembly PVBE01 (sample SAMN08397723, study PRJNA350692) | Marine metagenome, whole genome shotgun sequencing project. | isolation source: water | place: Pacific Ocean | collected 2012-04 | reverse complement strand
ATATGGCGAATGGGCATCACAACGCAAAGCGATTCTAAAAGTAGTTTTGGTAATGAAATTCCATCTTCATAGGGGAAGTGGTACATCTGTATGTTTGAATGTTTGTTTGCAATTTTTTCTACACCTTCAATAGGCGCCCAATGCGGACGAGTTGCGAAATTGAAACTAATGTCTGGATATTCATCTGCCAATTGATCAAATACTGCAAGTGCTACATCTGCACCATTTCGATGAGTCATATCTCGCCAAAACAACACCCTGTGTTTCGGTTGTAACTCGCCCTCCCCTTGTTCTTGAAGAAGGTCGCGAATCACACCATGCTTAATTTGTTTTGCTGATAATCCTTCTTTCTCCAACAAACCTTTAACGTACGTTGTTGCGGTAACAAGTCGATTAACTCGTTTCCATAATAATTTCTTCATGAATGAAACTCGTTCAGGCAAAACAACCCCAAAAACTGTAACGACAACTGGAATTTTCAAACCGAACAGTCGAAGGGCACCGGCAAGGTGTGCTGTACGGTTGTATCCGAACAAATGAAGAACTTCTAACTGTTGTTCTTCGCAGATTTTTTTTATTTCACGTAGTTGTTTTAATACACCAAATAGTCTAATTCCAGTTCCTTGCTTCCCCTTCCGTTCAAGAATCCCTCCGCGTTTTCTTGAGTCTGTAACAAGGTGAATATTCATCTCTTCATTCAAACAGAAGGGCAACGAACGATCTTCCCCGAACTCGTTTGTGATGAAGTGAACCTCATGACCAGCTTTTTGCAACTCTTCCACGCTCCGAAGTGGCACTTGGGCATGACCAGAAACGTTATTCTCAAACCCTTTTTGTCCAGCAATCGCTGAAACGTACACGCCTATTTTCATGTATTAAATCCTATCCCAATGCGACAAATCACGATGTAATAGTTTCGATAATCTAGCGTTAAAAGGAGCAAAGTGTTTCACTAATTCTTCTTTTGTTTGAGTATCCATTGGCTTGTATGCTTGCCCACTATTTTTTCGGTTCTTTCTTATCAAGTCTCCAACTCGTGACTTACTAAGAGCATTCACAAATCTTCTTAGACCAATTGAACGTAAAAAATTTCTCAATGTTGTAAAATAAGCGGCGTTAGCTCGTTGTCCAATTAATTTCGTGTGAACACCTGTTTCAACACCAAGAAAATCTAAAATCCTATTGAGATACGCCCTATCATCTTCATGCAAATCATCGTAAAGCAATAATAACAGTTGATCTTCATCGTAATATGTAAGTAACTGCTCAATCTGATCAATGTATTGACCTCGTTGAAGCAAATCAGAATCAGATTCTATTGCTTGTTCAAAACTACTCCAGCCAGATTCAGCTTGCCTTGATTGGAAATTGCTGTAGGCTCTGTCGGTTGGATTTCTCATCACCATGATGAGTTTTATGTTTGGAAAATGCTTCGCCATAAGTGGAATCGCTTCTGGCAAACAATATCCAGTTGCAACCTCTCCAACAGCAACATGTTGTGAATCAACGTCTTTGAATCGATCCATATACCAATCAATGCCCTTGTTGTACTGACGATCAAAAAAATAAGATTGTTTTTTTTCTGGAAGATAGACTTGGGGGTGTGTTCGCAGGGCGGCATCTGTCCAAGTAGTCCCGCTGCGCTGGCATCCCACCATGAGGAATGTGACGCTTGATTTCTCTTGCGAATCCATTTGGGGAAATATAACAGAAGGAGGAGCAAAATACACGATATAACGATAAAACCAAAGAACATAGAATGGCGTCTATTCGTACCAACTATTCTTCACTCTTTCATTATTACGCTATTTCATGAACCAAACTCATACACCTAGCCTTTACGGAAACGATTGTTTATTTTCTTTCCCTGCGCAGAATGTTGATAGATGTTGAATAGCGAATCCCCAGCACCATCTGAGAAACGTCGAGGCCTGCATCGAATTGCAACAAATTATGGAAGACTCATTGCCACAATGGCCATGGGGATTGCAACTGTTCCTCTTCAATTCAAGTGGCTTGGCATGGAGGGTTTTGGGCTATTAGGTCTTGTTGGCTCTTCCGTTGGTCTTGGTCGCATGTTACAAGACATGATGCGGAGTTCCATGGTAAGAGAACTTGGAGCTGCTTGGCACAATAGAGAGGATGGAAAATTTCGCCAAAGTTATGCCGCAGCATTTCAAGTTTGTATCATCGTCGCGATTCTTACCGCCCTCTTTTTTGTTGGCATCATCTTCATACTCCCTTATATGGATATTCGGGAAGACTGGATTGGTGCAGCGCAATGGATTACAGCGTGCGAAGGTGTGACGACGTGTCTCATCGTCCTACTTTCTCCAACAATTAACATGTTTGTTGTAAGAGAATACTTTTTTTGGCATAATTTATGGACTGTTGTTCGACGCAGCGCCTATCTAATTGCAACTGTCATCCCATTTTTAATCATTGGCGTAGAGGATATTCCAAGGGGACTCACTTTATTTGGAACAATAGTGTTAATTGTAAATGTCGTAAGTACACTATTACTTGTTAGCGTATTATTTGTTCTAGATCATCGTATGTTCCCTGCATTAAGGGGTTCAACGAAAGAATCGATGAAAAAAGTGGCAGGAACTTTTGGGTGGAACAGTGGGGTTGTTGTTGCCGTAAACCTACACGAGCGAATCGCTAACTACATCATGAACTTATTCTTCGGTTTGTGGGGAAACGCAGTATTTTCTTTGGCGCTCCGGTTAGTTAGTTATATTCGCATGGCAACTCTTGGTCTAACCTTCGGACTAGATTCTGTTAGTGCTCGATTATCTACGAAAGAAGAACACTCGACGCTGCAATCAATATTTAAGCACAGTACGAGAATGCTTAGTTTCGTTGCGTTCCCAGCAATGGTTTTTGTCTTCTTGCTTGCTGAACCGCTTTTAAGAATGTGGGTAGGAAAAGCTGTTGAAAACCCAACAAAAATTCTTCCTCAATCTGAAATTCTTGTCAAAATTATGGTTCTCGGATTAACGTGTCGAGCAATTTCTGATGGGTGGATGAAACTATTTTATGGAGCAGGATTTGTACATAAATATGCTCCATATATATTATTTGGCGGACTATTTAACCCAATACTCTCAATCTTATTCATTCTAGTAATGCCGAAGAATTTGGGTTATACGGGCGCGGCTATTGCTTATTCAACAGTATTGATTTTTATACACATGTTTGTCATGCCAAAAGTTACAGCAAAAAGTGTCCATCTTACTTTCAATAAAATTATTAACCCAACATATAAACCGCTTTTTATCGCGATTGTTTCAGCTCCTGCATTATTCGCATCACAACTATTTTCTGACTCTGAGTTAATTAATTGGACTGGTGTCATCGCTGGTGTGCTTTGCTATGGGGTTCTGTATTCAGTTTTAAGTTGGGTACTATTACTCTCAAAAAGAGAGCGCAAGTTGATTGTTAAACTTTTGACCCGAGCAAATTAGGTGTTGTTTTTTCCATAATCCGAAAATTCTTCGGTTTCAGCATCGTCATGCTCAAGTTCCATTTCTTCTTCATCCCAATCATTGAGTAGTGCTTCGCTCAAACTACCATCTCGAACATCTTTCCACATTGACATAAAGAGGCAAGCGAGTACAACATGTAGGAATGACCAGGTGTATGTTGGCCAATAGACCACTTGATTGAATAGACCCTGAATATACATCGCAAGAAGCAACATCGCTAAAATGCTGTAAAGCAGAGGGTCTCCTGGAAGATAGTTTTTGAGTTTCCAAATTTTCATCCCACAGTATGAGGAATACACTGCCAAGTAGAGCATGGGAGCAGCGAGAGAAATCCCTCCTAGATACATATAGTAAAACCAAGCATTGTGAGGATGTTGCCCAACCTCTGCAATTGATTTCTCAAACGACTGCCCGCTTGTACCAAGTAAACCAAATAACGGACGATCAACAAAAACCTGTGTCCAATATGCGCGCCAAATATCGAGGCGTCCAGTTTCCAAGTTACCCAATCGATCAAACTCTGCATTCTCGCCAATGCTAACCATAAGGGCTAATCCAATTATGCCAAGCCCTACGCCTACTATCATAAATATTGGGCGTTTCGATAGCACGATAAAAACTGGTATTAGCACAAGAACAATTGCGAGCAATGTTTGACGACTCGCAGTCATTAATGCCATGCCAAGAGTAATCACAAGCGCTGTTAATAAAAGTGGTTTTAGAGATGGTTTTTTTAATGACATCAGCGCATAGGCAAGCAGTGGTGTTGCTAAAGCAAATAACATCCCAATCTGATTTGAATTTGCGCCCCATGGTTCAAACCGACCCTGCCCTTTTAAAAATGATCCTAGTGGATCAATGATAAATCCTGAAAATGGGAGGGCGATAGCAACAATACAACCCCAAGTCAATGCATCAACGACTCGCCTTAAATCTGAATAAGCAACAATTGTTTGGGCGGTATACACCCCTGCAATTGTTACACACACCCATTGTAAACGCATAACTATTGCCCTAGAACGCTCTTCGGTGGTGAGCACGTAGAAAATTGCCATAACAGCAACAACAACAAAAATCCAAGAGGCACCTGGCAATCTTCGCTTTATCCCAGGATGATTGACAGCAGCAATTGCAACGAGCAAATATGTTGCCCCAGAGGACAGTTTTGCTGCTGCTGCAATCGGTCCTAACCCTGTTGAGCGAGCCACAGTGAGCCAAGGCACTAACATGACGAGTGTAACGAACAGTTTTTTATCCGAAGGAATTGCTAAAAAGATGAAAATGAACAGAATAAATGGCACCAGCAAAATAGGCTGTTCAGCAACTAACTGAAGATAAACATCTGATCGATCCATAATCCAATAATACTCTCAGAATATCGGCAACTCAATCGCTGCCTCTCGCTATTTATCTTCCAATATGATAGAACTACGCATATGAGTAAACTCAAGATTGTTGTTGTTGCGTTCTTTACTGTGGGATTTGCATTCAATTCTGTTCGAGGAGATTGGATTCCGAAGGTGTATAACGCCATCAAATGGACAGAACCAAACCAAGGACAACAGACTATCGAGTATACAACCCTTAATGGAATTACCAGAGTACCTCTTGCATACAACGGTGGTATCGATAGGAATGCTGATGGCAATTATTCGAATCGAGACATTGAACAATTTACGTTTTGGGTTCGGTCAGAACTACCTCCAGACTACTGTGGTCCAATGGTTATTGATTATGAACAACCGTGGCGAAAAGAACTTTCACAAAAAATATTGGCACCCGAACGATTACAAAAAATTTTATCTGTGTACATCGAGGGAATGACCATTGCTCGGGGTATTCTTCCAAGTGCCCAGTGGGGATATTGGGGAATGCCTCTACTAAGAAACACGAGTAAAAGTTGGCAAGAACAAGGACTTTCACTACAACCCTTGACATCACAGTGCACCGCTTTATACCCAGACATTTATGATGCGAGTAGAGGAACCGAACAACTAAGCCGAACAAAAAACCACATCACAAAAGTCTTAGAATTAGCCCAAGGGCAAATCCCTGTCTATGTGTTTGTTTCACCAAGATTCGCAGGAGAAGGCGGGGATCGTTCATACTTTGTACCCGATGATGTTTTCCTTCGGAAAGTAAATGCGGCGATGCAGGCTGTCTGGGTTGATGAGAATGGATTGCAGCACAAAATCCAAGGCGTCATTTTGTGGGATACATACAACTTTTCTCCAGAAGAAGAATGGCAATCGCTCGATGAAAAACATACGTACTACTTTGAACTTCTTCAAGCACTAGTGACAGCATGGAAAAAATCCATGGCAGGAGTTCAAATTGCTACTGGATTACCGGATTCGACAGCATGCCAATATGGACTTTCTGAACCACAAAATAGCGCTGATACGCTTTCAAGAACATCCCCGAGCAGTAAGAATAATAAAGAAGAAAACAAAGAGGTTCCGCGTATGGAGAATGAACGAATCCAGGGTGATCGAATTACTGGCAACAGGGTAACAGAATGATTTTCTATTCAATCCTCTTGAAGCCGCTGGAGTCTTTGAAGAAATCGAATGCGTCGAAGTGACGCTTGATCTACTGAGTCTTTATGTCGCTGGATTGTATCGCTCTCTGGTTTTGATTTTTTATCCATACCCTTTGAATCTTTAGGTCCAAATTCACCATCGCGCATTTCATCCATCATTGGTCGGTCATGCTGTTTCTGTGCATTTTTTCGTTTTTCTTCTTCAACGATAAGCTCTTGATACTTTACTTGGAAGTTCGCTTGCTGATCAACTGACAAAAGCACCCACGCTTTTTCTTGGAACGTAGAGACATCTGGAGCCAATTCGTGCAATTCCATCATCCGAGTTTTTGACTCTGTTGATGGGTCGCCGCCCTCTTTTTTAATGGCAACTTGTTCTTTGCGAATTGTTCTCATTTCTTTGCCATATTTTTTTTGAAATGCTCGTTGTGCTTCTTCAAACTCACTCTTGAGTTCATCTAATGCCAACGATTGGTCTTGGGTTAATTCCAAAGACATCAATGCGCTTTTCCACATTTTTGTCAGTTGCCTTGAGTTAATGTTTGAAGATTTACCTGTTTCTCTCAGTTTTCTGGAGAGCATGTCTTGTTCGGTCACTTCTTCATCAACAATTGTTGGTCCCGCAAGCAAATCGTCTGCAGGTGGTTCTGCAAATGTCATACTGCTAAGGATGAGTGCAGTCATTAGAATAGATGTTTGTGCAATCATGAGGTTGCTCCTTCAAAAAGTTGTTCGACATTCAACGAACTGAGTCACCTATATAATGCCATGATTCCCAACAGAAAGGTAAGAAATGCCCATACAACCCTCAAATCTTCGCGAAGCGCTCGCATCAATTGCCGATCCTGACACAGGAAAGGACATTGTGAGTGCTGGAATGGTCAAAGATATCCAATCTGAAGGTGACAATGTTGCTCTTGAAATAGAAACCCATACAACCCAAAGCACACTTCAAGAAAGAATGCGTGAGCAAATTGAAGCAGCCATCCGAACAAAGGCGAACTCTTGCAAGGAGATTGTTGGTGCAGTAACAATCTCATTTGTTACGGACACTCGCTCTGCAAATGAAAAAGTGAGAGAATCTGAAAATCCCCTTCCAAATGTTAAAAAAATTATTGCTGTTGGTGCGGGAAAGGGCGGAGTTGGAAAATCAACAGTTGCTACTATCCTCGCAGTTGGTTTGTCAAAACAGGGTGCAAAAGTTGGGCTACTTGATGGTGATATTTATGGACCTTCGATGACAACCATGCTCGGCTTGAACCAGGAAGAGTCTCATGCAGAAGATGGATTCCTCCTTCCATTTTTGGTGCATGGTATTGAAGCGATGACAATCGGAAAACTTGTAGAACCAGACAAAGCACTTATTTGGCGCGGTCCACGTGCACACAGTGCATTCACACAACTTGCTACGCAGACAAAGTGGGGAGAACTTGATTACTTAATTGTTGACCTTCCTCCGGGAACTGGCGATGTACCGTTGTCCCTCGCTCAACTATTACCTTTGTCGGGCGTAGTCATTGTGTGCACTCCACAACTCGTTGCACAAGACGATGCAAGACGAGCCATTGGGATGTTCCAACAACTCGGTGTTCCAATCCTTGGTCTCGTTGAAAATATGTCATACTTTATTGCAGACGATGGGAAAGAATATGACATATTTGGTAAAGGAGGCGGTGAGCAAATGGCCGCAGCGATGAACTTGGAATTTCTTGGCGACATACCAATTCATCCAGATATGCGAATCGCGGCAGACAGTGGCAAACCCTTAAAGAATTGGGAAATCAATGATGCGCTAAGTACCGCTCTTGATCGACTTTGCACTAACCTTGTTATCGCATCAGAAAATTCAACCCCTGACCGACCAACATTAACCGTACATTGAATTAATGACCCGCGGAGTTATTAACTAAGGAAAATGAGCATCATCGAAACAACAATCCCGTTACTAACACCGTGTACCATCATGGATGGAATCAGAGTGCCTCGCCACTCACGCATCAAGTTCATCCCAATTGCAATTCCCATCAATGCAGGAATCGCTACCCATCCTTGAGGGTGTATTGCAGCAAATAAAAACGAAGTAATGAGTACGCTAATGAGAATACTTATCACGAGTCCCATCCGATGACTCGCAGAACGAAGATGGCGGTAGAGGACACCTCGGAACATTGTTTCTTCAACAATTGGGGCGACAACTGCAGCAAGAACAACAAGGAGAATTCGTACACTCCATCCTCCATTTGCTATTTCAACAATAATTGGATGTGCCCCACCTCCCGTTCCAGAAAATGGATTGTTTCCACCACCCACCTCTTGTTGAAAAAACATGAGAATCATCGTGATTAAGACTCCAACACCTAAAATCGGAAGAGTCATTGCATACCCTGCAATTCCAAATAAAAATTCCTTATCAAGACCATCTCCTCTTGTCCAGCCAATATCTGCTCGTAATTGATTCCATGAAATGCCCCGCAATCTCGCCCAGAGAAGAACTATCAAACTTGTAAAAAATGCTCCCAGAGTAAAAAGCATGCTCACGAACATATTATCTTCCGCAATAACCTGAGCAACTATTCCTGAAACGACTGCAAGTAATAGAAATACCGGTAACCAAATCGCGAACACTTCTGCATAAACACCGTGGCGCATATTTGGTGGAAGCATTGATGAATGCAGTTTTCCAGTAAGTGCACGGATAAAACAAACCAGCAATGCAAAAAAACCAAGAACACAAAGCACACAAACGATAGCGAACACCACCCCTACGAGAAACACTTTTTGCTTTGCGGATTGAACCATCGCATCATGTTTACTTTTATCAGCAACTGCAAAAATTCCGAACCAACCGAGACTATCTAGGAAGGACTTAGGATTGTCTGGTAAGCCACCACTTGAAGCCAAAATTCCTAAATTTTCCACATAAAAATGTTCGGTTTCCGTAAGTTTCTTTCCCGATGCCTTCAAATCATCTTGCAACTTAATGATGGCATCAAACACTTGGTCAGTCTTTCCAAGCCCAATCATGAAAGCCATATACCGCAATCTTTGCCCCACACTACCGACATCGAGCATCCTCGCAGTATTTGCGATATTTTGTTCTTCTCCCATCAAAGCACCCACTCCCAGTAAATATTCTGCTTGAAGTTGAACCACAACCATCTCAGCTGCGTCATCTGAAAGACCAGAATCTTCTTCGATTTTCAAGGTTTGAAGATAAGTAATCGCTAATACGAGCGTAATAATGGTAATCCAAGCGGTTTTCAGAAAAGGATTGCGATGGGTGTTCATACGCCCCATGGTACTCCCATAGAGTTGACAAAAGAGGCTTTTTTCGATACATTTCCATGTTCGCCCTATGTTGAGGGCATTGAAGGAAACAAGATTATGCCACGTCAAACTACATTTGCAAAACAAGGTGAAGTGGAGCCAGTATGGCGTCATGTCGATGCCGATGATCAAACTCTCGGTCGAATGGCGACCACTATTGCTACGCACCTCATGGGGAAACATCGTCCAGAATGGACTCCGCACGTACTCACGGGCGATTTCGTTATTGTCACCAATGCTGAAAAAGTAAAAATGACCGGCAAGAAACTCGAACAAAAAACTCAACTTATTTACAGTGGATATCCGGGTGGTCTCCGAGCACATAAATACAGCGACATGATTGAAAAAAACCCAGAGCGAATCATCGAACAAGCTGTTCGGCGAATGCTCCCCAAGACCAAATTGGGTCGAGATATGTTCCGTCGCTTAAAAGTGTATAGCGGAAGCACACATCCTCACGCAAACCAAAAACCAGAGGCATTAACTTGCTAATCAAATTTTCTTGATCGTCAAAAAGTTTGACGTTCATTCACACAGTTCTCAAGAGGGGCTCCAAGAGCTTACGAACAATGACAGAAGAAAAACAAACACCCGAAACACCCGAAACACCCGAAACACCCGAAACGGCTACGACCGAAACAAAGCCGGTTCCAACACCGAAAAATACTCCAAAAGATGGACATTGGTGGTGGGGAACGGGTCGCCGCAAAGCAGCGGTTGCTCGTGTTCGCATTCGCCCCGGAACTGGCACATTTAATGTGAACAAAAAAATTCTCACCGATTATTTCTCTGAACTTCGAGATCATCAAGATATCGTGAAGGTATTAGAGAAAACGAATACCAAGGGATCACTTGATATATTTGTGAAAACAAATGGAGGTGGATATACGGGGCAAGCAGGTGCAATTATTTTAGGTCTAGGTCGTGCACTTGCAAAGTTTGATCCATCTCTTGATGGTGTTCTTCGAGACAACGGATACCTATCACGTGACCCACGCCGTGTTGAGCGGAAGAAACCAGGACAACCAGGTGCACGCAAGCGATTCCAATTCTCAAAGAGATAAACAATATTTTCAGCAAATTAAAAAACCCGTCGAGTGTAAAAACTCGATGGATTTTTTTACGACCACCGTCTCAATTGTTTTGTGACCCAAATAGGAGACTTGCCTATTTCTTCAGCGATCTCCTGAATTGTTTTGGGGTTCCCTTTCCATCCAAAGCGCATTGAAACTATATTTTTTAGTTCGGATGACGTTTGATTTGCCAACTCCGGTAGATTTTTTCTTGGGATTAAATGAAACTAAGGTACTATTTGATGAAAAGGACATTCCAATTCAATTGCTT
>PVBE012299157.1_pt1 | contig 10704 bp, 10 predicted proteins | sample 1631181 | NCBI WGS metagenome assembly PVBE01 (sample SAMN08397723, study PRJNA350692) | Marine metagenome, whole genome shotgun sequencing project. | isolation source: water | place: Pacific Ocean | collected 2012-04 | reverse complement strand
TGGCTGGCCCGAGCGGCCAAGCGTTGCTTTGTCGTCTAGCCAAAACACTGGCCCCGCTGACAATCGCCGGGAGCATGTCGTTTCGATTGACTTGCCAGCGCCCACGGTTCGCGCGCAGGACGGGACGGGGCATCAACTGGTGTCGGCGACGTCGGTCGGCGTGCGCGTACTTGGCGGGGGCGCTAACCCGCGCGAAAGGGGCGACCTAGAGACCCGGGCGCTGCGCGACTTGACGGATGAGCCGTGTACGACAATTGCCGCTCAGGTTGGCGGCGGGGCAGGCAACGCGGGCCCGTTTATCGAAACTCGGGCGGCGACGGAGCCGGGGCGCCTAGATCGGCCGTCGCCAACCGTGACAACGACCGAGGAAAAGGGCACTCGCGGCGACAACATGAATCGCTTGCTCCCGTCGGGCGCAGTGTCTGGCGGCCCCGATCGCGCGGCCGACGCATTTTGGCTCGCGACGGGCAGGAGGCGATTGACTGTCCAGGAGTGCGCGGCGCTTCAGGGGTTTCCCGCTGAGCACCCGTTTCAGGGAACCTTGAGTGCCCAGTACCGCCAGGTTGGGAATGCGGTTCCACCAGTACTGGCAGAGGTTGTTTCAGCGGCCGTTAAGGACGCGAATTGGAGGACGCGTGGGGAAGAAGGCTAACCAGTTTCGAGCGCTGTACGAGCGCGTGCGAACGCAAGGCTACAGCGGCACTCGTCGGGAACTTGCCAACATGGTTATGGGTCATGCCGGAACGCTGTTTCGAGCCGACGTCCTAGAGGCCGCCATTGCGTGGATTGACGACACTGATGGTCCGTCAGACACGCGAGTCGACCGAAGGTACGCAGGGCTTGAAGACGACAAGGGGCGCTACCCAAACTACCTAGGCCCGCCGCGCGACGCGCGACGCTACCGAGGAAGCGCTCGAGGCTCGCACAATGCAGGCCGGGGTCGAAAGCGATGAGCGGTTTGAACCAAGTTCTCTGCGCTTTGACTCGAATTGTTAAAGAGCTCGTTGACCGGCCACTAGAGGTTTCGGTCATGGCGACTGGAAACGATTTCGTAATTGACGTACACCCAGACGACCTAGGGAAAATCATTGGGCGACGGGGCGCGACCATTCGGGCTATTCGGGTCTGGGTTGCTGCTTGCGGGGGCAAGTTAAAGCAGCCGCTTCGAGTCCAGTTGGTTGGAGATCGCCGAAGCGCTTGACCGACACATGGCGGCTTGCGTAAAACAATTGAACCCCGCCCCACACCGGGGGCTACGCCTCTCTTCCGAGGTGCCCCTTCTCCCCTAGCCCGGGAGAAGGGGCGGCGGAAGAAGGCGCCGGCGAGGCGGACGGAAGAGAGCGCGGGGGCACCAGCTCCAGCGCAAAACAAAAGCAGCGGCCTAGCGCCGCAGTGGAGAGGTGCGCAGTGTTGAAGCTGGACAGAAACGTGAACGTGGCCGTTCTTCAGGAAGCCGACGAGGTGAGTCGTGGGCGCTAGTTGGGTGCGCGTCAACATCACCTACGCCGAAGACATCGAGTTGGCTGGATGGCAGGGCTTGATGGTTTACACGCGTCTTGAGGCGCTGATGAAGCAAGAGGGCGGCGTTTTGAGCGACCGGCACCTTCGGCTCGGCTATTTGCAGCGACGAATGCTCGGGGCCCCAGTTGAGATTGTTGCCCAGGGCGTCATCAACTTGGTGCGAGAGGGGATCCTTTGTTGGGGCGAGGTTCGATTCAAGAAGCATCAGGGCAAGGCTGGCAGCCGCGCAGGCTGGTTGTTTCATGACCTGTGCGAGCGCGGCAACGGCCCGACCAGGGCTGCGACAAACACCGCAGAAACGATGGACGCCTCAACCCTTCGAAGGGTTGACGTGGGTTACGGTGGGTACCTCATGGATTCCCACGCGTGCGTGCCCGCGGGCGCGCTGTCCCGTCCTTCGGACGGAACGTACGAAGAAGAAGAGGAAGCGAATGTCCGACCTCAGTGTCGTGATCAGCAAGTTGGCGAGGATGGCCTGCCAGGAGCAGACCGTCGGTCAAGCCCGATTTATTCTCGCCCAGCATCCAACAGCCCGGCTGGCGCATCGAGCGCTGGGGGGGCTGTCCGGTCAAGAGGCGCGCATGTTGCTGCTCATGTTGGCCCGACAGACCGACGACGGTGGGAGCCAAACCGCCTGTACCAGCACCTGAAGGGGTCGAAGCACTACTCGTCTGGCTTTTCGATCCCGGGCGTTGACCAAGCGTGGTTTTTCGATGCCTGGGACAAAAACAGCGACGACACGATCGACGCCATGCTGAAGCTTTGCGAGGGCAGGACAAACCATTTGCGGTACTTCCGCTCGCTGCTTAACGAAAAGGGCGTCTTTGAACGCCGAAAGGTGGGGTCGACGGTCGGGCTGAAAGACCTCCCGGGCATCGGGAGGCTCTCGCATGGAGACCGACGGCGGGTTCGCCACTGGACTGCGGCACAGCGAAACGACTGGTCAGAGCGAGTCAAACGGGGCGAAGACCCGCACATGGTGTTTCTAGACCTGGAGGGGGCATGAGCCGGGTGCCTCAAACAAACGTGATGCCGACCGCGAAGGCCATGCTCTTGGAATACTCGACCTGGACGCCAGACACAGAATCGTTGGCGGCCTACCAGCGAGTCCTGGGCAGGTTCCCGCTTGACGAGATTGAGCGCGCGATTGCGGAACTGTGCAACTGCCCGACCCAAACAACGCCCCCAAGCGCGCGAGACATTGCTCAGGTGGTTAGGTCGACTCGTCGTCGACGGATGGCGCAAGCGCGCCCATACGTCCCCTGTGGCCGACGGAGGACGCCAGAGAGCAAGTCTTGGTGTGCCGGGGGCTGGCTGTACGAGATTGACTCTGAGGGCTACGAGGTGGCTGCTGGCGCGTGTGACTGCGCGACAGGGAGGGTGAAATGAGCGACACGCCGCCAAACGATCACGCCGTTGAGCGAGCAATTCTTGGCGCAGTCCTGCTGAATGCGGAGGCTCGAGACCGCGCTGTGGCTGCTGGCGTCAATGACTTGTCGTTCTACCGGCAGGGGCATCGGCTGATTTGGAACGCGATGCGTCGCGTAGAGCAGGTTGATCTTGTCACGGTTGCCCATGAGCTCGGCCCCGCGCTAGAGCAGATTGGCGGATACACGTATCTCGCTGGGCTGGCTGGCGCTGTCCCTTCCGTTTCGCACGCCTCAAGCTACTTTCGGCAAGCGCGCGAACTTGAGCGGCTTCGGCGAGTGCTTGAGGCGTGCCGGGTTGCTCAAGAGCGCATCCTAGACCTAGGGGGAGACGACACATGCGAATCGATTTCCGCCGGATTGTTGGCCGACGTAGAGCAAGCAGGACAGGCGAGCGCTCATGGCCGATGGGTTCGAGGCAGCGAGCTTGCCAAGCAGGTTCGAGCCGACATAGACGACCGATATGAGAATCGAGGAAAGCTTCGGGGCCTGACGACTGGGTTGCGTGACCTTGACCAGATTCTGCTTGGCATCGAGTCTGAAGACCTTGTCATCGTGGCTGCGCGGCCAGGCATGGGCAAGAGCGCCTTTGCTCTCAACGTGATGCACCACGTAACGCAGCGGCTGGGCAAGGCCGCTGCGTACGTGTCGCTGGAAATGTCTGCCGTCGGGCTTGGGCTGCGCTCGGTGGCGTCAACTGGACGGGTTGGCCTTGGCCGAATTCGAACGGGGCAGATAAGAGACGATGATTGGCCTGAGATCGAGCGGGCCCTGCATTCGATTGAACACGAGCGACTCTTTGTGTCTGACGCGCCTATCGCGAACGCCGCTACGCTTAGAAGCATTTGCAAGGAAGCGCTTCGGATAGACCCAGGGCTCGAGTTGATTATTCTCGATTACCTGCAATTGATGAGCGGAGACGAGAAAAAGGACCGTCGAGTTGCTGTCGATGAAATTTCGCGTTCGCTGAAATTGATGGCGAAGGAATTGTCAGTTCCCGTGATGGCTCTGTCTCAGTTAAACCGAGGCGTAGAGCAGCGAGTCGATAAGCGCCCGCTCATGAGCGACCTTCGCGAGTCTGGCGCCATTGAGCAGGACGCGGACTCGATCGTTTTCTTGTATCGAGACGAGGTTTACAACCCAGAGACGGAAGACCAGGGCATTGCCGAGGCGATCGTTCGCAAGGCGCGCAATGGCGAACTCGGCACCGCTCGGCTTGGGTGGCGCGGAGAGTTTACTCGATTTGAAAACCTTGCTCGTGAGGACCGCTACTCGGGGTCGGCCACGTAGCGCGTCCCGATCAGTTCGAAGTACTTAATGCCAACCTTGTCGTCGTTGGCGCCCGCTCGCCAAATCACGCCAGCATACCGATGGCCCCCTGCCCGGTCCCACTTTTTGGGCCCAGCTACCTTCGTCCAAGACGGAGAAGATCCCGTCCCCCCGTCGTAAGCCTCGATTTCGTTGGCAACAATCTTGAGTCGGCACCACCGATCGGCGTAGTCCACATTTGAAGCGACCGTTACCGCCTTCGCGCTTGAGTTACCAATGCTGTACAGCACGCGCTGACCAAGGGTCGCCGAAGCCCTGCCGAACCTGTACGTGACGTTGCCGCCCTCAGTCGAGGTGTCGCCTGACCCGACAATTAGCCCAAACTGCTTGAGCGCGTTTCCGCCCGACGACGTGATTTGAGCAATGATTTCTACGTCGCCCATCAACGCGTGCTTGTAGCGAATCCACGGGTTCTGAAACTGACCAGCGCTGGAACTAAGCTCGCCCCCGCCTGAGTTGGCGACAATGTCGCAAGCCGTCCCGTTGTCGCTAACCGCCGTAGCCCGTCCCGCCGGGTCGTACATTTCAAAGTCGCCAGACCCGAACATTCCAGCGTCCAGCACATCCTCGTGCCCAATCGAGCTCGGGGTTCCCGACGAAGGGTCGAGCTTCACACTCACTGGCACGATGTTGCCGCTAGCCGCTCCAGCAGATGCGGGCTGAACTCGCGTCCCAACCATGCCCGCCATTAGTTCTTGATCCCTTCAACCTCAGGGGTCACTTGCCAAACAGCGTCTGCGGCAGACGCGTGCGTTACCGCAAACCAAAGCCCGTCAAAAAACGGCTTCGGCCGGTCGGTCTGCTGCGTTGCGTCTGAGCCAGCCGTGTAAGAGGTGCCCGCGCCCGTGCTCGTAAACGTGAACTCAGCAAGGAGCTCCGTTCGCGTTTGGTTTCCATAAAACCGAAACGTGCTTGCGCCAACGGTTCCAGACTTTTGATGCGCTCGAAATCCAACAAGCGCGCCCTTCGTCAGATACTTCGTTGCGCTCGCGTCAAACGCGACTCGAACGGCAGTGGCTTCAGTGGCGTTGTCTGCGGTAACTTCTTTGGTTTCGCAGTTCAAAAAGTAGTGCGGGTACGTCGACATCGGGCCTCCTGCCGGAAAGATAGCAGCGTGCGGTTGACTTTCGTCTTGCATTGCGCGTGGACGTGCAACGCGCATGCGCGCTAGGGTAGCCCTGATGTTGACAGGAACCCAGCCCGCCCGACTGTTTGCAGACGACGATCAAGCCTTTGGGGCGTTTCGTCAGGTGTTTGACGACCGACGAAACGCACTGCAGCAGGCCCGTCAAGCAAAGCTTCTTGCCCCTGCGCCAGAGCTAACGGGAGGCGGGAACCTTCGGGGCGCTGACCTGGCCCGGCTTTCTCAGGCTCGGGCCTCGCGCGCCGCTGCTGACGTTGGCGGACAAGCCGCCATTGAGGGTCAGATTGCCGCCGAGCAACGTGCCGCTCGCGCTCAGTTCGTTCGACAGAGAGAGAAGGCACGGCGCGATTTTGTTGCGCAACTTCTTAAAAACGTGCAGGCCGGCGGTCGCCTTGCTGGCACCCTGGGGTCGCGGGCGCTGGTTGAGCTCGACCGCGAGTTCAACCCGAAGGACACTGGCACGAAGGTTTCTGACGTCTTTGGTTTCAACCGCGGAGACTCGTGATGGCTACCGATGAACAGCGCGCTGGATTGGCCCACCTCGGCAACATCTTTGGGGGTCCGATTGGGGCTGCCATTGGGGCAGATAAAAGTGCGCAGGCGCCGACCCGAAAGGACGCGCGAACGGCGCTTGGGACGTTGTTTGGCGGGCCGCTAGGCGCTTTGCTTGCTACCCCTTCACAGGGGTTTCAGACAGTTGACGAGACGAGCCGAGTAGCCGAAGGCGTTGTTCGTCGAGGATCCGACCAAAACCTAGTTGACCTAGCGGAAAACCCGTTCATCGCCCAGCACCTTGATGCGCAGACCATTGTCGATGAGCGCATTCGGCCAAAAGAGCAGGCTGAGCTTGACCGACTTACGGGCCTGGTGCGGCAAGGGTTCCGAAATAGGCAGGCTGCCAGCGCAACGCTTGACCGTCAGTTGGCGGCGCGCCGAGGGTTTGGCGGCACTGCGTTTCAGGAAGCGCTTAGCGAAAGCCGCCGCAACGCGCAAGCGGGCGCACTAGGGGGCATGCTTGCCCAGCAGCAAGCGGATTATCAGCAGCGATTGAACAGCCCTGAGCGGTTTGAGTTGTTGGACCGCATTGCGCAGGCGCAACAGGATTTTGCTGACAAGCAGGCAAACATCGCTCGCATTGGCGGCGCAGTTCTTAGCGTTGTTCCATACGTCGGCTCGCTTGGCGAGGGCGCCATGGGGGCGGCGGCTGACACTGAGCGCCGCATGGGCGGCGAAGCCGCTACACGCTTTTCACCAAGCAATGTTGAGGCAGAGGTGCCGGTGACTCCGATGATGGGCTCTGGGGATCTTTCCCTCGGCGGCTCGGGCGCTGAGAGCGCTGGGGGCTTCCGGTCTGCTCTTGAGCGCGAACGAATGCTTCAGTTGGGGCTGAACCCATGACGCGTGTGTTTATTCCTGATGCCGAGAGGGCTGTGGCTGACCAGGCCCCCGCGTCGCTCTTTGGCGGCATCCTCGAGGGAATGCAACTCGGAAACCAGTTGGCAGACGCCGCTGCTCGTCGACGCTCTATGGCAGCGCGAACCGCAATTGCCGAGGACCAAAACCGACGCGCGCAGGCAAAGTTTACTGCGGGCGCCATTGCTGGCCTAACGCCTGCGGCGACGGGCGCCGCAACGGGCGGCGGCGTGGGCGCAAGGGCGGGCGGGCGAACGCGTCGCGCTAGTGCGCCCAACCAAGGGGTTGCGGTTACAGAGCAAGACCTCTCTGACATTGCTCGCGAGCTTCACATGCTAGAGCCGATTGACCGGCGCATGCGCGACATTGACGTACTTACCCAGGGGGGGGAGGCCGCGAGGGACGTGTTTGTTCGCGACCGAGGCCGCCTTCCGTTTGCCGACGCCCCGAGCCCCGAACCCGTTCAGATGGTGCAACAGCCAAGCGCTCAGCGCGCCGCAAGCCTTGAGCAAGCCGTCGCTGATTCTATTGCTGCAGAGCAAGCCCGGCGCCAGCCAGTAGATTTTTCCGATCCAGCACTGCGCGCCTCGGCGGGAGAAAGGCTTCAGGGTCAGCCTCTTAGCGAAGAAGACATGGCCGCGTTTTTGCAGCTAGAGGCTTTGCGAGACGACGACACAGACGAGGTCGCCCCGGACTTCGGCGCTCGCGTGCAGGCAGCAGGGGCGCCCGAAAGGGCAGTTGAGCCTCGCCTTGACCCCAACCGAAGAGTTCGCGGGATGCGCTCGTCGTTCGCAGACGCGCTGGGCGTTGATCCAGGAATTGTTCCAGACATTGCCTCGCTCGCTCAGGTCCTCGGCCTAGCTCAGGGCGGCGATCGAAGCGCCCTTGAGCAACTTGCTGGTCGCGAAGTTTCAGACGCCGACCTTCGGGGCCTAACTGGCCGCGTTATTTCAGACCGGCTTGCGCTCGCAAGAGAGGCTCAAAGCCGAGCGGCGGCGGTTGGCGTACCCGAAGACGACTCAATGGTCGACGCGTATCGCTCCTTGTTGACTTCGTTCCGGCTTCCCGAGGAAGCGAATCTAGATAGCCTGGCCAAACAGATGGCGAGGCTCGACAAGATTCGCCCAGACCTTGTTGAGCAGCAGGTTAAGGCCCTTCGAGACCAGGGGCGAGACATCGGCGCTTCAGAGCTAGCGAAGATGAAGAGTGAGTTTGACCTCGCCCTCAAGAGAACGCCGTCTATAAGCATTACAAGGGGTGGCGCTGGCAAGGAAAGGCGCGATGACATTCGACAGGCGTGGCGCGAGTACAACGACCTTGCGGGCCGTCGCGAACAAATGTTTGATGCCCGAACCGCAGCAGCAAACAACGCCGCAAGGACTGCACTAGAAAACGGGCTAGACGGAAGCCGCGCTCGAGAGCGAGTGTTTGCAGAGTTCCGCCCGCGAATCGAAGCCCTAGAAGCCCAAATGTTGGCCGCCGAGGGGCGGCACATGGACTTGCTAGAGAAAGTTGGGCAGGGAGGGGGGCGCGCTAAGAAGGGCCCTGCGATGAACGAGGCTGGCGCCCGAGAAACAATTTCCCGGGCGTTCCAAAGCCAGCCAAGCCTGACGTTCGACATCTTCAAAAACCAAGTGCAGAGGAATCTTGAACGCGGCGTGTTGACGAGTAACGACGCAGTGCTCCTTTTCGACACGTTCCGCAAGGTTCAGTCTGAAAGAACCGTTGATGACCTGACCCGCCCGCTGGCTCGCTAATTATGGCTCGCACGGACGGGGGGGCGAATTCTTTTGCCGGCGCAACTGGCGCTGTTGATCTGTTTGACGACGCCAGCGTTACTGCTCCTGAAGAAGGCATCGGCGCGCAGCAAGCAGGCGATCAGGCTTCGTTTGTTGGCGCGACTGGTGCTGTCAATCTGTTTGATGACGCTGACGCGCCCGCGCCTAAGGCTGTTGCTGACAAGCCAGTGGCCGACGCAGTTGGGTCGATCGACCTATTTGCTGACGACGAGCCCGCTATAGCGCCAGAAGCAGAGGCGGCCCCCAGCCCTGAGGCCAGGGCTGACGAGTTGCTTACTGAGTCGCCCAGAGAAGGACTAGATGTCGGCGAGCTCGGCGATCTAACTCAAGTCGGAACGTACCTAGCGCTGAGCGTAAGCGAGGCCGCCGAGCCGCCAAAGGAATTGTCTGACCTTGTTGAAGAGGGTCGACGAGGACAAGACCGCAAAGCTGATTTGCAAAGCAAATGGTCTCGGGTACACGCGCTAATGCAGACCCGCGCCCCGCAAGAAGCAAAGCTGAAAGCGCTTCGTGAGTTTGTTGACGAGTGGGATCCTAAAATTGCCGAGCGCGCTGAAAAGAAAGTCGGGATGGACCCGATCGCTGGCGTGTTCAAGCTGTTTGACCTTGTCGACGCTTACACATTTCGCCCCCTCCAGGCAGTTGCGCAAACTGTCGTTGACCGACGAACCGCGAAAGAAGACGCGCTACGCGAAGCAGGGCTTACCGACGAGCAGGGCCGATGGGACAAAGAGGGCCTACAAACCCTTGCGTCACAGGGCCTGACAATTCAGGACATTCTGGACGAGCACGAACAAACAAAGGACCCGTTCCTCAAAGACTTGGCCGAGGCTTATAAATCGTTTAGCGGCGACCTCGAGGGCGGCGAGCGAACTGCCGGAGACCTCCTTGCGCTTGCTCGCGTTGACGTTGCCGGGGTTGATCCCGACGAACTCGCCCAGGACCTTGGCGCAACCATGGCCCTCGGGGCTACGCGGTTTGCCCAGGCTGTTTCTGAAAGCCCCGTAGCAGAGTGGACCCGCACGGCAGGCAGCGAGCATGGCCTGATTCGAAAACTGTTTCCTGAGGTTCCCGAAGAAGAGTTTGACCGCCTTGCTCGCTCAGAAGCCTTTGGGCAGGGAATGGTCGGCATGACCACGGTCATTGCCGCCGACCCGCTGAATTTCATTAGCCTGCCCCAAAAAGCAGTTCGCATGGGACTCAAGGTAACCGATGACGGGGCATCTGCCTTCGACGACGCCGTTGCCGCCATTCTTCCCGAGGGGGCAGACCGGCTAGACGAGGCTGCTGCAAAACTAGAAGTTGGCCGCCGCTATGTAGAGGCTGCCGATACCGCCTTTAGGAACAAGCTAAAACTGCAGGGCGCTGAATCTGTTGAGGTTCACGATGCCCTGCGCTCGCTTTCTAGCGGGGAGCAGGACCTTGCAGAAGAGCTCTGGGTTGGCGCAGTGCGAAACGCTCAAGACCGAGGGCGCGTTGTTACCGACGCGCGTTTGCCGCCCGCTGCGGTGCGGTTGCTTGACGACGGAAGCACAAGCGTTGACCTAAGCAAAGTTCAATTTGATACGCGCAAAGCAACGCCTGGGGACGACATTCTTCGCTCAGCCGACGCGAGAGGCACAAGGTTTGCTCGGTGGTTTGTTGAAAAAGCGCAGCCAGCAAAGGGAACCGAGGGCGGCACGCTAGGCGGATTGTTTTTGCGAGGAGCGCGGCCCTTCGAGCGCGCCTTTACTTTGAACCGCGTCCAGCCTCGAGCGCAGCGAGTTGGTGCGGGGTTTGTCGCTGTGGAGCCCGAGTCCATTCGGCACCCCGCAAAATTCGAGCTAGCGGCTGAAACAGACCGAGTTGCAAAGCGTTTTGGTTTGCGCAACCAACAGCGCGCCGCCCAGTTTCGCGAGGTGATTGATCGACTGACCTCTGATCAGGCGACGCGTAACCGATGGGTACAAGTTATTGAGTCGGGTTGGCTTGACTTGAATGGTCAAAAGCAGCTTGAGGCTGTTGCCGCTCTTAACTCGCTTGACGAAAAGCTAGCTAGAAGCGACCTCGGTTCATTTTCGGGAGCGCAGGC
>PVBE011259358.1_pt1 | contig 10704 bp, 7 predicted proteins | sample 1631181 | NCBI WGS metagenome assembly PVBE01 (sample SAMN08397723, study PRJNA350692) | Marine metagenome, whole genome shotgun sequencing project. | isolation source: water | place: Pacific Ocean | collected 2012-04 | reverse complement strand
GACCTTCATCGCCCGGAACGACACCCGTGTCGACTACGATGCCATGACCGCCGAGCTGTGGGTGGTGCCGCCAGAGGGCTGCGACCTCTCCGCCGCTGCCTGACCGCCCCCATCCACAGCACATAAAAGTCTACCTTCCTTCCTGACGGGAGGAGGGTGACGGCTGGCTAAACCGAAGCAGAAGGAGACGCCCATGACCCGGCAGTACCGGGAAATGAAGCGGCAGTACCCTGACGCCGTGCTCTTCTTCCGGATGGGTGACTTCTTCGAGACCTTCGGCGAGGACGCCGTCAAGACCAGCAAGGCGCTCGACATCGTGCTCACCTCCCGCAACCGCGGCTCTCCACAGGAGACCAAGCTCGCCGGGTTCCCCCACCATGCGCTGGACAACTACATCGGCCGGATGCTCAAGGCCGGGCACAAGGTGGCGGTGTGCGAGCAGCTGGAGGATCCCAAGAAGGCCAAGGGCCTGGTCAAGCGCGGTGTTATCCGCGTCTACACCCCCGGCACGCTGATGGAGGGCTTCCTCCTCGACGAGAAGGAGAACAACTTCCTGGCCTCCGTGTCCGCCGGTGGCGGTTCCTACGGTCTTGCGGTCATCGACATCTCCACCGGCGAGTTTATGGCCACCCAGTTCGATGGCGACGACGCGGCAGTAGAGCTCAACGCCGAGCTCGTCCGCCTGGGGCCCGCCGAAGTGCTGGTCCCCGAGTGGCTGCGGCAGGACGAGGCGTTCGTCCGACTGGTCCGGGTGCAGTCGGTGATGCGCCTCTCGGAGTTCCCTGACGCTCACTTCGCGTTCGAGCGAGCGTACGATATCGTGCGCGATCACTTCGGCACGCTCACCCTCGACGGGTTCGGGCTGGAGGACAGGCGCCTGGCCGTGTCCTCGGCAGGTGCTGCGCTGGTGTACATCCGCGAGACGTTCAAGGGCACCGGCGAGCACATCCGCACACTCCACCCCTACTCGACCGACGACGTGCTGGTCATCGACGCCGTCTCCTCCCGCAACCTGGAACTGGTACGCAGCATCCGCACCAACGACACCACCAACACCCTCCTCGAGGTGCTGGACCACACCACCACGCCCATGGGCGGCCGGCTCCTGCGCCGGTGGCTCCTGCGGCCGCTCACCGACGTGGCCACCATCGGAGGTCGTCTTGACGCCGTGGGCGAGCTAGTGGAGCAGCAGCTGGTCCGCGACGACCTGCGCGACCTGTTCCGCGGAGTGGCGGACCTGGAGCGTCTGGCCACCCGCATCGTGTCCGGCACCGCCAACGCACGGGACCTCGTCTCGCTGCGCGATTCGCTGCTGACGCTCCCGAGTATCAGGGAGCAGCTGGCCGGAAGGAACGCCGCCCTCCTCGTCGAGGCAGGAGAGGCACTGCCCGATCTGGACGACATAGCAGACCTTGTCGCACGCGCTATCGTGGACGCGCCTCCCAACGCCGTGAGGGACGGGGGTATCATCCGCGAGGGGTTCGACTCCGACCTGGACGAACTGCGGTCGCTGTCACGCTCGGGCAAGGACTGGATCGCCACCATGCAGGAGACGGAGCGCAAGCGCACGGGCATCAGATCGATGCGTGTGGGATTCAACAAGGTGTTCGGCTATTACATAGAGGTCACCCGTCCGAACCTCGAGCTCGTCCCCGACAACTACATCCGCAAACAGACGCTGGCCAACGCCGAGCGGTTCATCACGGAAGAGCTCAAGGAGTACGAGGCCAAGGTGCTCACCGCTGAAGAGCGGTCCGTGGCCCTGGAGTACGAGCTGTTCTGTCGGGTACGCTCACAGGTCGCTGAGCGAGCGGCCGACATCCAGGACGCCGCCCAGGTGCTGGCCCGTATCGACGTGCTTGCATGCCTCGCCCAGGTCGCCCACGACCGCGGCTACAAGCGACCGCAGGTGAACGACGGCGACCGTGTCCGCGTCCTCGCAGGTAGACACCCGGTGGTGGAGCGCACCATCGGTCGGGGCGGGTTCATCCCCAACGACACCCTCCTTGACTGCGGCGAGAACCGGTTCCTGCTCATCACCGGCCCCAACATGGCCGGTAAGTCCACCTACCTTCGTCAGGTGGCGCTCGTCGTGCTCATGGCCCAGATGGGTTCGTTCGTCCCGGCACTGGAGGCCGTCATCGGCGTAGTGGACCGCATCTTCACGCGCGTGGGGGCCCACGACGACCTCGCCTCGGGCCAATCGACTTTCATGGTGGAGATGAACGAGACGAGCAACATCCTTCACAACGCCTCGTCGCGCAGCCTGGTGCTCTTGGACGAGATCGGCCGCGGGACGAGCACGTTCGACGGCCTGGCCATCGCGTGGGCGGTGACCGAGTACCTCCACTCCCACCCGGAGAAGGGGTGCAAGACCCTGTTCGCCACTCACTACCACCAACTGACCGTGCTCGAGGACGAGCTGGCGGGGCTGCGCAACCTCTCGATCGCCATCAAGGACGACGGGGGCCGGCTTGTGTTCCTGCGCAAGGTCGTCGACGGACCGGCGGACCGCTCCTACGGTATCGAGGTGGCCCAGCTGGCCGGGTTCCCCGACGATGTGCTGGACCGCGCCCGGGAGGTGCTGGGAACGCTGGAGGATCCGGACCACCCCGGAAGTCAGGCCCTGGCCATCGGACCGCTGGCGCGACCCCCGCCCCGTGCACCGCCGGAGCCGGTAGGGGAACCGGAGCCCAGGCCCAAGCAGGCGTCCCTTGTTGAGTTCACCGGGGGCGCCACGGTCCTGGACGAGCTGTCCGACCTCAACCTCAACGAGATAACGCCCGTCCAGGCGCTTAACAAGCTCGAGGAGCTCAAGCGTCGGGCACATGGTGGTGGCGGCGATGACTGAGATCCAAGTGCTCTCTGACGTCGTGGCGAACCAGATCGCTGCGGGCGAGGTGGTCGAGCGGCCAGCGTCGGTGGTGAAGGAGCTGGTGGAGAACGCCCTGGACGCCGGGTCGACCCGGATCGAGGTGCGCGTCTCCGACGGAGGTAAGGAGCTGGTGGCCGTACGCGACGACGGCCGCGCCATGACCGCCGAGGACGCCGAGCTGTGCTTCGAACGCCACGCTACGTCCAAGCTCGTCGCCATCGACGACCTGCGCGGACTGGGCACCCTGGGATTCAGGGGCGAGGCGCTGCCCTCCATCGCCTCGGTCGCCCTCGTGCGGCTGGTCACCTGCCGCGATCCGCTGGCGGGAGCGACAGAGGTACGTGTGGAGGGGGGCCGGACGGTATCGGTCCAGCCCACAGCCGCCCCCACGGGCACCGAGGTCGAGGTGCGGGAACTGTTCTTCAACACGCCCGCCCGGCGAAAGCACCTTCGCGCAACGGCGACCGAGCTGGGTCACGTGACCGAGGTGGTGAACGCCGCCGCCCTGGCCAACGCCGACGTATCCTTCAGCCTGGAGCACGGAGGGCATACCCTCCTGCTCACGCCGGGGTCCGGCGAGCTCGAGGCCGCCGCCATGGCGGTCCTGGGCAAGGACGTCGCCCGGCACATGGTGACCGTTGACGATGAGCGGGACGGGGTGCGTGCGTACGGCCTCATCGTGCCCCCCGATGCCCCCGCACCACCCGCACGTCCCCCCTTCGTTTTCGTCAACGGCCGGCCGGTGCGCATGCCCCTCCTGCGCCGTGCGCTGTCCGAGGGATACAGGGGCACCCTTCCGCCGGGCAGGAACGTACCGCCCGGCGTGCTCTTCATCGAGGTGGACCCCGCCGAGGTGGACGTGAACGTCCATCCTTCCAAGCGGGAGGTGCGGTTCGTCCATCCGTCCAGGGTGTCCGACGCCGTAGCCGCCGTCGTGGCCGACGCGCTCGCAGCGCGGGCGCCGGTGTTCCGTGCTGCCGGAGCGGGGATCCCCCTGGCCCCCTCGACACAGCAGGAGCCATTACCGGGGACAGTAGGCGCTGACAGGGCGGCCCGTGGCATCTCACGTCCAGTAGCAAGGCCCGCTGCGAGGAGCGCTCCGGTCGGTACCGATATCGGGACGCGGCCCGGCCAGGTCCAGGCGGTGTTGGCAAAGCCTCGGGAGACAGCTCCGTCGGGCCGGACCGACACGCCCGTGGAGGACCTGCCCCAGCAGGAGCGGTTCGATGGACGGTTCGCAGGCCTCATCTACATCGGAGAGCTGTTCGATACCTACCTGCTCTTTCAGGGACGGGACGAGCTGCTGATGGTCGACCTCCACGCGGCCGCCGAGCGCACCAAGTACGAGGAGCTCGTCCGGTCGCACGCCGATGGCGACGTTGGAGGTCAGGAGCTGGTGTCACCCCAGGTGCTCGAGCTGGGACCGCGGGAGGCGGTGCTGCTGCAGGACCGACTGGACGAGCTTGCCGGGCTCGGCCTGGCCATCGAGCCCTTCGGCAAGAACAGCTTCCAGGTGAGCCGCGTGCCCGTGGTGCTCGGCAGGACCACCGGTCCCGATCAGGTGCGTGCGCTCATCGACGACATCCTCCGGCTCGGGAAACCCAAGCATCGGGAGTCGCAGGTGGACGCCATCCTCAAGATCATGGCCTGTCGCGGTTCCATCAAGGCGGGCGAGCGCCTCACGCCCGGCCAGGCGGAGGACCTGCTACGCAAGCTCCTGCGCTGCGAGCATCCATGGAACTGCCCCCACGGCAGGCCCACCATCGTCGGCCTCACCCGCACCCGCATCGAAAAGGACTTCAGCCGGATCGTGGGATAGGTAGCGGACCGCAGCCCCCTGCGGATTCCCATTGATTTATAGATATGTAGGGACATGTGCCCTGGAAGGGGGGCTGGCCCATGGACAACCAGAAGTCGCTCACGAAATCCAAGATCATCTGCACCCTGGGACCCGCGACATCAACACCCGAGCAGATACGGAAGCTGACAGAGCTCGGGATGGACTGTGCACGCATCGATTTCTCGTGCGGGACGATCAACGAGAAGCTCTCATTGTTCAAGAACGTCAGGAAGGCGGACGATAGCATACCGATCATTTGCGAGCTCCAGGGACCCAAGATCAGGATCGGCAAGATGCAGAAGGGCGGGGCAGTCCTCCATGCGGGGAACAGCATAACAATCACGAACAAGGACGTCACCGGTACAAGCGAGAAGATCTCAATCACAAACAAGGACCTCTACGAGGATCTGAAGCAGGGCGACCTGTTCTACATCAATGACGGTATCGTGTGCCTGAGGATAGAGACCATCTCGGAGGAGGAGATGGAGTGCACGATCCTATCCGGTGGGTTCATCTCCAGCAGGATGGGCGTGAACACGCCGTCGCTCGTCTTCCCGTTCACGGTCCCGACAGGGCAGGACATACAGGACCTCTGGGTCATCGCCGATCTCGATCCGGAGTTCGTGGCTGTGTCCTACGTGGACACCGAGAGCGACGTGCTCGCTGTCAAGAAGATCCTGATCGAGCGCGGCAATGACGGGATCAAGCTGATCACGAAGATCGACCGACCCATCGCGCTAGCAACGTTCGACACCATCCTTGAGGTCTCCGACGGCATCATGGTGGCACGAGGCGACCTGGGCGTCGAGATCCCCCCGGAAGAGGTGCTCCCCTACCAGAAGGAGATGATCAGGAAGTGCAACATCGCGGGAAAGCCGATCATCGTGGCCACCCAGATGCTCGAGTCCATGGTGAAGTCCCCCATGCCCACAAGAGCGGAGATCTCCGACGTGTTCAACGCGATCGAGGACGGCGCCGACGCGGTCATGCTGAGCGCCGAGACAGCATCGGGCGAATTCCCCGGTGAGGCCGTGGAAATGATGGAGCGGGTGATACGTGTGTCCGAGGCACTGATCCCCCAGAGGGATCCTGACAACTACGACTCGGAGCACGAGACCACATCCGAGATGATCGGTCACTTGGTGTACTCCGCATGCAAGAAACTGAGCGACATGCAGTGCAAGAACGGTATGATCATCTGCCTCACCCATAACGGCTACACCGGGCGGATGGTATCGAAATACAGGCCCTCGTTGCCCATCCTCGGGATCACGTCCCATACTCGGACCGCGAGGGAGATGAGGCTTGTATGGGGTATCGAACCACTCCTGATACCGGGACTCGAGGGATCCGAGGATAGCCTGACCCTGATTCGAAGGTCCGTCAAGGCCTGTTTCGAGAAGGACCTCATCGAACATGACGAAACGCTCATCATCGCCGCAAACATGCTGGACCGTCCCTCACAGACGAACATGGTCGCAGTATTCTCTGCTAAAGACATCCTGAAGGACAAATAGCCCGTCCATAGTCAGCCTAATCCGCACGCGAATCGAGAAGGACTTCTCGCGGATGGTGGTGTGGCCGTGTCTGGCGATGAAGGGGTGCCATCATGTCAGGGTTTATGTTACTTAGTCGCATAAATTTTATATACTAGGTGACATATGCGCCTTAGTAACATAATTTTTATATACTAAGTCACATATAATATACCTATGCGGTACGAGGACCATCTTAATGCCTATCGGGAGCACAGGCTGGCCATCTTCGAATGGGCTTTGAGGGTCCGGGGACTGGTGAATGCCCAGAGGATCGTCGGGCTGCATGCTTCACGGAGCGTCGTCGAACTGCTCTCAGCAGACCTTCACTTGAAGAACCTGATCACTTCAGGGGCCCAGATCAACCATCGCTGGTTCAAATCTAAGACTGTTCTTGAGCGGCTCCCGACATTCCCCGACAGGGAGGCTGTCGTGGACCTCATGGTGGAGTTGGAGGATCAGAGCGAGAATCTCGCGTACGGTGCTCCCAAGGAGCAAGGAGATATCGAGAGGGTTCTCGAGCTCTTCACTAACATAGAGTCCAGGATACTTGGCCTTGACGGAGGGTGGTCGGATGAACAGGTATGACCTTCTTTCCTATGCATCGAGCTTTGTGTCGTTCCTCATCAAGGATCCGGCTATCGGCACCGCCGTCCAGCGAGTGCTCGTGTTCGGTTCTGTGGCACGCGGCGACTTCGACGAGGAGAGCGACATCGACGTGTTCATCGATATCGAGGACGATGGATACGAGAAGAGGATACGTGGCCGGCTCGACCTCTTCGAGGCGTCAGAGGATGCAAGGAAGCACCATCTCGAGGGTATAAGGAATCCAATCTCGCTCCGAGTGGGTAGGTTGGAGACCTGGGAGTCCCTGCAGTCGGCCCTCGCGGAGTCGGCAGTCACCCTCTATGGACCGTCCAGTGTCGTCCCGAAGAACATGGAGGGGCAAGGATTGTTCGAGCTCGACCTCGCCGATTTGGAACGTGCAAGGAAGGTGAAGCTATGGCGTGCCCTCTACGGTTACTCGCAGAAGGTGGGTGAGAAGACATACACGTCAAAGGGCAAGGTAGAGATGCTGGGCGGCACGAGGCTTGGACGGGGCGTGCTCCTCGTCCCCCTGCGTTCCTTAGGAGGGATGACTGGTTTCCTGAACGGTGAGGGCGTCAGGTACAACGTCAGAGAGGTATGGCTACCCTGAGCGCCCCTCACTCCGGGTCCGCGCAGCACCTGAACCCGATACCCGGAAGGCTGTACCCGGGCTCGGCGCCCAGGGCAAGGTTGAAACATCCGCGTTCCTCCGACTCGCCGGTGCCCCCGTACCGGCCGCCGCCCCGAAGGAAGGTGTTCCCCCTGGCGACAGAATTCCTATAGAGCGCATCGTGGCCGTACCTGGTGGGATTCGTGCCCATGAGCTCCCCTATGGATCCGCCCTTCCCGGTCCACGAGTCGTCCGGCACCCGTGCGTCCGTCCACTCCCAGACGTTACCGATCATGTCGTGGACGCCCGCATCGCTCCGACATTTGGATCGGCTGCCGGTGAGGAGGCCGGTGTCGTTCGCGACCGGTCGCGTGGCGCACCCGTACTGCTCATCGTCCTCCTCCTCGGTGAGGCCGTAGCGATCGCCGTCCAGGTTGCATGCCGCCACCCACTCGAAGTCCTTGCACAGGCGCTTGCCGGCCATCATGCAGGCACGCTGGGCGCCGTTCCAGGTGATATCGGTCCACGGCCTCCGTCTAGGCTTCGACTGGGCCCCTCCGCGGGGACCGCGCGACGCTTCGTACAGGTCGATGCAGAAACCGCCGCACGAGCCGATGAACACCATCCCCTCGGGACACTCCCCCTGCGGGGCGGGACGTCCGGAGCACACGGGATCGAGGGCCGTCCAGATGTCGGTGTACGGCTCGAGCAGCTCCCGGGGAAGCGGTGTCGGTGGGGCCTTGCTGGCACCGCGGCGTTTTATCGGGATCGCTTCTACGGCATCGTCCTCCAGCAGAGCGGCGGGGATGCACACCTCGAAGTAGGGCCAGCCGTACTTGGCGTCACTGGCAGCAACGAACATGTCCCGTGCCCGACACGGATGGAGCGCGCACAGATCCTGGCGTGGGATGCGGTCCCTGGGCGGGGCCGTGCACCCGGGGTCGCTCCCGGGCGTGCACCCGTTCTGGACGTACCAGATGCACTCGGTGGCGTCAGCGGGATCGTCCGTGTCCGCATGGTCGGGCGGAACGCAGTACTTGGGATCCTCATAGATGTTCCAGCTGCCGCCGAAGGTGAACGCGCACCGGAGCGCGCCGTTTCCCCCTTGTCCTTCCTCTAGCAGGTCGACGAGCCCGTCCGTTGAGGGCAGGGGCGGGATGATGTTCACGAGCGCGAACCACAGAACCACCACGATAACGCCGATGATTAGCAGGTTGACGAGGTTCTGGTTCCCGGTCACCTGCGCTGCAGGGCCGTCGTCCGGCATTACGCTACTCATCTCCCTTGACAGTTGACGGTCCCTCGAGCTCGAGACACCCTGACAGAGCATCCTCGGCACCTTCGGCCCGGTACGCGAGCCGTCCCCGGTGGACGACCGCGAGCGGTGTTCGCGGGTCATCGATGTTGGCGAGCACCACGTCAGCTGGCCGGCCCTCAGCGAGCACCCCTGAGTCGAACCCGAAGACGTCCGCTGGCGTGCTTGTGAAGGCCGGCAGCACCCGCCAGTACTCCTTACCGGTCTCCTTGCAGGCGGCCAGTACGCGGCCCCTGATGGGGTCGTGGTGACCGGCGCCGTAGTCGGTGGATATTATGTCGGCAGCGCCCTCATCGATGAACCTGACGAAGGTCTCCAGCTCGTCAGTGAAGCCCTCCCGGGCCGAGTTGAACGTCGAGGCGCCGGCGTACGTGGGGTACTTACGCCGCTCCTTGATCGAACGGACCCAGGCCATCGCCTCGTCGGGCGGGATGGCGGGGTGGTTGGTATGGCCCAGCACGAGCACTCGGGGCAGGTCGGCGATCCTTTCGATGACACCCAGGGAGGGTAGCCCCGTGTGGACGAGCATGGGAGCGCCGGTCATCTTAGCCACCTGAGCAGCATAGCGCGTGCTCTCCATCTCCTCCTTGACCGCAGGTCCCAGCCGTTCGACGATGTCGCGCCGAATACCATCCATTGACCCGACCGGTATGCCAAGGTCGGCTGCCGCCTCCCGGTACTTCTTGAGCTCCTCAGGGCTTTCCCGGGGTATGAGCGTACGCAGATCGTACAGTGCTTTCTTCAGTCGCTCCCCGCCACGCTCCCCCAATACGACGCCGCACCGCGCGCGGACGATGTCGGGGATGATACGGTAGGCGGCAACACCACCGAGGAATGTGGCGCCCGAGCCTACCTCTCCCACACCGATCACAACGTCGGGATGGCGCCTGATCTGGGTCTCTGTGTCCAGGAACCTAGCCTCGGAGAGCCCGCGTCCGTCCACGCACCTCGCCGCGGCCAGGGCGTGGGGATTCACGTTGGAGAGTGTGTAGATGGAGAGATAGGGGAAGGCCCGGCGTACAGTACGCACTGCGACGGGATCACAGAAGTTGTCCGCCGATATGATCGTCCCGGTCCCCTGCCGGAGGTGTATCCGGAGGTTCTCCAGGGTCTGCTCGGGCACCGGGGGCTCCGAAGCGCTGGAGAAGAGCGGCGTGCCGGGGATGATCCCGTGGGCGTGGATGTTGACTACAGCGGGCTCGGCCATGAGCTCGCACTCACCTTCTGCCCCTGGTGTTATCGAGGTGATGGTCCCGTCGGGAGCGAACGTGATGCTCGAGGCTCTCGGAGGATTCTCCCCCGTACCGTCAAGAAGGAGGACATTGTTCAGCGTCCAGACACGTGGACCGGGACCCTCGCTCTCTAGTAGAACTGCTTGACCGTTTCCTTCCACTTCCGCACCCCGGATCGCGATATCCCCATGGCAGCGAGCGTCCTGCCTTCCTTGACGATGCGCTCCATACCGAGGGCGATCACCTCGTCGATGACGCTCTGGTGGACGGGCACGTCCATATCAAGCGCCTTGCCCAGCGACCACATGGGAACGACCCTGGTGGGGAGCTCCTCGGTGAGGTACCGGTGGGTCAGGATACTGGGCGCAGGCGACACCTCGGGACCCCCGTAGTACGGGGTCTTACGATCATTGAGCATCTCGTGGAGCGAACGGCGTCTGCCCTTCTTGTCGGTGAGGGCGATGTCGTACGCCCCGTTAAGGAAGGTGCGGCACGACTTTGCAGGCTCCATGCCCAGGTTGACCGAGATCCGGGCCCTTTCCTTGTCGAAGCGCTCCATCCGTTCCGTCATCTTCTTGGTGAAACTGAGGTAGAAGTTGAATGGGTTCCGATCGCCCCTGGCGACGGCCATGATCTTGCTCACGTTGCCGAGCATGCCCAGAGCATGGAAAGCGGGCGAGTCGTGAACACCCTCCTCCAGAGGATCGTT
>PVBE010291484.1_pt1 | contig 10704 bp, 13 predicted proteins | sample 1631181 | NCBI WGS metagenome assembly PVBE01 (sample SAMN08397723, study PRJNA350692) | Marine metagenome, whole genome shotgun sequencing project. | isolation source: water | place: Pacific Ocean | collected 2012-04 | reverse complement strand
TTACTGCTCGCCCTCTCAGCCATGACGACGACGCACGACTTAGCGCATCTCTTTTTTCTTGACCAACTCTACCGCGTGATGACGATTCTGCGCGGGAAGGAATATCATTATTGAATTACTTCGCGATCTTTTCCTGAAGATACGCGTTGAGACTCTTTCCTCGCGTCTTTGCCTCAAGGGCCAGGCGTTCATGTAGCGCCGGCGTTGTTCGCACGACAAACTTTCCGCTGTAATTTCGATTCGTGTCCGGCTGAGGGATAGCGTCCTTGCGGCCGCGACGTTTGCGAGCGCGAATCTCTTCATCAATTGCGAGCGCGATCCCTTCTTCGAGCTCTGCAAGATTTTCCCCAAAAACAATTCCGTTGATCGCTGGAATCACTGCCTTATAAGCAACCTCCCCGTCTTGTGAAATATTATGAACGACGTAATCGTATGGAATATTTTGTGTTTTCATAGGTCGAGAATTTTCATAATCTGCTTTACGTAAACGTACCTGACTCTCTGCTGACGCACCGGAAATGTGATCGATGGAAAGCTAGATTTACGAAAATGGACATGACTGCCGCGCTGGCGGCTTTTTTTGTACCCGGCGTGCTCCAAGATTCTCTTCAGATCTTTCAGTGGGACCTCCGTTGTTGTTTGTTTTATCTTTTGCAGGAGCTTTTCGATCTGTGACATAAATTAATAGTATCATATTTGATACTATCCTGACAAGACAAAGCGGACGCCGAGGGGCGTCCGCGAGGGTTGCCGTCAGAACGACAACGCGATAACTCCCTTTATTGGTTGTGGTGAGTGATCCATGCGGACCTTATCAAACGAGAAACGTGTGTCAAACGAGCAAGTTGACACCTCTCCACGAACAACCTAGGCTAGCCTCAGCTCCTTATCACCCCCCAACCGTAGGAACGCACGTGGAAATTTTTTTCGCTGCTCGCCGGAACCCACCGAGCAAATGGACTCGGCAGCTTCTCGGCGCAAGCGGAGAACTGGAAGCGTTTGAATCTCAAAGCGTGAACCCCGCGCATATTCGCCACGCCTTGATCGCGTACGATCGGGCCGACCCGCGCAAGCGTGCAAAGGGCGGTATCCTCCTCCTCGAGATGGAACAAGGATGGTACCTGATGTGCGGACTCTGGATTCATCCAGACCTGCACCGCCTCGATCTTCATCGGTCCCTGTGCCGCAGCCTCCTCCGGCAGCACCCGGACGTAAACACCGTAAGCGCGACCATGCAAGAACACATCGCGAAAGGAGAGATCGCCGCGGGGATGCGCAACATCCGCTGCACCGCGCTCCCGAATCGACTGATGAACTGGTTCCCGCTGTTCATGCTCCTCCTCAATGGGAATCCGCATGCCACGCTCGCGCAACGCGACAACCGATTGCGCCAATTGCGCTTGAACGACACCGCCTACAAGAACCTGCGCAGTCCATGGACCTACACCTGGAATGCGGTTCCGCCGTACGACCTGCGTTCATGAACTGATCGCAGACTCCTGCTCGCCACCCTCCGTGGCGAGTCTTTCTGTCCACGTCGATTTGGCACGCAAGCGCGAGTAATGTATGCTTTGAGAGCTATGCATCATTCGATGTTCGTCAAGACCGTTATTACGTGTGACCTCCGCTTCCCGGATGTCTCTCTTGATGATAAGCATTGCTCAAACGCTTAGCTGAGTAGAGAGAGACCTTCCATCGGGAGGTCTTTATTCGTTCTTTCACCCTCTTCACCCCTCCTTCTTTAGAGGAAAGGAATCTACGTTGCCAAAAAGGAGAATTCGCTACTACCGCGGCGCCGGAACTCTGGTCGTCGAAGGCTGGATCGAACAAGTGCAGCAGGCGTGCACGATCCAAGGACTCGCTCAGATCGAGCGAGTAGACCTCGAACGGATGGCCCTTCGCGGCCACATCGCGATCGCGACGGGTAGCGCTCAGGGCGATCGCCTGGTCGGCCTCCTCGGCATCCAAGCGGTCGAACCAGAAAAGAGTAAGGAGCCGGAGGCGTGGTTCCAGCTCGGTCCGTTCTGGGTCCATCCGCGCTACCGCGCTCACGAACGCGGAGGACTGCCGATCGCGAGCACGCTCCTCCACTGGATGCTCGATCAGCATCGGCACCTCAACCTCGTTGACACCTACGAGCACGGCGTGCGCAGCATCGCCGGAGGACTTGGGATGCGACGGGCCGGAGTAGGTATGCTCCCGCCCGCGATTCAAGCTCGTCTGCGCGGGTCCCAAGCCCTGCTCGGAGATGACGTCCTTCTCTCTGCAGAGACCTGGATTCGCATCCACACTGCGAACGACTCTGACTGGTGGAGAGAGCTGACCCCTACCGGAACGCAAAAGCAGGGGCCCTGTGAGGCGCCCGCATAGCAATCTTTCTCGACAGGTAGTAGCTTTTCCGAGCCCTCGGAAAATCAACGACTCTCCAGAAAGATACCCCTCGACCCTTCTTCGCTCCAGAGCGAGAAGGGTTCTTTCTTTACCGCCATGTGCGCTCAAGCATTAGCCCGAGCGCCTCAACAGCTTTCTTTGCGTACGAAAGCAACCGCGGCTCGATCTGATCAGGTTCAATCCCGGGTCCGAGCACCCCAAGGCAAACCGGCTTTGAATAATCAAGCGAAAGTTGCATCGAGACATCCATCAGCGACTGCCCCATCACAAAACCGTGCTTCGTTCCGCCTTTTTCGATGATCCCGAGAAGGGCGACGCCGTCAACGTCGTCACGCTTTAAAAGCGCCTGCGTGGCGAGCGGCTTTTCGACCGATCCAGGAACCCAAATCTCTTCCACGATCGTGAGACCTTTCTCCCCGGCAACACGACGAGCCTCCTCAAGCATCTTCGTAATCTCCTCTTTATGAAACGACCCTAAAACAATTCCAATATTTGGCATAGCTATGTGCGTTCTTGTAAATAAGCCTCTATCGTGTCGACAATTGTCTGCGTGCGCGAGTCGATCTCAAAATTCACCTCATCCCCTTCTTTCTTTTGACGAAACGTTGTGAGCGTGAGCGTCTCTGGAATGAGATGCACCGTGAACGTTCCGTTTGTTTTGTTGACGTCGACCACAGTGAGGCTCGCTCCATTCAAGGCGATGAACCCCTTCGGGAAAATGTACTTCATCTGCTCAGCCGGAACCTGAAACGTGAGGATGTGATTATTCTCCGGCGTTTCAATCTTGATAATCTTAGCCTTGCCGGTCACGTGACCAGAAACGATGTGCCCACCGATTTCATCCCCCACCTTGAATGACCTTTCAATGTTTACCTCGTCTCCTTTTTGCAGGGACCCGATCGTCGTCTTTTGAAGCGTCTCCTCCATAGCATCAAACGACACTCTATCGTCATCGATAACCGTCACCGTGCAGCACACACCATCAATCGCCACACTCGCCCCGCGCTTCAACTGCTTAAGCTGATCTTTTGGAAACTGAAGCGTGAACGTTTTAAGGCCAGGTTGATCCTTGACCTCAACCGCTGGGACGATGGCTTTGAGAATTCCGGTGAACATATTACGAAACGTCTTCAAATTGATTCGCAAGGCCTTCTCCTGGCTCGTAGACGATCTCTTCTGCAATAAGATCCTCGACCGCCTTCAAGATCACCGGATACTGCTTCCCTTGAAAATGTTCGTCGCCCGGAGCGCCTTCAATGAGCTTCGCGTGGAGGACCTTCGCGTACTTTTCTGCGTGATCAAACGGGATCACCTTGTCATCGCGTGAATGCACGACGACAAATCGCGAGGCCTTCCACATGAGCACATCAAAATCGAGCTCACTCATAAAGAAGCCGCGCAGGGCCTCTGCCTTGATCATCCAGGGAGGAGAAACGAGAATGCACCCGCGAGGTGTAGACTTTGCTTCGGCAGCCTCGAGGAACCTGAGCACCATCGATGCGCCAAGACTGTGCCCGAGAATAATCGTCTCGTCATCGATCGATCCGATTTTTTCAACGAGGACCTTGGTCCACTCTTCAGGGTCTGGATCCTCTGGGTTTGGCAAATTCGGCACGACCACTTCGTGACCCTTGGCGTGAAGCGCGTCTTGCAGCCACGGCAAAAATCCGGACTTCGAATCGGCTTTGTAGCCGTGAATGAGGATAATCTTCATACGCGAGAAGCGTAATGCAAATGGACGTTTTTATCAACCACCACGACCCCCTTCGCGTGGCGCCTATTGACAATTCTTTAAAAAAATGTGAAGCTACGCGGTCCTCCAAGTCTCCTTGGAGATGACCTTTTCACCAAAACCACAGGAGGGACCATGGTCCTGCCACTACTCGTTACCGCTTGTTTGGCTGCCATCCTGATCGGCGCCATGTTCGCCCTGCGCGACTCGGAGAATCTGAAGACGGGCGAAGCGCTCTTCGCTCGCCAGTTCAAGGCGAGCGTGCTGATGATCGGCACGCTCGGATCCATGATCTGCGTGCTTGCCACTCTGCTGCTCGCAGGGTCGGCGACTCCGAGTCTCGGCGAGCTCATCTGGAACATCGGCTTGTCGCTTCTTCCGACTGTCGAAGGGCTCATCGCCTACCTCGGCCTGTCCTGGGTCATCGCGTACCGATCACCTCCCGTGGAGGCGCGCCTCGACGAACTCCTGGCGGTAGCAACCGCACTCGGAGGGCAGCGCGAGAACCTCGAGGCAACCGCGGCGGCGCTCGTGACCATCAACGAGCAGATCGAACGCGTCGACTTTGCGAAGATCGTCGAGGGTACTAAGAAGCTCGCCGAGCTCGATCAGCACACCCCGCAGATCAAGAGCGCCACGTCAGCACTTCGCTTCTTGGCGAACGCTATCAAGGCCATCAACGCCGCTGGTGAGATCCGTGACGTCGAGGCGCTCATGCAGCTCCTCGCGCAGCTCGATCAGCACAGAACGTGAGGTGAACATGAACGTCCCCTCACGAAGACGCGAAGCTGAACCGGGAGGCGAAGCTATTCCCTTCTTGGTAGCACTCGGCGTCTTTGCCGTCATCGTCCTCTTGCTGATCGCCCTCGCGATTGGCAGTCACGCGCAACCCCCTACGAGCGCGAGCAGCGCCGCAAGCGCAACCCCCGTTAACGTCGAGGTTATCACCCTGACGGAATACGACAGGTTCACGTTCAAGCCGAGGCACTTAGAAGATGATGAGGTTGAGAGACTGATTCATCTGAACGTGATGCCTCGCATCCGAAAAGGTCTCGACGCCGGGTTCAACCGAATCCAGGTCGTTGCCTACACGGACGGATCTCCGAACCCTGACTGGGAAGCGGAGTGCCGAGACTGGGATCGTCGATACTCCCTATACCTGTCGGGGCAAGGCAGGCTTCCTGCACCGTGCACCAACCTAGGGGTCGCGAAGCTCCAAGCGCTCTTCGTGGCGAGCCTCATCAACGCGCAGCTCCCCCTCGACAAGATCAGCAGTGTCTACGTCCAAGCCCTCGCGGCTGGGCCTGACCAGTTCATCAGCGACTCCCCCGGACTCAGCGGGAACAAGCGTCGGCGCAAGCTGGAGATCTACCTCCTCCGCGTCGACTAGCCGTGCGGGCCACTCCAAGTGAGTGGCCCGTCTTTCTATCTCAAATTTTCCCAAAGCGCTTCAAAAATCATGCGCTGCGTTGCGGCAATGCTGGCGTCGTCGATGATCACGCCAAACAACTCTCCGCTCGGATCCGCACCCACATAGGCGGTCCGTTTTCCATAGATAAAAATGTACGACGGCGCTTTGCTCTTGCGACTGAGCCACCGCCTCTCATCCATCCCGTGCGTCCCGCCACCTTCACCGATCGCAATGGCTTTCACGTGAATCCCGCGCTTCTTCCGGGTGGTGTTATACCGAGGCCAAGCAGCCGCGATGAGATCACGAATGCCCGGACTCGAATACACGCGATACGTTTTTGATTTAAGATGCCCCGTGACGCTGAGCACGTCCTCAAGAATCGATCGCGCACCTTCAGCGCCCTCGTAATAACGAACGGTTGGACGGTTTGAGCTCTTACCCGCAATCGACTTGAGCTCTGGAAGGAGCGCATCGATCCGCGCCCTCGCCTCTTGAATGGCGACTTCACGGCGCGTCGCCAGCCCGCGGAGTTTCTGCGGGTCTTCAGCCATAAAGTAGCGGTGACGCGACGCATCAACATGACCAACAAGCCCCGCGAGCTTCAGGCGCTTCAGCGCATCGTACGCCGTCCCGCGACTGAGTCCCACTTCGGCCGCAACCCTGCGAAGCGGCGCGCTCCCAAGTTCAAGCAGCGCCAAGTACACTGCAAGGTCTTTTTCTTTCAGACCAAGAAGCTCGAGCGTTTCTGGTTTGATGTTGATGGGGTTAGGCATACCTTATTTGATCTTCGTCCGAGCCTTGTCGAAAAGCTCCTGTTCATCACTGCCAAACTCTGTCACGGCGAGCGTAAGATTCATATTGATCAGCTCATCACGACCGGCCGCAAGACTGATCGCAGCAGCGCGATGCATCCCTTCAAACAAAATAAAATCTTCACCGAGCTTGAATGCAATCATCACAGTCTCACTTGGTGGGTCCGCAAGAATCGCCTGGACCTTTCCGTTCTCTGAGAGCTTGGAGTGTTTAGCGAGTTTCTTCATACGGATCATCGACGTGCCCTCTGGAACATATCGCTTCCAACCTTTAAATCCCCCGGCCCACATCTCAGGCACAAAGCTCATCGGATCGTCTACGCGATAAAGCTTCCAGAGCCGCTCATCGAGCGAGAACGGCCGGATATACTGCGACCTCCACGCCTCCCATGAATCAAATCCCTCTTCCTTATAATGAGGCTCCCAACCCCACTTTTTCGTTTCTCGCTTCTCCCACGCTGAAAAAACTTCTTGCCAGGTTGTGTCGCGAACAAATGTTAATCCCATATACTGGCCAGTCTACGAGATACTGACGGCGCGAGCAACCCTTGATTATCTTCCGATTCTCTGGCATGATAGCGATCCGGGCGGGTGGTGAAATTGGTAGACACGCTGGCCTTAGGAGCCAGTGGGAGCAATCCTGTGGAGGTTCGAGTCCTCTCCCGCCCACCATTCTACGCTCCTTTAAGGATACCCTTTTGAGGAGCGTAGAATGTCCTTCGTAGCTTTAGCGAAGAAGGACCTAAACAGCAACCGGTAGCTTCGAATGGCAGGCCATCCCACAACTTGATCACATTGTCCACATCCTCACCTTGACCGAACACCGAAAACCTGTTTCAATAGAAGTAACAACAACCACCTGCGAAATAAATTCGCGGGTTATTTTTTTCTCCCATTCCCATCAGAGCTGATCCGGCAACCCCGTTGCCCGCTTAGCTCTGGACTGTTGCAACATCCAGCTCATTCACAATCAAACGTATGAATAAATATGTCATTAGCGCGATGCTCTTCTTCGTGTGTGGTCTGCTTTTGGTACCCGCCAGTCAGGCCCATGCATCACACGAGAGCGAAAACACAAGTGTCATCATCAGTGAAATTAACTGGGCCGGATCGAGCGCATCAACGGCCGACGAGTGGATTGAATTGTATAACCCGACTAGCGAGCGCGTGGATCTCAGCGGGTGGATTCTCACCGGAAGCGCCACCAGTGGAGATGCGCTTGCGCTTGAGGAAGGAGCCTTCATCGAGGCCGGAGACGTCCTCCTCATCGCGAACTACAATACGTCGCATGCAAACACCACGCTAACGGTAGAGCCAGATCTCGTCACAAGCTCCCTATCGCTCCCGAACAGTGGACTCGATATCATGCTTGCAAACGCTGACGGAAGCGTCGTCGACTCGGTATCGATGACCGGCAAGCCAGACGCTGGGAACTCAACTGATCCGTTCGCTTCGATGGAGCGTGACCTTGCAACGCTTGCGTGGTCTACATCGACGGCAAGCGAGAACCTCTCGGATGATTCGCAACTTGGGACACCGGGGCTGATGAGTGCAGGCACGGCTGAGCAGGCTGAGGAATCGGACGCGGATGCGGTTGAGGAGGAGGTAGCGGAAGCGTCTGAAACGGGCGACGTCGTATGTATCTGCACAAGCGTTGAGGAAGAGTCAGGTATTCAAGACGAAGACGCCTCAAGCGAAGATCTCATCGAAGATGAAGCCGTCGAAGACGTCGACGAGGTCACCGAAGATGTGGTTGAAGAGGATGAAGAAACGGTCGACGAAATCGAAGATGAACCCGTTGAAGAAGAGATCGTCGAAGAAACTGCCCCCGAAGAGCCAGGGACCACTTCGTTTGAAGTCGGATCCCTCACGCTGAGCGAAATCGTCAGTGATCCCGAAGATGGCGACGAGTGGATCGAGATCTACCATCCAGGAGATGAAGCCATCGACACCACGGATTGGACCGTGCGTGACGCGACCGGCAAATCCACGGGGCTTGGGGAAGATAGTCTCGAGCCTGGAGCGTATCTCGTGATCGAGAACCCGAAAGGTCAACTTAATAATGGAGGGGATACCGTCGAGCTCGTAGATCCATCGGGCAATGTGATTGATTCCGTGGAGTACGGCACCGATTCGACGGACGCGCCAGAGAAGGGAGAGAGCTTGGCGCTTGTTGATGGCGATTGGGTCATCACCACGGATGTCTCGAAGGGGACCATCAACATAGCCTCTCAAACTGATGAAGAAGTCTATGAAGAAGTTACAGACGAAACAGAGGTTGCATCCGACGAAGCCGAAGCTAGCTCATCCGGGGAGGATCAGAGCTCGGGCGACGATTCTGCCGCCGATGTGGCTGATAGAGCAGATGAACACGAGGCTGTTTCGGACGATGAGCACAGCTGCGAGACAACCGAAAGCGTCGTCGTAGCTGTTGCGGAATCTTCGGGCAGCTCAAGCAGCTCGACAAGCTCCACCGCAACATCAACATCAACATCAACATCGTCCAGTGCGAAAGAAGTATTCATGAGCACCATTACTGCAGAGCCCGGACTCTTTGGATCACAGATCGCGTTCGTGGACGGCGTGCAGCTCTACTTCTACTATGCGGACTGGCCAGAGCTTAGCGTTGGCGACATTGTCGAGGTGACCGGGACGCCGTCAGAGAGTCGAGGAGAGCCGCGACTGAAAATCAGCAATCAGGAAGATATCGTCGTTCTAGGATTTAGTGAGCCAACGATCTATGAAGTCTCTTCCGCTGAGGTAGCGAATCTTGGAGAGGGAGCCCTTGCGCGTGTGAGCGGAACCGTCTTTGATCGTAGCGGCGACAGGCTGACCTTAGAAGACGCAGACGGGACCATCATGCTTGTTGCGCACGACCGAACGGACATCAGCTGGTCGGCGCTTGAAGGATCGAACCTCACCGTCACCGGTGTCGTGCGGCACATGAACGGTGAAACACGAATCTATCCGCGTGGGGTGGATGACATCGAAGTCATCGAAACGACCGAAGAGGCAACGGCCACCGCAGGAATCAGCTCCGCATCGAACACGAAACCTTGGATCGGCCTCGGTCTTCTTGGAGGTGTGCTCGCAGCGCTCGCCTATTGGTATCTGCGAAAGCGAGGTGGACGCGGCTCGCGCCAGGGCAACATCTCTTCACTCCCACTCACTTATCCATCAAAAACGTAACAACGTGTATGTCAGAAATTCAAGCACCAAAAGCAAAATGGTATGTTGAAATCCAAGAACGATTCTCAATGATGACCGAACGACTCGCCCTCCCTGAGGACGTTGCAAGCGAGCTCAAGGTCTTCCTGTTCGAGATTGCCCGCCAGCAATATAAATCAGGGAACAACAGCGGCATTCGCTGGGCGAGGCAACAGGCGCTCAAAGGACAACTCTAGGCTAATCGGAGGGGGCAGTGATCTGCTCCCTCCGGCATCTATGATAAGATGAATTTATGGACACAGAAACACGACAAGCATTCTCTGAGCTCACCGAGCATCTACAAGCGTTCTCGTCCGATGTGGATCGTCAGTTTCAGCACATGCGGGGTCAATTCCAGCAAGTCGACAAACGATTCGAACAGGTCGATGCGAGGTTCGAACGAGTTGATCAGAGATTCGAGCAAATGGACAAACGATTTGACGCAATGGATGATCGATTCGACTCGCTGTCATTTGTGATGAATGTGAGATTCGATGAAGTCGACAAGAAGTTTGATGCTGTGAATGGCCGCGTTGATCATCTGTACGAACATGTCGATGGCTTCATCAATCTGCATCGAAAAGTTGACACCGAATTCGCCGCGTTCCGTGCATCGCACGAACGATTAGAAGGACGTGTCACGAAGCTAGAAGAGAAAGGCTGAAAAATCAAAAACAGACCCACGTGGTCTGTTTTGATTTAGTATCGTCCAAGGACTATGAACGATCGAGAACAAAAAAAGACCATTGGTGTGTTTGACTCAGGCCTCGGCGGACTGACGATTCTTCACGAGCTCCTGCGAGCGCTCCCCGAATACAACTTCGATTACCTCGGAGACACCGCTCGGGCGCCATACGGCCCTCGAGATCACGGCGAGATTACTCAATTTACAGAGCAAGCCGTTAATTTTTTGTTTGATCAGGGGGCGACGCTCGTCATAATCGCCTGCTCAACGGCGAGCGCCGTGTCTCTTCGACATCTCCAAATAAAATACCTCCGCGAGCCTGGGGTCACAGACAAGAAAATCCTCGGGATTATCTTTCCGACGGTTGAAGAAACGATGGAGCAAACTGATCATGAACGTATCGCCGTTCTCGCGACCGAGGCAACAGTTTCAACGAACGCATTCGCGGCTGAGATCCATAAAGCTG
>PVBE011948201.1_pt1 | contig 10705 bp, 12 predicted proteins | sample 1631181 | NCBI WGS metagenome assembly PVBE01 (sample SAMN08397723, study PRJNA350692) | Marine metagenome, whole genome shotgun sequencing project. | isolation source: water | place: Pacific Ocean | collected 2012-04 | reverse complement strand
GCTGCGATCGCCGCGTTATACTGCGATCGAGCATCGGTTCCGGTGAGCGCGGTGTATGTTACGTCGAGAACAATCGACCGCTTTCGCGCTGGTGTAAAATCCAGAGTTACCGTCGAATCCCTTCGAGCGTCGGTCGAATACTCATCCGCAGGAAGGCCGACCTCGATCGTGACATCGTAGTATCTCGAGCGCCCAGAGTTCGCGTCGTTTGGTGGATGGTTGAGGCTCGCGAACTGATTGAAACCCGAATCGGTTGCCGGGTTCCAGTCGTAGAGAGTCTCGGAACCTTGCAAGACCTGAAGTCGTTGCCGAGGAGTTCGAAAGGCTGTCTCGATCGCTGCGATTTCGGTCGCGAAAGCGGCTTCAGAAGCGGCTGTCGTAACAAAGGAGAAATCGACCGTTGCGGCGTCTGGTCCCTCGCGTACAACTACCGCACCATCCAGAAGACGGTTAGTCGTTCCTCCAACAGTCAATCCACCGTAAACAATCGAGAGTTCCCTGGTTACTGCTGGCGGCATCTATCTACCTCCCTTGAACGAATTGCGAAGACCTTCGGTAAGGTCTCCGACCATCGCCTCTTTCATTCCCTCGACCACCTCTTTGAATTGCGTGTTTCGGGTGAGGCTCTCGGTCATATAAGCCTCGACATTTAGTCCGAACCGCGACTGAGCGATCGCCGCTTCTCGAAACATCTTCGCGACTTCGGCGAAATCTTGCGCGTTGTCTTCGTCAGTAATCCCGACTTTCGCGAGCTGCGAAAGCGTCGAAAGAGTTTGCGCCGAAGCTGCCACCCGACCGCCGACCTCGGTCTTCAGGAAATCGATAACCGCTTTCGGTAACCCAAGAACCTGCGCGACCGCTTCTCCGATCATAGGGAGCTGCTCTTTGATAATTCCCTGAATGACCGGCGTAAGTTTCGAAATCATTGCGGCAGTCGCGAGTCCCGCTCCTCCGACCATCGCGGCAGTACCAACCGCCGACCCGATTCGCATTCCCGAAACTCTCTCCCGTAGCCGCGCTGCCGGTGCAAACATGCCGCGACCGCCACCGACAGCGCCCTTCTTTTCCCCTCCCTTTCCCACTCGCGAACGTGCGTCGCGCTCTATCTGCGATACGTCATCATTCAAGCCGCGAAGATCCCTCTCGGCTTGTTTCGTATCGATCTTGATCCGAATTCGTGCTTCTTGCATCAGTAGATCGCCGGGTGAGATAAGTACAGAAGAGAACCATCAACCGGAGAAATCAGGCCGGGACCGTCAAGAATCGCGTCGAAAAGTCGCTTCGTCAGATGAAGGTCGCGGAGACAGTAATTGATAACCGAACCCCGGCGACCCAGCTGCCAGTTCTTTGGAGCGGCCGAACCGAGATCGGTCTTCGTTTCGTTGAAATTGCGCTCACACATCGCGTCGAGCGAATGACCGGCGAAACTCCCATCTCGAGCGTCTCGAATATGCTGAAGGATGTCGTAGCACTTCTCGGTCGGTACATGGAGACCTTTGGCCGCCAGCGCCTGATTGTCGAAGCGAATATTATTGAAGCCGACCATCGTGTCCGCTTCCCAGATCAGCTCCTGGAACTCATGAAGGTTGTCTTCGAGGTAGACGTGATAGGTTTCCTCCAGAGAGTCAAACGCGCAAAGTACCGAGACCCCCATCTCGGCCGGATCGAATCGCGGAGCGTAGGTTGTTCCATACTCCGGTATCTCGCCGCGCCTTAGCGCTGGCAGCTCCGTCTCGAGGTCATAGACGACGAACCTCATGTGATCGTTACCGTATCGGTTGCCGCCGGTGAGGAAAAATCGTCAGAGTCTGGAGGTTCTGACATCTCGTCATAAGTCACGAAAATGCTAAAGGCATAAGAACCCGCAACAAACCCCGAAAAAGCGACCGAAGTCGCGAAGTCGGTGAGCAATGGGATACCAGTACCCGACGAAATCGTCGGAGGTGGAATCGAACCAGATGCGTACCGAAGCACAACGTGGTATGAGTCGAATCGAATCGCCGGGTTCGTCCATCCTGCGGTCCCTTGACCAATGCCGACCGAGTTCTTCACTACGAATTTGAACGGCGGTGGATATGTTTTTGTCGTCGTCGTCAAACATCCGAAAGTGTAATCACGAGCGATGACGTATCCGAGATCTTCAACGAGTTCGGCTTGTACCTCGGACGATGACCAGAGACGGATCTCGATTCCATCAGCGCCCGAACTTCGAGCGATCGCCGCGAACAGTTCCGGCTCGATCTCCAGAATTCCGCGACCGTCCGACGATCCTGTCGAAATCCGGTGCGCTCCGATCAAAGGACTCTCGCCGTAGCCGTCGGCCTCAACCATACAAATCACTCGAACCGTGATCATCTGCTCCAGCAAATCCATTTCTTCTTCGTCAACCGTTGCCGAGCCTGGAATCACCATCGCCAGCGGATATCGAAACTTGTCCATCGCCTCCGCTTGCGGCGCAACAGAAACAACCGCCGCGCCGAAAACGGATTCGTTGCTCGGATTGTCTTCCCAGCGTCGTTGATCGATCAGGTACTTGACCTGGCGGCAGACTTGGTAGGTGTTCACTGGTTGACCTCCGGGATGCCGGAAGCTCGGCGAACTTCAATCTCTTCGACTGCTCTCTCGACCGCTTCCCGAAGAAACTCGCTCGCCTCCGCTTCGTCTCCTTGGAGTTGCGCCCGAAATTGAGAATCTACAATCGCTCCAGAAATCAGGACAGCTTGCTCTCGACGTAAACGATTCCCGGCCTCAACCATCGCCGCCCGTTCGATCTGTTCCAGGCTTCTCCATTCGTCCAGCGAAACGACTCCACCAGCTCGAAGAAAAGCCTCGCCGATATCCGCGAGAACTGCTCCCTCTCCCTCGAGTTCGATGTTCGAAATACATCCTGCGAGCTTCATAGCGTCAGATCCTCCAGGAGACCGAACTGATAAACCTCGCCGGAAGCGTCTCGAATTCCCTGGAAAACAACCCGAACAACCATCTCGCGAGAAATCGCAAGAGCGAGTTCAGCCGATTCGCTCAAGATAGGACACGCCGCGAAAAGAAGAAGCGCCGGATCGCTCTGCACGTCGTCGGGAGAATAGAGCAACTTGACCGAACGAGCGCTCGCAAGATTCCCGGCTCGAATCGTTCCGGGATATTCGACGACCTTTTCGCCGGAACTCTTGCCGAGCCGGGTGTCTTCCCAGATCGTACCCCAAGCATCCGAATCCATTCCCCGAAACAGGCAGCCGAAAATTACCGTCTCGCTTGTGACAACGAGATCGATAGGCTCTCCTCCGTACTCTTCGGCCGTTACCTCGTAGCGCTTCAGACCAGGCTGAAAAACAGCTTCGGAGATCATTCCCAGGGCCGTTCCACCGTGAGGAAAATCGATCGCGAGGTTCGTCGGATTGATGCAAAGGTGACCGCCGACTCGCAGAACCTTTCCAGAATCTGAAACAGCCATCGATCAACCTCCGAACTTGTCGAAATAGGATTCGATGGACTTCGCCAGCGCTTTTTCTATCTGCTCGTTAACTCCCAAGAATTGACGCGGTACAATCTGCGTCTCGAGCTGCTCGACCGAGAACAAAAAGCCGAGGCGCTGAGCGATCAGATCCTTCGGGCCTTTCTTGCGCTTTTTTCGCTTCTGGCCTTTCTTCTTCGACCCTTTCTTCGTTCCTCGAAGATCTCGAAGAAATTGCGCGAGATTCTTCCGAACGCTCTTCGAAACGCTCTGCCGGGAAATCCCTCCGGTTTGCATCAGCGACGCATAGGGAACATTCGACCCGACCTCGACCTCAAACGGGCCTTTCGCTCGATAGGTAATCGATCCGATCAAGCGGCCAGTGTCTTCGAGCGCTGGACGTGCGACGAAACGTCTTTTCGCTGGTTTGAATCCCTGGCGCAAATCCGAAACGATTCCAGCGACGTTGACTTTCGGCTGTCCCTGGTTCGGATAGCGTTCCGGCCATTTTTTGCCGTTCCACTCTTGATTCCGAAACGCTTCGCGAGACTCGTAGACCATGCGCTGGCCGACAGCCTTCGCAAGTCCGAGAGGATCTTGACCTCCTCCCGCTGGCGCTGAGGTTTTCTTGTTGGTCGGTCCTCCACCGCTCGGGCTAATGCCGAGAATTGCGACAACCTGGTTCGGTGTAAATTGCCTAGAAGTTGGCACCTGGGAAACCTCGCAGATTGTTCGAATCGTCTTGATTCGGAACAAGCTCACCGAAAGACGAATTCAGGTCGAAGTAAGGTCGCACGATCGCGCCGTCGGGTGCCTCCTTCGCCGGTGTGAGTTTCGAAGAACTCTTCGGCATAATGCGATTATTTCCAGTAACGATTCGAAGCCGATTGGCTACAGTATCTTTCCAACTCTGAAAAGCGGCGACGCTCGGAGATTGCCCCATATACGCGAGCAATTTGAGAACGACTCCATCGACCGCGTATGTAACGTGACGCGAATCGGTGTTTGTATATTGGACCCCGGCGAGAACCTGAAACTCGGCCGAGATGTCATCGACCGCGAGGTTCAAGATCGTGGAGTTTATCGTCGTCGCGTCCCGATCGTCCGGGTTCGTTATTTCGACCAGGCGTTGATCCGCTACTCGGCTTTTTACTTCGTCAGCAAGTGACATATCACGGGTCCGAGATTGTAGGTGAAGAAGAACTTGGCAGATATCGGTCGTAATACCGGGCGAACCATCTCTGAATCACTGATTCGGAAGCGGTATCCGTGATCGAAAAGGTATCGCCGTTTTTCAGCGAAGGAGAGCGAGAGAGGAACGCGGTCGTGCCTGGGATGACCTTGTAAAAGGTATTGTTCACCAGGTCGAAACTTTCGAAGATTATGTCGTCGACGACTATCGATCCAGCCTGCTTAACCCAGTCCACTTCGATGTCGAGATCGGTCTCGTTGAATTGCGCGTACCAGTTCGAAGCGCCATCAGAAGAAGGACAGCGAAGAACCTGCCAACCCGACATCCCCGAAGTAATCGAAAGAGAGGCCGAAACCTGGCCCATTCTGAGCGTAAGCGTACCCGAAGCGCTCGCCGGGTTTACCGCGATCTGGCAATAGTACGGGAGATCCGTATCGAGGCTCTGCCCGGAATCGTCGAGGCGCTGGGAGAGCGTTCGGTCGAGCTTGATCACAAGACCATAAATCGTGGTATCTGAATCGGGACCGGGTAGATAAGTCGTCCCCGACGTGAAACTGTAGTCGGTGCCGTCTCCGATAACCGCAACATCCGAAACCCAGTTCGAGATCGAGGTCGGCGAACTGGTCGTCCCGCCGAAATCGGTAAAGCTCGCGTTCAAGATGTTCGAGTCGTCCGGGTTCGCGGTCGTCAATTCGACCTCGATCCCAGATCCGAGCGACTCTACACCGTCCGGCGAATTGTCTTCGCCCTTGAGCAGAAAGAGTTCTTTGTTTCTCTCGCGCCCAGAGTTAGCGTCCTCAATACATTCGAGAGTTTTTATCTCGGGTGTTCCGGCTTCCATTTCCTCCGAGTTCGCGTCGGTTGTGATTCTGCGTACAGTCCCATTACCTACATTACTCGGCGAAGCGGTCGAGCTGCCGAACGTGAAACCTCGCGTCTGTATGCGTCGAGAGTTGTCGAGGAAGTCGTCGTACATTGCCGAGACGACATCTTGTACCAGAGTCGAAGGCTCTTCGAGAAACCTGCGCCAGTCTCCCAGATGAGCAGAAAGGACCGATTGTCCTCCGTCGATCATCGCCGCGAGATTCGATCGCATTCCCGCCACACCCTGGAGCATCCCGACCGCGTTGTCTCCCTCTAAGGATTGCGTCAACGTGTCTTGGATGCCGACCCAGTTCGGCGTATTCGCTTCGGCATACTTGCGAGTCTCCTCCGCAAGATCAACCGAGTTTTGAAGCTGCGTAATCAGCTCAGAGACTGAAGGCGTAGGCATTAGATCACCCGATTAAAGGTTGAGGATTCTCGGTATCACGCCACATGGCTCCGTAACTCCGAACAGCCGAATCGACTTCGATCATGAAAACGAACCGGCCGACCGGTACATCTCCCTCGGTTTCCCGGTAGTACCTGGATTCAACGTTAAGCATTGAAGTTCTTGCGCCCTGCGTTCGGACGACTTTTTTGATCGATGCACTTCGGGCCGCTTCTACCTGTTTTGCTTCAAGGTGAACCACTGTTCCTCTAACCTTGTGCCGTTGAGTTTTTAGAGCGCCTTGCGGGTGATCGATTAGCTCGACGAAAGCTGGAAAATCCAGTCCGGCGAGATTGATACTTTGAAGAGGTGAGTCGGAGGTCGTACCGCACCAAAACGAACGAGAACCGACGACCGTTCCAGGTTTTTGAGCTGGAGCGGTCGCGGTTCGATCGTCTTCTTCGCTCGCTTGCTGCGAGGGTGCTTCTTCGGTGCTTTCCTCCGGATCGGAATCAGGCAGGCGAACGAGCCAGGACTTACCTTCTCGCTTCGCTTCGATCTCGCCATTTTGCGCCTTCCTTCGAATGGTCGACGCGGCAAGACCTAATTTTTCTGCGGCTTCTTTGACTGTTGTGAAACTCATGATTCCGATCTCCTACTGTGCGTGAGTAGTTGTTTAGTTGTTCACCTTGACGGCGCCAAGGGGAAGATTTACGCCATAACCGAGAATCGATTCGAAGGTGAGTCCCTCGATTTTCAAGTCTCTGGCGCGATCACTGTTGCTCTCGTCCGAGTAATGCTCTTCGAGAGGTTGAGCGACTTGAGAAAAGAGCGGTTTTACGTCCATGGAATCCGCGAAGATGAACCAATCGTCATCGGTGATACGCGAAGACGCGACCAACCGAATCGACTGCCCACTATCGAGAATCAGGTTCGAAACTGCGGCGTTAGACTGAGCAGTATTCGCGCCGATTGCATGGAAGCGTTCGATGAAGGCTTGACGGAAAACCATGTTGTTGGCGACTCCATAAAGAACCGTCATCGGACCGTCGAGGATCGAAGGATCGTTCGCCGGTTGTCCGTTCGGATCTTGGAACTCTGCCATGCGAGCAGTACCCGCGTAGAGATCCGTTAAAATGCTGGCGGGTGTGAGTACGCCGGAACCGGTCAAGATATTCCCGCCGGTCACGGAAAAGCGCGCGCCGCCGGTGGAATCCGTCGCCGACCAGAGGCCAACACCGTCAGGTGCGTTCGGCGCGGTGCTTAAGAGCGACGAATCAGTCGCACCAGTGATGATTTGCATCGCGACCCGCTCGTTCAGCGTTGCGAAATTCTTGCCAGCGCGTTGCGCCATGCGAGGAAGATCGCCGAGCTGATCGAAGAGGCGCTGATGCTTGTACCACTCAACGCTCGAGGTCCACGAATGGTTCACAACCTCGAAATTTCGAGCGCGGAAAGGCTTGCTTTCCACACCTTCGCCCCAAGGACGTCGGCTCGGATACAAGGGAGGTTCCCAGTAGCCGTAGAGTTCGGCGTACTGAGTCGACGGAATCCCGCCGCGAAAGAACGAACCGAGACGTCTTTCAGTGTCTTCGGTGCGTAGTTTCCAAGTGTTCATGAACTCATTCTTGAGTCCACGCGCCAGCGCTGGGCCAGCAATAGGAACATTAACAGGCATTTTTCAGTCTCCTATTTATCAGGCCAGTGCCATGGCTGAAGAATCAAAGAAATTGATGTCGAAGCTCGTCGTTGTGTTAAAACGAACGATCTGTCCGACAGCGGAAATATTGGAGGTCGGCGTCAGCGTGAAGACGTTATCGGAAGTTGCATAAACTAACTTCCCCACATCGTCTTGAGCGCTTGCGCCAGTGACAGCCAAGCCTGAAACGATTCCACCGCGGATATCGACGATCGCTTCAGGAGGAATCGACGCGCCAGTGTCTCCCGTTTCAGATCCGTCGGCCGCAGCGTCTTCGAAACCGACGACCAGGCCGACCGGCTCGAAGGATGTCGTGTCCGCGACAACCGCCAGAGTTCCGGAGGTGTCGAGGGCAACATACCCGCCGACGTACAGCGTCGCGCTGTTGGTAATGATGAAAGATTGAGTGACGGCGGTGCGTTTCCGAAGCTCAACCGGTGCAGAAAGGGCCATAGCTCAAATCCTCCCGTTGTCGCTGATCTTGAACCCGTCCGCACGAAGGCAGCTCGAGATGTGATCAGCTCGTGTAAAACTCATGTCAAGACCACGCTCCTTTAGCGCGTCGAATTCTTTTGCGTACTGTGCAGCCTTCTCGCTCGCCTCGGGTCCGTGCTGGTCGAACTGAGCGACATCTACATCGTTTGACATCTGCCCGAAATCCCCGGTCCATCGGCTCGGAGGATCTACAGGAAACTCGCGAAGAGCGTCGGCATAGGCGCGCATGGCGACAAGTCCGTCTTTCTCGGCGATCGATGTCAGGCGTTCGAGGATCGGATCGTCGGCGAGACCGCGCTTCTCGAGGTCGGCAAAAGTCGCAGCGACTTCGCTCTCGATTTTGCGCTCGCCTTGAATCTGACGAAGGTCGCGCTCGGCTGAGTCGAGTCGGGCCATAAGTTGAACGTCGGCAGCTCCCGCGCTCATCTCGACCTTTTCCTCTTCCTCCTCTTCTTCCTTCTCCTCTTCTTCGAGGGCCATGTCGACGGGTGCTGGAGCTTCCTCCTTCACCTCTTCTTCTTCTTCTTCGTCTTCGACGATCTCTTCTTCCATTAGCGAAAGAAGTTCGCGCAAAGATTTCGAAATTCTCGAACGCAACGATTCAGAGATCTCTTCGTTCTCTTCGACGTTGATTTCGATCTTTCCTTCCTCTTTGCTCTCTTCTTTGTCATCTTCCCAAGCCGCGAGAACAACCTCGGCTCGGCTTTTTTCGCTCGCCATATCGGAACCTCCTATTTGTGACAACAGCGAATATCCATTCCCTTGAGCGCGGTATGCCAACGCAGGTGCCGCGACGTTTTTGAATTTTTTTGCGAGTCCAACCGGCTTCTCTTCGCCGACGGTGAGCATCGGCAAGCGGAAGAACGGAACGGTGTCGGGCATAATCGCGAGAGAGTCGATCGAGGGACTCTTGACGCGATGTATCTCGACGGATCGATACGGTAACCGTCCCTTTTTTATCTCGTCGTAGATCTCGGCCGGGACCGCCACCAGGTCCGCGAACATTGCCCATATCGGTTTGCCCTGGTAGCTCGTCTCTCGTACATCTTTCAACCGAAAGAATCCGGCGAGCTTCGTATCGCGGCCCGTTCCGTGGTGGTGAATGTGCAACGGAGGAAGATAGCGATCTTCAGCTTCTCGGCTTCTCGCAACGACCAGCGCCTCTTCCATCCATTTTTTCCCGATCTCGATGTTCTTGCCGTCGCCCATGCGAACGGTATGCTCGGCGAAGATCGGGACGTCGTTGATATTCCAGCTCCCGTCGGGATTCTGTACCGCTTCGTATTCTCCACCGGGTAGCGCGGGCTTGTCCGCGAAGTTGGCCTCAGCTTGTTTTTTAATTTTTCCGGCTTTACGCCCGATATATGCGCAGAGTTTTTCGGCCGATTCGCGGTCAAGTCCTTGAGTCTTCATCTGGTATTCGACGCAACCGTCGAAACCCTTTTTGAAAGTTCCGTCGGGATTGATGAACTTCGAACGCTGTTTTTCTTTTGCTGTCTCGTAAGCCTGAGCGCTCTCGCCCTTGCACATCGAGATCGCGATCGCCAGCGCTTGATCCTTGCTCTTTCCCTCAGCGAGCAGCGTTTTGAGCTTGCGAGAGATACAGTCGTTCTCCGATTCAGAGAGAGCGCAACCGCAATCCGCCGAACCCATGAAGAAAGGCGTGTCGTCTTCTTCTTCAAAATGGTCGAGATCCGGCGTTAGGTTTTTGCTCATGTCGTCCCCAAAAAAAAACCCCGGCAGACCTTTGGAGTCTGTCGGGGTGGCTTAGTTCGAGAGCGACGAGCGCGAGCGTTCGCGGTAGTCGGTTCTGATTTTGTCTAAGGCTGCCCGTCGGGGCCGGAATCACGCGACTCTATCGCGCTCATCCATGATTTGATTGTTTGTTGCTGCCCGATCGCAGCTCGCTCGATGCCCTTCGAATATCGCAACATCCGTCGAAGCATCTCGCGCTGTAGATCTATATATTGTATGCGCTCGCCGCGAGCGTCAAGAGTCGCTTTCGATTTTTTCAATGATCTCTCTCGCTTTTATGAATGGAGCGAAAACATAGTCGACGCCCTCGGAAGCGCTCAGAATAGGAGTCCCGGCGTCTTGTATCCACATGGCGAGCGCTGCGACATGATTCGCGGCTGCTACCATGTCCGGCATAGTCAAGGACTTGCGACCGATCACGTCGGTTACCTCGATCCATTCCGCGCCGACATCTGGTCTCCATCCGGCATCTCCCGAAGCGTGAAGGCCGCCTTCATCCGGTCGAAAACATTGATCGAGGCCACAAAGAATAATCGGCGAACAGCCCAGATAAAACGCCGCGTTGATATGCGAGACAACCGCCTGAAGTCCTTCGACGAAGTTCGGCAGCTGCTGGCCCTCGGTAATGAGCGGTCGGTACGGGTTCTCGTGAAGACCGTGATAAAAGTGAACCGCTCCACCTCCAGCGAGGCGAAACAGATCGAGAGCGTCGGCCGAGGTGTAGATCGACGCGATCGCTTGAGAACCGGAGTAATCGACCGATCCCCATTCGGCGAGAACTTTGTGCCACCATGCCAGGTTGCCCTTGGGCCATAGCGCGTCACCGACGCACCAGAAATCGAGATCCCCGTCGAAGAGCTT
>PVBE010840050.1_pt1 | contig 10705 bp, 14 predicted proteins | sample 1631181 | NCBI WGS metagenome assembly PVBE01 (sample SAMN08397723, study PRJNA350692) | Marine metagenome, whole genome shotgun sequencing project. | isolation source: water | place: Pacific Ocean | collected 2012-04 | reverse complement strand
GGTCTCACCTCTGCAGAAGGATTACAACTTCCCGAGAGCATTGGAGGTACTCTTGATCTAAAAAGCCTCACCTCTGCAGAAGGATTACAATTACCAGAGAGCATGGGTGGCAGTATTTATCTCAATAGTCTCACCTCTGCAGAAGGATTACACCTTCCTGAGAAGGTAGGTCATAATCTTGCACTCAGTAATCTCACCTCTGCAGAAGGATTACAACTCCCCGAGGAGATTGGCGGTACTCTTGATCTAAAAAACCTTACCTCTGCAGAAGGATTACACCTTCCTAAGAAGATTGGTGGCTATCTCAATCTCGCGAGCCTCACCTCTGCAGAAGGATTACAATTACCAGAGAGCGTTGGTTATTCTATAGAGTTCCGTAGAATCAGCAAAGAAGAAAAAGATAGATTACGACATGATTATCCTCATTTAAAAATAGAATGAAACATTTTATGAAGTACTTTTCGACCTTAAGGGATTCGAACCGACTTTACGCTCAAATAAACAAGTAAGAATTATTGCAAACAAAAAATCACTCGTAAAAGTGATCTTAATTTTGCTGGTGGACCCTAAGGGAGTGGAACCCCGCCTGAGCGATTTCGGTCGGGCAGGCCTTGACCTTCCGCGCCTGCCTTGCCGTCAGGCAGATGCAAGATGGACGCTATAGCCAGCATGTAAAAATCCACTACTTCTGGTGGACCCTAAGGGAGTCGAACCCTTGACCTTCCGCGTGCAAGGCGGACGCTCTAGCCAGCTGAGCTAAGGGCCCATCAGAAGTAGTGGATTTGATTTTAAAAAGTTGTTGCCGTGAGGCATCAAGGGCCAAAGTTATATTTTAGACATTACAAGTTAGTTCCAAAGGTGAGATTGAGGATTGGTTTAAATAGCCAAAGAAAAAAATTATCACCAAGACCAACCATAAACAAAAACCCAAGGAAAATAAAGATAAATCCTATAAGCTTATAAATAAGCCTAGAGCCACCAAATATTCTCAAAGTAGTAGTTTCTGCCGCTAAGAAACTGCCAAACAATCTCAGAAACCATTCAGTACGTATTGCAAACACAATACCTATAGCAAGTAAAGTGATTCCAATTAAAAATGTCATGAATGAGAGTATATAAGAAAAACAAATTATTTTCAACCCCTTACCACTTCAAAAAATGATCAGGAGACGGGCCTTAGGCTACTTACATATACCCCTTGATTTTTCTAGTGGTAAGAGTATGATATGGCAATTGAAAATAATATTAACAAAATAAAGGAAAAAAAATGACAAAAAATGCATTTATTATATTCACCATGGCACTGGTATTTATGCTGCCAATCGCAACATTTGCATCTGACACAGTGCATGTAAATGAAGGAAGCGTAGCAGTTGAACATGAGCACGTTGAAGATAGCCACGAAGAAGAAGGTGGCGGGCACGGTGCATTTGGAAAAACATTCTTATTTATAGCCGTCATTCTTATTGCAGCCAGACTAGGAAGTCTGGTAGAAAAATGGGGACAGCCATCCGTACTCGGAGAACTAGTAGTAGGTGTTATTATCGGAAACTTATTTCTTGCAGGTATAATGATATTCGAGCCAATAAAAACTGATACGATTATTTCTTTTCTGTCAGAATTAGGCGTTGTGGTTCTTCTATTTCTTATAGGACTAGAATCAAACATAAAAGAGATGAAACAAGTTGGTGGAAAAGCGCTCTTAGTAGCAATAATCGGTGTTGTAGTACCGTTTGTTCTCGGTGCGTATGTTATTGGACCTTGGCTACTTCCTGAACTTCCAAGTAATGCACATTTATTTCTAGGGGCAGCGCTAACCGCAACATCTGTAGGAATTACAGCTCGGGTTTTCCAAGATCTTGGAAAACTTAAAACTTCAGCAGCACAAATAGTTCTTGGAGCAGCAGTTATAGATGATGTTATGGGGTTGATAATTCTAGCAGTTGTTTCTGCGCTTGTTACTTTAGGCACAGTTACAATGGGCATTATTAGTCTTATAGCAGGAAAAGCAATTTTATTTCTCATAGGTGCAATTGTTCTTGGTCAGCTTATCGCCCCACATCTATGTAAAGCATTCTCAAAGATTCATACTGGCGTAGGAATGAAGTTTACTATCGCAATATCTTTAGGGCTTATCTTTGCGTATCTTGCAGGTGAAATAGGACTTGCACCAATTGTAGGTGCATTTGCAGCAGGTCTTATATTAGACCCAGTTCATTTCAGATACTTTAAAGATCCGCATATAGTAAAAGAAGTAAGAGAAGTAATTTCAGATATAAATGGTGGTACAAAGGAACGGTTGGAAGTCGCAATGGAAAAACATGCACATCGTCACATTGAAGATTTGATAGAACCACTCGCTAATTTCGTAGTCCCTATCTTTTTTGTGTTTACTGGCATGCAGGTAAAAATAGCAACTCTTTTTGACCCAACAATTATTGTAACAGCACTTATAATCACACTTATTGCATTTGTAGGAAAACTTGCATCTGGTCTTGTCATAAAAGGCAGAGACAAATGGATTGTTGGTTGGGGGATGGCACCACGTGGTGAAGTAGGGCTTATCTTTGCAGCAATAGGACAACAGCTCGGTGTAGTAAATGACGAAGTATTTTCAATTATTGTTATTATGGTAGTTCTCACTACACTACTTACTCCACTAATACTCACACACCTCTTAAAAAAAGACACTGGAAACATTCAGGAACAACCAGCAACTGCTTAAAGGTAATGATTTTAATAAAAACCACACTTAAAAGTGTGGTTTTTATTTGATGGCAAATAAGCTAGACTAAGTATATGAACGATTCTATTTTTTCTGAAACTCAATATTTAAGAACAAATCCATTTCTACGTGCTGCAATGTTTGTAAGTGTATTAGCTTTGGTAGTGAGCCTCGCTAATACTTATAAAACTGAACAAATAAATTCATCTTTTGAGCAAATCATTTCTATTATAATTGTTGTTGTCATATTCACATTTCTATTTAATATAAAATTACAAACCGAAGTAAAGACAGACGCACTATATATAAAATTGTTTCCATTGCATATAAACTGGCAGGTTTTTAATTATAAGGATATAAAATTATATAACACTATAACATACAGACCAATAAGAGATTATGGAGGATGGGGAATAAGATATGGTCGTAAAGGAAAAGCTTACAATGCTTACGGAAATAGAGGAGTGTTATTTATTTTAAAAAAAGAAAACGGAAAAGAAAAAAAAATTAATGTTAGGTTCTCAAAACCCAGAACGAATTGTTGAAACATTAAATTCTGCAATAAGAAACATCAAGCGTTGACAATTTTAAATTTTAGAGTAAGTTTCAACTAGATTCTTAAAACAGCCAATAGGAGAATTACCTTGGCTGGTGAAAAAACCGAAGGGCAATACACCATCCACACAATCGTATGGGCAATCAGAGTACTTGAGATACTTCAAGATGGCCCAAAAGGGATATCTGAGATTGCCAGAAGATTGCACGTCCACAAGAACAAATCATTTCGTATAGTGAGAACTCTCGTAGAAGAGGGATGGGTTAGAAAGGCAGAAAAATTTGACTGCTATGAGCTTGACCAAGGAGTGCTTGGGCCTGCTCTTTCATTCATTACTGCAAATGAAATGATGATTACCAGAGTCAGGGAACCGGTTGAAAGTGAAAAAGGCACTATTGGGTGGCTTTCAGCACTAGTTGTTGTTCCGATTGACGGTGGTCATCCAGCCGAAGAGGTAGAACGTTTCGTAAGGCATGCGGCAGAAGAACTCTCAGAGAGGGGGGAAGTATGAATCAAAGGGAAGTATACGCCCACCACCTAGAGAAAGACAAAGACAGTATCTTGAAAATGCTGAAAAAGTCCCCAGTTGAGATTACGTCACACAAAAACTGTCCAGAAAGGGAACGCCTCAGAGCCGTAATCGATTCACCTGAAAAATTTGAATTGCTCTTAGAGCAATTGAGAGCTGAATACGTTGGCCCAGAAATTGCGCTCAACCCAACTCTCATAACAACCAAGCGATAGCAAGGTTGTTTTATTTTTTATTTAAATTATGAAGCATATTAAAAACCCGTTTGTTAGACAGGTTTATTCCCCGCACCCCCCAAGGATGGCGGGCTTCAGATTGCTACAGAGTGGTACAGACAAAAAAATCATCACCCCATCAAAATCGGGCTTCAACTTCGTTCGAAGCGGTTGCCCATGAAGGTATATGTCGAGTTTCTGAGACCTTCCGATTTTCGCTTCAATCGGAGTCTCTCCGAAGCAGAAGCGAAATTGATTGAGAGCCGTATCTTCGGTAGCGAACGAGCAGGGTATGGCAGGGGTAAGTTCATCCGTATCTTCTTGAAAAAGGATTTGACGACGAGAAAGCAGGATGTCTTCTGCTTTTACGATGACCGATTCATCAGAATCGTCAGTAGGAGCAGTTGGCTCGTCGGCATATGTGGAAAGTGCGAAAAGAAACACACTCAGAATTACGACTAGAGAAAATTGATTTACCACGGTGTATCCCCCATTAAAGTGGTAACTTCTGGTGCCTATATAAAGCTTAGTCCTATAACAAAAAAACCGCAAGTAGCATTTAAAGTGTGCCAAAAGTATCTTACCCAGGTTTCCCTCACCCTTCCTATGGGTTCAAGTCTACACATCACATCAAAAAAATAACACCATAATAGGTGCGATTTTTTCGATGGCGGGGACGATGGGACTCGAACCCCTGGCGTTCTTGGTGTACCAAGTAAACTGCTTGGTGGGTGGCAAGGGAGTCGAACCCCTGACCTTCTCGGTGTAAACGAGACGCTCTAACCAGCTGAGCTAGCCACCCACCAAGCAGTTTACGTTTATAAAAATGACGCTCCCAACCCGACTGAACGATGTCAGTCGTTCGGGCGGGTAACCAGCTGAGCTAATCACCCAAATTTATTTAATGGTGCCCAAGGGGGGACTCGAACCCCCATGCGCCGGAGCGCCACGGCCCTCAACCGTGTGTGTATACCAATTCCACCACCTGGGCAAATCCACCATAAGCAAACAGCTTAGGGCATAAAAGAAAAAAGTTCGAGGTAACACGAACTAGATTAACAAAAAGTGATGAAATGTTCAATAATTAAGCGCGTACTTCTTTTAGTCGTTTCGTATATTTTCTCACAAAACCAATCTTTGCACGACGTACTTTTGCCTGTTTAACAGGTTCCCATTTTACTATTGTAGGAAGATCAACTGGAAAAATCTTTTCAACACCAATACCATTTGAGACTTTACGTATGGTAACAGTTGCGCCAGCTTCTGTTTTTTTATGTTTACCAATAATAATACCTTCAAATACCTGAACACGTTCTTTTTCTTCGCCCTTTGCATTTACATCTTTAATAGTTTGGTGAACACGAACTGTCATCCCAACTTTAAGATCAGGGCGTTTTGAAACGCTTTTTTCTCCGCCAGCTGGCTGACTTTCTTCTTCTTTTTTCTTAGTTTCTATCATAAATGTCGTACTAGTATAGGGAAAAGTGAGTAAGTTGTCAATCCCATTAGAACTGACGCCCGCCCTGGGCGGGCTACTTCTAACGGAACTAGACTCCTTTTGCTTTCTTGTACTCCTCAATCTTTTCAAGCGTTTCTGCAAAAACTTCTTCTTTTGTTTTATTGGTAGAATCTACAATGATATCGTAATTGTCCATTATTGTTATATCCATATTGTAATATTTTTTATATCGTTTTACATCGCTTTCTCTTCGTTCTCTAACACTCTTTAGGAGATCATTAACGTCACGTATGTCGTCAGCCTCATTTCTGTCATTTTTTTCTTGAAGATGTTTCCAAATTCTTTCAACTCCAACCTGTTCATCAACAGAAATATAAATTTTGATAGATTGAGGAAGAACATGATATGCGGTTCTACTTTCAATTATGAAATTATCTTCAGTATTTCCTAACTTTTTAATATATTCCTCAATAGGCAAATCAGTAGAAGGGTCTGTTTCGCCAAGCTTATTATATTCTTTCAATGTCATGCCAAGTTCTTTTGCACGTTCACGCCTTAGCGCACCCATATAGTAGCGCTTCGTGGAAAGTTTTTCTGCGAGCATTTTTGCAACAGTACTTTTACCAGAGCCAGGATCACCACTTATAGAAATTATCATTTACTTTCCTTACCAGGCTTTAAGCCTTTTGTTTAAGTTTTTCTAAAAAGTCAGTGTACTCACTTGGAAGAGGTGCGTCAAATGTTTTTTCTTCATCATTTAATAAAGGAAGAGTGAGCGTTGATGCATGAAGGAATAGGCGAGGCACACGAATACTTCTTGGAGCTTTTTTATATTCATAAATTGGATCGCCCACAACTGGATGTCCTATAGATTTAAAATGAGCACGTATTTGATGCATACGACCTGTAAATGTTGTTACCGATAAAAGAGTAGCATTGGTATATTTCGTGTCTATTGCGTAATGAGTTTCTGCTGGTTTTCCAACTCCAGGCTCCCCATTTGTAGCAACCATTTTTCCAGTACGTTTTGAACGCGCTATTGAAGATGTGATAACGCCATTTTCATCTAATACTCCCCAGACTAAAACAGAATATGTTTTATGTACCAGACCGTCTTGCCAAGCTTGTTGCAAGCGATCAAAACTTTTTTGGTTTTTAGCAACTACAATAGCGCCACTTGCCAGTTTATCTAAACGATGAACAATACCAGGACGAAGAGCATCACCGCCAACATCTTTAATTGAAGGAAGATAATGAAGAAGATAATTCACAAGCGTTTCTTGAGGGTCATTTTCATTTGGCGGATGCACCGTAAGGTTTATTGGCTTATCTATTACAACAATATTTTTATCCTCAAAAAGAATAGACAATTCTTTTTTAATAGGACGAAGGGGTTCAACCACTTGTAAACGGGAAATAACAGTAACAACATCAGAAGAACGCACCTTATAAGATGCCTTTTCTTTTTCATCGTTAACTAAGACTTCACCACGCTTGATTAACTTTGCTGCTTCAGAGCGTGAAATAGAAGAATCTATAATAGCTATACATTGGTCTAGGCGTTTTCCAGCACATTCCGTAGGAATATCAATTTTTTGCATGCTTTATTACCTTTTTTATATGAGCAAATGCTTGTTTTTTATTTGATACTTTCCCAGAAAGCTCAGCTTCTCTTAGGGAAGTTAAAAGTTCACCAATAATAGGGCCTTCTTTCAACTTGAATTCTTTTATTATATCACGGCCAGTGAGGAGTGAAGATCGTGGTCGTTTGTTAATAATAACTGCAAGTTTTTCTAATCGTTTAAACAACTTTTTTAAATGGTTTAAATTTACCTTCCCACCTTTAGGAATAGTTGCTGAACCATCGGTAAAAAATAATTGCAAAAGTTCATTTCCGGGAACATCTTTATTAAAAAAGTATTTTTCCAAAGTGGAATTTTTTAATTGCGAAACAGGTCCATGAACAAGAAGTAAATGTTTTTTTATAAGCCATGCAAGTTCATCTGCATCTACGCCAAAATCCTTCACGCTTGAAAACTTTAAACGCGTAGCAATACTTTTAGAAATTGCAGCGCCTTTTGCATCGTGTCCATTAAAACGAATTCTATCTACTTTGTGTTTCTTCGGAGTTTGCAATGTTGCTGGCTTACCAACATCATGAAGTAGTGTTGCTATGACAACAAGTGTGGAAGGAGTATTGCTAGGGAAAAACTTTTTATATTGAGAAGAAGACAAGCGTTTAAGAGCAAGTTCGGTGTGTTTCCACACATCTCCTTCTGTATGAAAATTTTTTGGTTGAGGGCATCCTCGCATGGTAAGAAGTTCAGGCATCAATTGTTTCAAAAGTCCTGAACGGTAAAAAAGGTTAAGCGCAAAAGAAGGCTCATATGTAAATGCCTTGAGAATTTCTTTTGCAACAACCTCTCTTGGAACAACCCATTCTTTTTTTAAACTTTTTTGTATCTGGGGCGCTAGTTTTTTTATTTGTTTCCATGTTCTAGGATTAATATCAAAACCAAGCTGGCATGAAAGACGTATGGCACGCAAAAGTCGTGAGTAGTCTTCTGACAAGCGTCTTAATGGAATGCCAACAGTATCTATCTTTTTTTTCTTCAAATCAGTTAGTCCATCAAATGGGTCAATCAATTGTCCTGTAATTATATTCCAAGCAATTGCATTTATTGTAAAATCACGACGAGAAAGATCAGCTTCTATAGAAAGCTTTGGATCAGACTCAATTTTAAAATCTTTATAAGCACCAGAACGTTTAATAGGTATTTCTGTACGAGGAAGTGCAATATCTATTTCATGGGGAAGAGCTTGTCTTAATGGGCTTAGTTTAAAAACGCCAAACTTTTTACCAACAAAATTTACTTTACCGTAATTTTTTAAAAAACGAGAAAGCGTTGTCTTGGGAACATTTCTAACAACAAAGTCAAAATCAGTACCGTTTAATTTTTCAAGTAAGATATCTCTTACTGCACCACCAACAATAAAGACCTCTGCTTCAGGATGAAGTGCAAGAAGTGGCCGGATAAAAGCAAAATCAGATTTCCTAGAAAGTTTTTGCCATTCCTTTTTTATGATTACTTCATGTTTCATGCACTTACATTATACAAAATAGTGATTTACTACAAGAAAGTTTTAAAAAGCACTTGCAAAATGCAAAAAAACATGATATAATACATATAACCTACACTGGAGGACTCACTCGTGACTCTTATCGAGCAACTGGCTATGTACGAGGCAGAATGGGTACCCGTAAGGGAGGATCGGATCGAGGCCAAGTGTGCGAACAACAAGTTCGCAATCGAGGACAGAGGTCCTACGGCCCACGACCACCGTTTCGTCGTTTTCATGAACGACACCCTGCACTCTGACTACGAAGCATTGCCTGCCGGTATTCCGGCAATTACAGCCCGAGCGGCATAGGAGGGACTACCAGGTAGTGAAAACAAAAACATCCACCTCAAAATTAAGGCGGGTGTTTTACTCAAACTTTTTTACAACTGCAATAGGCAGTTTTTATTTGCAAAAAAATTAAATATAAATACTGTCTAAACTAGACTTGTCACGTTAGAGGTTTACTCTCTAATGTGATTGACAAAACAGAATATAGACAATATAGTACAGAGTCCTTTTAGGACATAGTTTAGCATCATAAGACAAGTATTTTTTGATGTACGATCTTCGAAAACCTACACAAATTTGGTGGTAAATAATGGGAATCAAAATAGCTTTCGTTTGTGACGGTTGTGCCGTTGAAGCTCCTGTCGACCTTAGTTGTTATATAACTACAGATGGACATTTCAATCTTCGTCTACCCGAGTACCACACGTGCTCAGATTGCAAAAAAAGGCGCGAAACAGTAAAAGAGGTAACAAAGCGTTACCACACAGATAGTGATGGGTACATCGCGCTCTCAACCCTAGCTCATGGAGAGCTGGAAATGCCAACTACGATTGTAGCCTGGTACGCGGTCGGTGCACCTGAATATCCAGATTGCGGAGAGGGCCTTCGTTTGCGAAATATCGCAACTCCAAATCCGCCTGGAATTCGAATCCATATCAAAGATGCAAAGAAATTCATTAAGAGAGTGCGAGCAGCTAAGGCATGAGGAGAAAAAGATGGAAAGTATCGGAACTGAGTTGAAAGCGCCGCTTGGAAAGTTCAGAGTAGTAGGCATTGAGCCTTTGAAACACGTAATTACATCGGTAGACGATTTCGACAAAGAGGAGGAAGCAATCAGTACGGCAGATGACCAGAACATGAAGCGTTCTTGTGGCTTGGACTGTGTATATTTCGTCTACGACGATAAAGGGAGCTGCCTACGTGACAACGAAGATGTTGGCCAAAGCATCATTCGCTGATTCCTCAAGAAGCTCTTTATAAACCCCGGTAAGCACTATTCGCCCCTGCCGGGCATCCGACTCATTAGAGAAAAAATTCTCTGACGGGTCTTTTTTTAAAATAACATTTCAGGTAAGCGCTGCTTAATTCTACTCAGATTAAAAATCTAGCAATAAATATAGAGTGAATGACAATCATGCCTGTCCCGGTTATCATAACAAGCTGGTTTATTATCATGGCGCCAGCCCGGCCTTTTATTAATTTATATGAAGCTACTATCAATATCACACCAAACACAATAGCTATACTATTATGAATAAAAAACATTATTCTTGGGTATACATCCATTAATAAAAAATCAAGCACGGCAAAAATAGAAGTTACTATCAAAGATAAATAAAGTAGATCTTTTCTTTTCTTAATTTGGGAGGCCTCCATATATAAATTTTAATGAATGAATAATAATAACCACTAAAAGTAAGTTCGTTAGGAGGAGGTGTAAATAATAATTCTTCTTGTATTTGAAAATATATAAATAATTATAATAAAGAAGAATGCCAACAAAAAGTATAATAAGAATATCTCTTAGTCTATCGTAATAAAAATTCGTGTGCCCCATGCGTATCAGAAGTGTCTGTATAAAAAAATAAACCGCAAAAAATAAAATAAGAAAAATAATTTTTTTCATATCATAAGTATACCAAAAAACCCGCCCGTACCGAAGTACGTTCGGGCGGGCACCCATAAGGGTGTAATGGTGGGCGATACAAGAATCTCACTCGCTTCGCTCTATGAAACCCATCGGTTTCTCCGCCAACTGGCGGTGCTTCCGCCTCAAGGGAAACCCAGGTTTCCCTCAACCTTCCTAGTT
>PVBE010617870.1_pt1 | contig 10705 bp, 8 predicted proteins | sample 1631181 | NCBI WGS metagenome assembly PVBE01 (sample SAMN08397723, study PRJNA350692) | Marine metagenome, whole genome shotgun sequencing project. | isolation source: water | place: Pacific Ocean | collected 2012-04 | reverse complement strand
CGCACTCGAAGGTCTGGACTACGACTTCACCGCGATCCGCGACTCGTATCGCGCGAAGCGCGACCTGATCTACTCCGGGCTGCACGAACAGTACCCGATGCAACGCTCCGGTGGGTCGATCTACGCGTTTCCGCACCTGCCGGCGGGTGCGACAATCGGCCGGTTCATGGACGCCTGTATCGAACGTCAGCTGCTCCTCGTGCCGGGTACAGCGTGCTCCGCCAAGGCCAGCCACTTCCGCCTCAGCTTCGCGGCCGAGAACGACACACTCGACTCGGCGATCGATCTACTCAACGACATCGCGCTGCGCGGTGACTTCTCGGGCTAGACAACCCACCAGACCCCTCCCTCCACCCACACTCGATCCGATGACCCTCGACAACACCTTCATCCCCTACGGAACCTACTGGAGCAGCCCCTTCTGTCGCTGGCAGGGCGCTCTCGCCAACGACAACTCCGTCGTTCTCGCGGCGAACACGGCGCGGCGATTCCTCGCCAGCAAGGAGATCGACACCGACAGTCTCGACAACCTGACCCTGGGGATGACCGTGCCGCAGAAACAGAGTTTCTACGGCGCTCCCTGGGTCGCCGGCATGATCGGCGCGGAGAAGATCACCGGCACCACCGCCGCCCAGGCCTGCGCCACCTCGGCGCGGGTGCTCGCGATCGCGGCCGGCGAGCTCGAGACCGGGGCCAGCGAGTGTGTTCTCGGAGTGACCTGTGACCGTACCAGCAACGGTCCCCACATCGTCTACCCGAACCCCGCCGGCGTCGGCGGCCGCGGCGATGCCGAGGACTGGGTGTGGGACAACTTCAGCGAGGATCCCTTCGCTGGCGGCGCCATGCTGCAGACCGCCGAGAACGTCGCCAAGGTCGCCGGCATCACCCGCGAGGAGCAGGACGAGATCGCGTTGGTGCGGCATGCGCAGTACCAGGAGGCCCTCGCTGACGATCGCGCCTTCCAGAAGCGATACATGTTCCCGGTCGAGATCGGCAGGGGCAAGCGGGCGAAGTTGGTCGAGGTCGACGAGGGTATCTTTCCCACGACCCCCGAAGGCCTCGCCAAGCTGCGACCGGCGATGGAGGGTGGCACCGTCACCTTCGGCGCCCAGACGCACCCAGCCGACGGCAACGCGGGGATGATCGTGTGCACCAAGGACAGGGCCGCGGCGCTGCGCAAAGACGACAGCGTTACGATTCAGGTGCTGTCATTCGGTTGCGCGCGGGTCGACAAGGCCCACATGCCGATGGCTGTCGTGCCGGCTGCCGAGCGCGCGCTCCAGGCAGCAGGCATCACGATGGCACAAGTCAAGTCGGTGAAGACCCACAACCCCTTCGCGGTGAACGACGCCTACCTCTGCAAGCAGACCGGACTGGGCATGGACAAGCTCAACAACTACGGCTCGCCGTTGATCTACGGCCACCCCCAGGGCCCGACCGGGATGCGGGTCATCATCGAGTTGATCGAAGAGTTGGTGATCGAAGGTGGGGGCTACGGCTTGTTCAGCGGCTGCGCCGCCGGTGACACGGCGATGGCGATGGTGCTGCGCGTCGGCTAGTCGTCTTTCTCGAGTTGATCGAGCGCCGCGAGCACCTTCTCCGGCGTGATCGGTAGGTCGTAGATCCGTACACCCACGGCATCGTACACGGCGTTCGCGATCGCCGGGGCCGTCGGGACCAGCCCCGGCTCGCCGGCGCCCTTCGCTCCGAACGGGCCGAACTCGTCGACCGTCTCGACGAACTTCAGGTCGATCGGGAAGCCCATCTCGGTTGCCGTCGGCAGCTTGTAGTCAGTGAATCCAGCGTTGAGGATCCGGCCTTCCTCGGACTTGACCTCTTCGTAGAGCGCGTAGCCCACGCCCTGGGCGATGCCACCGATGACCTGGCCCTTGAGAGCCGCGGGATTCAGGACCTTGCCGGCGTCCAGCGCGTTGGCCATCTTCAAGATCGTGACCTCTCCGGTCTCGACGTCGACCTCGACTTCCACGCCTTGCGTTCCGTAGGTGTAGGTCGCCGACATGTTGCCGATGCCCTTCTCCCAATCCGGCAGATCACTCGGCGGATCGTAGAACGCGGTCTCGGTGATCATCTCACCGCCCGCCCGGAAGTGCATCGCACGGAGCACGCGGCCGAGCGGGACCCTGGCCCACGACACGTCCGGCGCGTCCTTCAGGAACACGATGTTCTCGCGCATCTCGAAGTTCGCGGCGGTGACTGACGCGGCGAAGTCGTAATCCGGCGGCTCGTAGTCCGGGTTCTTCTTGCGGTACTTGCGCAGGCTCTTGGCGATCTCGTCGGGAACGATCTGCGCGGATGCCGCGAAGATCCGTGCTCGCACCTTCTCCGCGGCCAGCAGCGCCGCGTTACAGCTCATGAACGCACCGCGGCTGGCGTGGGTGCCGACATCCCACGGGCACGTCGAGGTATCCGTCTGGTTGATGAACACCTTGTCAGGTGTCACGCCCAACGCATCACAGACTCCCGCGGTCAACGCTGCGTGCAGGCCCTGTCCCATCTCGACCCCGCCGTAGTAGACGTTGACGTTGCCAAAGTCGTCGAGCTTGAGGATCAGCCCACTCGCATCCGATCGGTAGATGCGGCCGGATCCGCCGACGTGGATCAACGAGGCGGCGCCGACGCCACGGCGGGTGGTGCTGTTGCCAGGCGTGGCGCTGTCATCACGATTCGACCGGCGCTTCTCACTCCAACTGAGACTCTCGCCAACGAAGTCCAGGCACTCACGGAGCCCACACGAACTCACCTTCGTGCCCATCGGTGTGATTTCACCCGGGTCGTTGCAGTTGACCCGCCGCATCTCGAGCGCATCAATCCCGGCCATCTCGGCCAACTCATCGAGGTTGGTCTCGATGCCCCAGGTCACCTCGGGATTGCCGTAGCCGCGCATCGCCTGGCAGTAGGTGTTGTTGGTGTAGACGATGGTCGAATCGAAGTGGACGACCGGCACGCGGTAGAGCGACGTCACCGGTAGCAGCATCACCGAAGGGAAGGTCGCCCCCCACGACGCGTACGCCCCGTTGTCCTGCACGATGTCGATCTTGCGAAACGTCAAGCGACCGTCTTCATCGCAACCCTGTTCCACGTGCACCTGCGCCGACTGCCGGGGGGAGAGGTAGGCGAACTCCTCCTCCCGATCGAACAGGATCTTGACCGGCCGCGAGGCATCGTGGGCCAGCAGGATGGCGATGAACTCGTAGCAGTGGGTGTCGAGGCCGGTGCCGAATCCGCCACCCAGCGCCGGCACGATCACCTTGGCGTTCCTGCCCTCGAGCCCCATCTCCTCGAGGGTCCGGATGAAGTCCCGCTGCGCCAGGAACGGGATCTGGGTCTTGGTCCAGATCGTCAGGTTGTCCCGCATGTCGAACTCGGCGATGCACCCTGCCGTCCCCATGCAACTCTGTTGGATCAGAGGAACGGAGTAGTCGCCTCGTGCGATGTGCGCGGAGGCCGCCCGCGCGGCTTCGAGGTCTCCCGAGTGATGCGCGAAGGTCAACGGCAGGCGGTTGCTCTCGATCGGTCGGCCACGGGCATCGGTGTCATGCACGAGTGGGGCGCCGTCCAGGAGCGCGTCGTGGGGATCGAAGACCGCATCGAGCGGTTCGTACTCGACCTCGATGAGGTCTAGTGCCGCCTGCGCGGTCTGTGGATCCGTCGCTGCAACCGCCGCGATCTCGTCGCGAAACTGGCGCACCGTGTCTCGCTTGAGCGCCAGGTTGTCGCGCAGGAAGCCGACGCGGACTTCGGGTGAGTTGAAACCGGTGAGTACCGAGATGACGCCCGGGAGCTTCTGGGCCTTCTCGGTGTGGATCGCCTTGATCCGGGCGTGAGCGTGGGCGCTGCGCTTGATCTTGCCGAACAACATGCCCGGTCGGGTTAGATCGTGGATGTACTGGGCGCGACCCGCGACCTTGTCCGGTCCCTCGGGACGGGGGACGCTCTTGCCGACGTAGCGCAGTTCTTCGCTCACGTCTCGGCTCCTTGTTGGCGGTTGTCCGATCGGTGTCGATGTGCTGCCCGCTGGATCGAGTCGACGATCTGCACGTAGCCGGTGCAGCGGCACAGGTTGCCGGTCAGCGCCTCCCGGATCTCCGCCTCGGTTGGGTCGGCATGCTCCTCGAGAAACTCCGCCGCGGTCATGATCATGCCCGGGGTGCAGAATCCACACTGCACGCCACCACCTTCCAGGAACGCCTCCTGCACCGTCGACAAGCAGCCGCCGGGGCCGACCAGGCCTTCTACGGTGGTCACCTTGCAGCCGTCGGCTTCGATGGCGGGGAACAGGCATGAGTTCACCGTGCGGCCATCGACGAGGACCGTGCACGCGCCGCACTCACCCTCACTGCAACCCTCCTTGGTACCGGTCAGCCCCAGGCTGTCGCGGAGCACGTCGATCAACCGAAGCTGCGGTTGGATGCGCAGCGGTGTCGTCCGACCGTTCAGCTCGAAGGTGATCGCCACGTCGCTCACGATCGACCCCCCGCAGCGTGCACAGCCGCCGATACGCCGCGCTTCACGTAGACACCCAGCAGCCGCCGGCGATAGTCCGCGCTAGAGCGCAGGTCGCTGATCGGCGCGATGGCCGCTTGCGCGGCAGCCTGTGCGCGTTGGATGGTCGCGGCATCCAACTGCGACCCGACGAGGATGGACTCCGCCGCGTCCAGCCGCAGCGGCACCGGCGCCACCGCGCCGGCGGCGAGTCGCGCTTGTACGCACACGTCTCCGTCCATCGAGAGGACTGCTGCGAGGCTGACGATCGCCAGGTCCATCTTCACGCGACCCTTGCGCAGGAAGGCCATCCCGGCGCCTGGTGGTGGAGGATCCAGGATCACGGCGGTGAGGATCTCGCCGGGCATCAGGGCGGTCTGCCCTGGGCCGTGCAAGAACTCGGCGAGTGGTAGCTCGCGGGTGCCGTCGGTTCCGACGAGTTCGACCGTTGCATCAAGGGTGAGCAGGGCAGGCGCCGTGTCCGCTGCCGGCGAGGCGTTGCACAAATTGCCTCCCAGCGTCGCGACGTTGCGGATCTGTCGGCTGCCGAGCACCCGAATCGAGTCGACGAGCACCGGGAATCGCTCAGCCAAACCCGGCGATGCGGCGACGTCGGTCAATGGTACCGCGGATCCGATCCGCAGCCGCTCGCCATCGATGTCGATTTGCCGCAACTCGGAAACCGATCGCAACGAGATCAACGGCGCGGCGACGCCTGGTCTCTCCTTGCGCTGCTTCACCAGCAGGTCCGTGCCTCCCGCGATGAGGCGGGCATTCGGCGTCTGGTCCATGCAGCTAAGCGCTTCGCGCAGACTGCGTGGGCGGTGGTAGGCGGCGGCACTCATCGGCTGTGACATTACCAATGCCCACTCCCGGGTTGAACCGGCGTCAGAACGGTCCGAGTCGAAGGTGAGTTAGACAACGACGCCCTTCTCCCGCAGCGTTGTGATCTCCCCATCCCTCAGCCCGATCTCCGCGAGCACCGCGTCGGTGTCCGCACCGTAGCTCGGCGAGAACGGCAACTCGCCGTCCACCATCGCCAGGTGTTCGGTCGGCACCGCGGGCGGTGGCAATCGAACGCTGCGCCCATCGGGAAGCGTGGTCCGCAGTGCGGTTTCGCGAACGAATGGCAGGTCAGCGACATCTTCGATCTTGGTGATCGGCGAGTGGGGGATGGCGGCGGAGGCGAACACGGCGGCGATGTCCGCGGCGGGGCTCTCGGCGGTGATCTCGCCGATCAGCCGGTGCAGATCCTCCTTGTGGTCGCGTCGGTGCTCGTTGCGCAAGAAGCGGTCTTGGGCGAGGGACGCGAACATCGGCTGCTCGGTCAGGCGTGCCCACTGGGCGTCGCTGCCCACCGCCATGAAGATGAAGCCGTCACGGGTCGGATAGGCGTTCACCGGGATGAACTGTCGGTGCTGGTTGCCACTGCGCCGGATGTCGTCGGGCTCGCAGCCCATGTCCAGCATCGGTGTGAACGTGTGCAACCACGACACCGCGGCGTGGGCCATGGAGACGTCGATCTTCTTGCCCTGCCCCGAGCGCTCCCGCTCCAGCATCGCGAGCAGCACCTGGGCGAACACTTCGTCCCCGGCCTTCAGGTCGATCAGCGGTGGCCCGCACTGCAGCGGCGGCCCGTCGGGCTCACCGGTCAGGTCCATGTAACCGCACAGCGCCTGGGTCGCCGGGTCGTAGCCGGGGACGTCGGGGTAGGCGGTGCCCATGGCGGAGATGGCGCTCCAGATGAGTTCGGGACGCATTTCGCGCAGTGATTCGCAGTCGATCCCCAGGCTCTCGTGTCGCGACGGCATGGTGTTGGTGCAGAACACGTCCACCGGAAGCTCGCGGATCAACCGTTGTAGCACATCGCGGCCGGCCGGGTCCTTCAGGTTGATCGCCAGTGCTTCCTTGCCGACGTTCGGCGCGACGAAGTAGCTGTGTCGATCCTGACCCGCCACCGGCACACCGATGTAGCGGTTCGGGTCGCCCTTCGACTTGCGGCCGGCCACCGGAGTCGGTTCGATTCGGATGACTCGCCAGCCCAGATGCACGAAACGCAGCGTCGCATACGGCATGCTCAGTGCCTGTTCCACGCTGAGAATGATGGGGCGGTCGTCTGTCTTCTTGGCGGTCATGGATGTGTTCACACCGGCAGGATCGGTTCTTGGTAGGCGCCGTAGACATCCCGCAGCGCATTGCAAACCTCGCCCACGGTCGCGTAGACCTCGACGGCGTCGATCACCGCCGGCATTACGTTCTCGTCGGCACGGGCGGCGGCCCGCACCGCCTCCAGACGTGCTGTGACAGTGGCATCTTCCCGCTCCTGCCGGATCTGCTGCAGCGCTGTGATCTGGCTCGTGGCGTTCTCTTCGCGGTAGGGGTGCATCTCGATGTCGGGTACCGATTCCTCTGCGTCCGCATCGTCGACCAGCATGTTGACGCCGACCTTGGGGACTTCACCTCGGCGCAAGCGCCGTTCGTGGTCGTACGCCTCACGATTGACTCGGTCCTGCACCATGCCCGAGGCGACGCCGTGCACGATCCCGCCGTCAGCAGAGACCTCGTCCATTATCGCGAGGATGCGCTTCTCCATCTCGTTGGTCACGCTCTCCACGAAGTAGGATCCGGCCAGCGGATCCACCGTGTCGCACAGTCCGATCTCGTGCATCATGATCTGCATCGTGCGCAGCGAGAGCTTGGCGGCCTTCTCGGTTGGAATCGTGTAAGCCTCGTCGTAGCTGCAGAGCGCCATCGTCTGCGTTCCGGACAGGGCGCTGGCGAGCCCGTAGTAGGCGCCGCGCATGATGTTGTTCTCCGGCTCGCGAATCGTCAGTCCGGCGCCACCGCCGCCGGCGATCATGCGCAGCTGCATCGATCGCGGGTTCTTGGCGCCGTACTTCTCCTTGAGGATCTTCGCCCAGAGTCTTCGGCCGGCGCGGAACTTCGCTACCTGCTCCCACAGGTTGCCATGGATGTCGAAGTTGAAACTCAGTGTCTTGGCAAAGTCGTCGATGTCGATGCCTCGAGCCAGCACGTGGTCGATGTAGGCGCACGCGATGGACAACCCGTAGGCCATCTCCTGGGCCGGATTGGCGCCCGATTCGCGTACGTGGTAGCCGCAGACACTCACCGCGCTGTACTTGGGGGCGTTCTTCGCGCAGAACTCCACCGTATCCCCGACGAGCTTGATCGACGACTCGACCGGGTAGATCCAGGTGCCGCGACCGATGAACTCCTTGAGGATATCGTTCTGCGCGGTGCCGCGCAGCGTCGACAGGTCGTAGCCGCGCTTGCGTGCCATGGCGAAGTACATCGCCATGATCGGCACGGCTGCGCCGTTGATCGTCAACGACACCGTGATCTCGTTGAGGTCGATGCCGTCGAACGCGGTCTCCATGTCCTGCAGGGTGTCCACCGCCATGCCGACACGGCCGACCTCGCCCTCGGCCATCGGGTCGTCCGAGTCGTAGCCGCACTGGGTCGGCAGATCGAAGGCGACGTTGAGCCCGGTCTGTCCGCGGGCGACCAGGAACCGAAACCGCTCGCGGGTTTCCGCCGCGGTGCCGAACCCCGCGTACTGTCGCATCGTCCAGGGTCGCTTGCGATACATCAGGGGATGGATACCGCGAGTGAATGGGTACTCCCCGGGAAACCCCACGCCGTCGACGCCACCGCTCGCCTGCAACTCGTCGGGTCCGTAGACCGGTTTGACTTCGATTCCGGATTCCCAGATGACTTTGGGGACGTCGGGTTTGGCGCCCTGCTCTTCGCCACTCATGGCTGCACGCTCCTCTCCAGGAATTGCACGATCTCGTCGAACTCAGCTCCGGTCGGGAACACCTCGGCCACGCCCATCTCCAGGAGCTGGCCGCGGTCCGATGCCGGGATGTTGCCGCCGACGATCACCAGGATATCGTCGAGGCCGCCGGACTGCAGGCATTGCAGCACTTCGGCGACCAGGCGCATGTGGGTGCCGGACAGGATCGAGAGTCCGACCACGTCTGCCTCGTGTTGTGCGGCCTTCTCGGCGATTGCGGTGGGGGCCTGGCGCAGGCCGGTGTAGGTCACTTGCATGCCCGCATCCACCAACGCGCGTCCGACGAGCTTGGCACCGACGTCGTGGCCGTCGAGTCCGGGCTTGCCGATGAGCACTCGGATCGACCGGGCGCGGGATTCGGAAGTTGTCTGGTCGTTCATCTGGTCAGGCTGCGAGCGATGTTCATCCGCAGGATCTCCGAGGTTCCGCCGCCGACCAACGTGAATCGGGCGTCGCGCAGGTAGCGCTCGGTGGGATACTCGGATGCGTAGCCGTAGCTGGCCATGATCCGCGTCGCCCGATCGCACACGTCCACCGCGGCTTCGCTGGCAAACAGCTTGGCCATCGACGACTCGTCGGCGCTTGGCATACCCTGATCGCTTCGCCACGCCGCCCAGTAGATGAGGCGACGGGCCGCCTCGAGCTGGACCCGCATCTCGGCTAGGTGGTTCTGGATCGACTGGAACTTGTGGATCGGCTTGCCGAACTGCACCCGCTCCTGGGCGTAGGCGAGCGAGTCCTCGTAGGCAGCACGCCCGACGCCGAGGGCCAGCGCCGCCGTCATCAGTCGGATGTCCGCCAGCACCTCGCGGAGGCTCTCCATGCCGGCACCCTGGTGGCCGAGCATGCAGGTCGCCGGTGTCTGGTCGAAGGAGAGCTCCGAGGTCAATGAGCACTTCACTCCCATCTTCTCGATGGGGCGGCCAACCGTCAGGCCCTCGGTGCCACGCTCGACCAGGAAGATACTCAGCTCCTTGTCGCCGGTGCGGGCGAACACCGTGAACATGTCCGCGATCGGCGCCGCCGTGATCCAGGTCTTCTGACCGGAGATCAGCCACTGGCCGTCGTTCTCGACAGCCGAGGTGGTCATCGAGAACAGATCGCTGCCGGCATCGGGCTCGGTCATGCAGATCGTGCCGATCACCTCGCCACGGAGCGCTGCGCCGAGCAACCGCTCGCGCACCTCGCCAACGCTATGCCGGTGCACGAAGTGGGTCCCCATCAGCGATTGCATGGTGCAGGTCGCCGCCACGCCGAGGCTTCCCCAGGCCAGCTCCTCGACGGCGAGCAGGTAGGACAGCATGTCCATGCCGGTGCCGTCGGGCTCCGCGTAGCGCATACCGTAGAACCCGAGTTCACCGGCCTGGCCGAACAGCTCCTTGGCGAAGCGGGGGTTCTCGTCCAGGTCCGCCGCCAGCGGCCGGATTCGATCCGCCGCGAATTCGTGGAACAGCTCTTGGATCGCGTTCTGTTCGTCGTTCAGTGCAAGGTCCACCGTCAGCTCCCACGTAGCGTTGCGGTTTGGTCAGTGTCGACGATACCCGTGGTGGGATCGATGGCGACGCGATAGGTGTCCTTTGCAGTCTGTGCCGAGATCACGCCGTTGCGCACTTCCCGGCCGACGACCTCGATGGGGCGGTCCAGAGGATCGCCGTAGCCGCCGCCGCCACCCGCGTCTTGGCGGTAGATGGTGCCGGTAGGGACCCCGGTGATCAGGTCCTTGCTCCGTGGTACGACGACTTCACCATCGGGATAGCGCAACTCGATCGTATTCAGGGTTCCGCTGCCGCCGCCGTTCAGACCGAACGCTGGTTCGACGTCACCGTCACCGAACGTGACGATTTGGGTGTCCTCGCCACCGACTTCGTAGACGGTGCGCACACCCAGGCCACCACGATGCTCGCCTGGACCGGCCGAGTCGGTGATGTACTCGTGTTCGATCAGGGTGTGCGGCGTCTGCTGCTCGAACATCTCGTAGTCCTGATCCAGCACGCCGCCCGACGCGTCGATCATGCCGATGTGGTCGTAGCCGTCGCAGTCGCGCATCGCACCCGACCCGCCCTTGAGCCCCATGAACAGGATATCGATGTAGGGAGCGTTGCCCCGGCGTGGATCACCTCCGCTGGAGAGCGAGCACAGCAGGTTGTTCCATCCCGCCGTGACCCGATCGGGGATCACCGGGGCGAGGGCGCGGATGATCGCGTCGGCATTCGGCGGGCACAGGTGGTTGCCGAACGTCGTCGCCTTGGGGTATGCCGCGTTGAGGATCGTCCCCTCGGGGATGATGATGTTCAGTGGGTCGACCATCCCTCGGTTGTGGGGGATGTCCGGATCGACCATCTGCAAGAACGTCAGCACCGTCGCTGAGGCGCTCGACGTGTAGGT
>PVBE010649422.1_pt1 | contig 10706 bp, 9 predicted proteins | sample 1631181 | NCBI WGS metagenome assembly PVBE01 (sample SAMN08397723, study PRJNA350692) | Marine metagenome, whole genome shotgun sequencing project. | isolation source: water | place: Pacific Ocean | collected 2012-04 | reverse complement strand
TTCGAGATCGAATTCATAGAAAAGACGGTCTTGCTGGCCTACCGCCGCACCCATCATCGATCCGCCCTCCTGCGATTCAGCAGAAATAGAGAATCACGACGAGCAAACGATCTCAACCGACTTCTTCAACACTCTCAGCCACTATCGGTCTCGCCGTCGCCATCCTGACCGAGGCAACGTTGAGCTTTCTCGGCGTCGGCGTGCCGCCGACCGAGCCCTCGCTCGGCACCTTGATCCGGATCGGCCAGGATTTCCTCTTCTCCGGCGAATGGTGGATCGTGATCTTCCCGGGCGCCATGCTGGCGACCCTGGTGCTGGCGGTGAACCTGCTGGGCGATTGGCTCAGAGACGCGCTGAACCCAAAACTCCGGTAGGCCACCCTCGATTGACGCCGGCGGCGGCCGGGCGCAAGCTTCCCGAAAGGCTGATATGGGGAGGTACGTGCGATGCGGTTTCAGGACAAGGGCGCCTTCGTCACCGGCGGCGGCAGCGGCATCGGCCGCGAGGTCTCGTTTCAATTCGCCGCCGAGGGCGCCCGTGTCGCCGTCGCCGACATCGATCCCACGATGGCCGAGCGAACCGTCGAGGCGATCGCCGAGAAGGGCGGCCGGGCGATGGCCTTCGCCCTCGACGTCACCGACCAGGCCGCCATCGCCGCCGCGATCGAGCGGGCGGAGAGCGAACTCGGCGCCCTCGAGGTGCAAGTCAACAGCGCCGGCGTCCGCGAGATCGTGCCGGTGCTCGAGCTCTCGCTGGACGAGTGGAACCGCGTCATGGGTGTCAACATCACCGGCGTCTTCCTTTGCGCGCAGGCGTTCGCGCGCCATCTGGTCGCCGCCGGCCGGCCCGGCAGTATCGTCAACCTGGCCTCGACGCTGGGTGTCCAGGCGGCGCCCAACCGCGCCGCTTACGCCGCCTCCAAGCACGCCGTGGTGGGCTTGACCAAGGAGATGGCGATGGAGCTGGGCGAGAAGGAGATCCGGGTCAACGCGGTCGGCCCCGGCGTCATCCGCACGCCCTTGACAGAGCGCTATTTCCAGGACGCCGACTACGCCGATCTGATCCGCGGCGTGCACGCCCTGAACCGCTGGGGCGAGCCGCCCGAGGTCGCCAAGGCGATTCTCTTCCTGGCCTCCGACGATGCCAGCTTTTGCACCGGCACGACGCTGCTGGTCGACGGCGGCTGGACCGCCGGCAAGAAACTCTGAAACGATTTCGAGTCAGCCGGCGAGAAAATCGCCGACCAGTTCGAGGAAGTGTTCCAACCGGTCGTGATGCAGCCAGTGGCCGGCGCCTTCGACGCTGGTGACACGGACGTCTTGGAAGTTCTCGGCCCGGCCGTCCTGGCTCGGGTCGCTGGCCCAGCTCTCGGTGCCTCTCAGCAGCAGCACCGGGCAGCTGATCCGGGACCAGAGTTCCCGCGTCCTGGCCGGCGAGAGACCATAGGGTGGCGAGTGGCGGACGTAGTTGTCGAACTTCCAACTATAGGAGCCGTCTTCGTTCTGATTGATGCCGTGCACCGTCAGGTGGCGGGCTTGCTCGGGCGAGAGGTGCGGGTTGGCCTCCTGCATCCGGAGATAGGCCTCTTCCAGCGTCGGGTAGCGCCGCGAAACCCGGCCCGCCGCGGTCCTCAGCTCGTCGACCCATTCCAGCATCCGGTCGGCGGCCGGCTGCGTCGTGACTTCGGCGGTGCGCTTGGGCGACAGGCCCAGGCCCTCGATGACGACCAGCTTGGCGACGTTTTCGGGATAGAGCCCGGCATAGAGCAAGCTGATCATGCCACCCAGCGAATGCGCGACGATGGTCGCCGGCGTCAACTCGGTCTGGTGCAACAACTGGGCGATGTCATAGACGAACTCCGGCAGATTGTAGCTGCCGCCGAGCATCCACTGCGAATCCCCGTGGCCGCGCAGATCGGGGGCGATGATGTGATAATCGGGCCTGAGCCGCTGTGCCACCCAATCCCAGTTGCGGCAATGGTCGCGGCCGCCATGCACCAGCAGCATCGGCGCGGCGCCGGCGTTGCCCCAGTCGACATAGTGCAGGCGAAGCCGCTGGGAAAAATAGGAATGCGAGGTCGGCCCGATGGTCTCTGCGATCATGCTGGCGTTGCCTTCGTCTGCTGGTCCCCCGTCTGGTACGCCCTACTTAGGCCCGCCGTAGGATCTCGGCAAGTCGGGCGAGCGGTCCATCCTCGGCCATGATCGCCAGGCCGGCGGAGAAATGGCCCCGGCGCCAGATGAAACGGTTTTTCTCCGGCACCCGCCAGCGCTCCGCCAGCTCCAGGCCGCCGGCGAAGGGAGTGACGTCGTCGATGCTGCCCAGCACCATGACGATGCTCTCGGGCGCGAGGCCCGGAACCGGCCCGGGCTCCGCCAGGGACAGCCACGGCGCCAGGGTGCCCTCGTCCCAGCCCTTGGCCCGCAGTCGCTGCGGCAGGCCGAGGGCGGTGGCGAGACTGCTGGCGCCGACCGTGGCACCGACATCACCGCTGGTGGTGCAGAGGAAGAGGGCGTCGGGGCTCATTTCCGACGGCCAGGCGGTGGCCGCCGTCGCCACCAGCTGCGCGGTCAGCGCACCGAGGCTGATACCGCCGACCGCGACCGGACCCGGACTGGTCGCGCGGGCCCAGCGGATCAACGCCGCGACCTCCGCCACCCAGGCCTCGAAAAGCTCGATCATGCCGACGGGCGCCCTCGCCAGGGCCGGCTCGCCGCCGTAATAGCCCGCTGGCCGGCGGCGGCCGTGCCATGGTCCTTCCGGCCGGATGACGCGGATGCCCTGTGCGGCCAGCGCCGGAATCGGATCGCGGCTGTCGGGCCAGAACTCCATCTCCATGGTGATGCCGTGCAGGAAGATCAGCGTCGCCGGCGCCTCGACGCCGTCGGGCTCGAAGACATGCGCCCATGCCGTGCCGACATCGCCGTCGGAAAGGGCGGGAAAGCGCAGCCAGTATTGCTCGCCGACCGGCCCCGAAACGCTCTGCGAGCGAGCGGTCTCCACCTCGCCCGGCATCGGGAAGGCATTCGCGGGTCCACCCTGACGATGGCCATGGCGGCGCGCCATGACCTCCGGCGCCGGGATCTCGAACCGAACCGCCGGCAACTCGGTGCGGACCGCCAAGGGCACGAAGGCACCGCGCGCCAGCATCAGCATCTCGGCCGCGCCACGACGGCGCGTCTCGGCCGCGACGCGGGTCTCGAGGTCCGGCGCGCCGCCACCAAAGAAGACCGCCTGCCAGGCGCGCTCGGCCTCGTCGTAAACCCGTCGGCGATGGCGAACGATACCGAGCGGTGCCCGCAACAAACGCGCGCCGGTCGCTTTCTCCGCCCCGAGCTCGTCCCAAAAGCGATTCACCTCGCCATCGGCCAGCAATGCCGCCGCCCAGGCCCTGGAGAGCGGCAGATACCAGCGGGTGATCAAGCGGAGCGCGGTCCAGTCGAACCAGGGGCGAAGCCAAAGGCCGGCGAAAGGATCCTTGAAAAGCCAGCCGCCCGGCGGCGGCGGCAACCTCGAACGCTTGCCGGAGATCGCCATCCGTCCGCTCTCAAGTCACCTTCGGCGGCCGCAGCCGCTCGACACCGACCAAGCCATCCTCGTCGAGGCCGAGGACGCGGCGAAGCACCTGGTCCACGGGCACCGTGCCGGGCCGGACGCCGTCGTCGAGGCGGACCCAGGCCCGAAGCGGCGGCCCACCGGCGCCCCGCAGTTCGACGATGTCATCCGCCTCGGCGCCGAGGCGCGAGGCGTCCTCCTCATGCAGGGGACAGATCCGCCAGCGGCTGACCCGGCCCGTCTCGTAAAGCGCGGTCTCGGACATCACCGCCGTCAGATGCACACGGGCGTCGAGCAGCCGGCTCCGCCTTTCGGCCGTATGCTCGGCGTCGACGTCGCCATTTTCGTCGAGAACGACGCCGTACAGGTCGGCCGCCGCGGCCTCGCTGACATAGCCCTCGGCGACATCCAAGCACACCGCTTCCACCGCGCGTTCCAATGGATCGCCGTAACCGCCGCCGCCGGCCGACTGCAGCACAAGGACGTCGTCCCGGCGCACCGCAAAGCCGCCGACCTTACCGGGCGTGGCGAAGCGCTGGACCTCGCCGTCGCGGCGGAGGAAGGAATCGACCGGCGCCGCCCGAGCACCGCCCGCGACCCCGAAAGGCGGCAGCACGGCACCGTCCGCCAGCAGCGAATAGGTCGCTTCCGGCGCCTCCAGGCGGATCGCGCGGCGCATGCCGAGGCCGCCGCGCTGCCGGCCGCCACCGCCCGAATCGACACCGAGACGCGAGAACAGAATAGTCAACGGCAGCCGGCTCTCCAGCACCTCGGTCGGCTGCACGGTGGAAAGATCGCCCCAGTCGATCGCCGCCATGGCGCTGGCGCCGTCGGCATCGATCAGCGCCCCATTACCGCCGGCGGCCCATTCGTAGTGCACCCACTGACGGTCGCTCACCGCGTCGTAGCCGCCGATCATGTTGTGAAACGAGGTCCGGTGGATGTCGCCCGAGACCCGCTCCGGAATCGCCTGGGCCAGCGCCCCCAGCATCGCCGCGATGACGCGCTTGCGGATCTCACCGTGGGAGCCGGCGGGTGCCGGATGGCGAACGTTGACGATGGTGCTCTCGGGTGCCTCGACGGTGACCGGGCGAAAGGCGCCATGGTTCAAGGCCGCTTCGGGATCGAGGATCGATTTCAAGGTGATGTAGACCGAGGCCGCCGTCACCGCGGCGGTGGAGTTCACCGGCAGCGGCACCTGCGGCGAGGCGCCGCTCAGGTCGGCGTGCAGCGTCTCTCCCGCCACCGTCAGCGTTAAGGGCAACAGCAACGGCTCGAAGCCATGCCCGCCGAAGCTTTCGAGGTAGTCCTCGTAGTAATAGACACCGTCGGGAAGCTCTCCGATGCGGCTCCGCATCCGGACTTCCGAGCGATCGAGGTTCTGTGTCACGGCGGCGAGCAGGGTCTCGCTGCCATGGCGGCGAAGCAGCTCTTCCAGGCGCCGCTCGGCGGTGTGGCAGGCGGCGAGGCCGGAACGAAAATCGCCCAGACGCTCGTCCGGCACCCGCATGTTGCTCAGAATCAGGTCCATCGCCGCCTGGTTGACCTGGCCGGCCTCGATGATCTTGATCGGCGGGATCCGCATGCCTTCCTGATAGATTTCCGTCGCCGTGCCGGACATGCTGCCGGGCACCGAGCCGCCGACATCGGCCCAGTGCTCGCGGACGGCGGGAAAGAAAACCAGCTCGCCGTCGGCGAAGACGGGGTAGATCAGGGTGACGTCGTTCAGGTGGGTACCGCCGTGATAGACATCGTTCATCAGAATGACGTCGCCGGGCCGCAAGCCGCTCTGGAAACGCGCCAGCGCCGCCTCCACCGACCAAGGCAGCGGCACCACGTGACTGCCGATGTCCTCGGACTGCGCCACCACCCGGCCCGTCGCATCGAACAGCCCGCAGGAAAAGTCGCGGGCCTCGTAGATCGCTACCGAGCGCGCGGTCTGGAAGACCGTCGCCCGCATCTCGCGCACCACCGAGATCAGCCCCTCGCCGACCACTTCGAGAGTGATGGGATCGAGCGCTTCCATTCACCCCTCCCGCGTCATGATCAGATTGCCGAAGCCGTCGACCCGGAGGCGATAGCCGGGCGGCACCACGGTGGTGGCGCCGGTCTCCAAGACCAGCGCCGGACCCGCCAGCGTCGCCTCGGCCGGCAGCCGGCTCCGATCGTAGAAGGCGGCGGCGTGGAATTCGGCTTCGAACGCGACCCGGCCCTCGGCGATTCGAGCACCGGCCAGATCGCCCACCGGCGGCAATTCCAGCTTCGGCTTGGCGAGGCCGCCGACGGCCGAGAGACGCAGGCAGACCAGCTCGACCGGGTCGTCCGGCGCATCGCCGTAACGATCGGCATACACGCCACGGAAGGCGGCCTCGATATCGGCGATCGACCCCGCCGCCTCGGGCATCGCCACGGTCAATTCGAAAGCCTGGCCGAGGTAGCGGAGGTCGAGCGCGAAATCGAACCGCATCGCCGTCTCGGGCACGCCCTCCTCCCGAAGCGCGCCTTGTCCCCGCCCGCGCATCTCGTCGAAGGCCGCCCTGATTTCGCCCATCGGCACCTCGGCCAACGCCGCCAGGCGGCTGGTGGTGAAATCGTATCGGACGTCGGCGGCCAGCAGGCCCAGGGCCGAGAAGTTGCCCGGCAGCGGCGGCAGAATAATTCGGCCGATGCCGAGTTCGGCCGCGATCAGGGCGGCGTGCATGGGCCCAGCACCACCATAGGCGAAGAGCGAGAAATCGCGCGGATCGTGGCCGCGCATGATCGAAATCTCCTTCACTGCCGTGGTCATCCGGGCCACCGCCAGCTTGACGATGCCGTCCGCCATCCGGAGCGGCGCCACGCCCAGCTCACCGGCCAGCCGCTCGATCGCGGCCGCTGCCGCCGCCTGGTCGAGGCGGATGGCACCGCCGAGTGGCGCCTCGGCCGCGAGCCGGCCCAGCACCAGGTTGGCGTCCGTCACCGTCGCTTCCTCGCCGCCCTGGCCATAGCAAGCGGGGCCAGGCCGGGCGCCGGCCGAACGTGGCCCGACCTCGAGGAAGCCGCCGACGTCGCGCCAGGCGACGGAGCCGCCGCCGGCGCCGACGGTGTTTATCTCGATGCCGCGAACCCGACTGGCCAGCCCCCCCGCCCCGGTCCCGCCCGACATCTCATAGCCGCCGTCTCGGATCAGGCAGGTGTCGGTGGAGGTGCCACCCATATCGAGGGTGATGAGGTCGCCCAAATCGGCCGTCCGGGCCAGATGCGCCGCCCCGATGACGCCCGCCGCCGGGCCGGAGAGGATCGAGTTGACCGGCAGTCGGGAAAGCCGGTCGAGCGGCCAGGCACCACCGTTCGAGGTCATCACCGTCGGCGCCTTGTCGAAGCCGCGTCGCTGCAGCGATTCCGCCAGCGAGCCGAGATAACGTCCGACCCGGGGCGCCACATAGGCGTTCACCGCCGTCGTCTGGAAACGCTCCACCTCGCGGATTTCCGCCAGCACCTCGGACGAGGTGGTGATGAAGACCCCCGGCAGGGCCCGGGCCAGGATACGGGCGGCCAGGCGTTCGTTCGCCGGGTTGACGTGGGCGTGCAGGAAGCAGATCGCCACCGCTTCCGCCCCTTCCTCGGCCAAGCGTTCGGCGAGCCGCAGTACCTCGGCCTCGTCGAGGGCCTGGCCGACCCGGCCGTCGAAGAGCGTGCGCTCGTCGATCTCGTGAATTCGGGCCCTCGGCAACAGCCCGGGCGGGCGGGCGGCCCGAATATCGTAGAGCTTGGTGCGGTTGCCTCGGCCGACGATAAGAACGTCGCGAAAGCCCTTGGTCATCAGCACCGACAGTTTCGCCCCGCTCCGCTCCAGCAGCGTATTGGTGGCGATCGTGGTGCCGTGGACCAGGCGCGCCAAGGCCGCCGCCTCGAGGCCGAGACCATCGATGCCGGCCAGCATGGCGGCGGCCGGATCGTCCGGCGTCGAGGCCAGCTTGTCGTGGCGAAGCGTCGCCGTCGCCTCGTCGTAAAGGACGAAATCGGTGAAGGTGCCGCCGACGTCGATGCCGAGCCAGAGCATGGCGAAAGACCCGTCCGGTTTCGGCTCAACGGCCGGTGAAGGTGGGACGGCGCTTCTCGGCGAAGGCCCGCCGGCCCTCGCCATAATCCTCGCTGTCGAGTGCCGCCAGCACCAACGCCTCGAACTCGGCTTCGCGGGCCTCGGCCTCGCCGGCGGCAAGGGCGGCCAGGATCGTCTTGGCCCCGGCCATCGAGATCGGTGCGTTGCTGGCGATCCCCTCGGCGAAGGCGCGCGCGGCCGGCAGCGCCTCGCCCTCGACCACCTGCTTCAGCAGGCCGAGAGAGCGGGCCTCGGCGGCATCGAAGATATCGGCGCCGAGCAGAATCCGCTTGGCCGCCGCGGCGCCGGCAACGTCGAACAGCTTTCGGGTCTCCGGCAGACCGTAGACGATGCCGAGCCGGGCCGCGGTGATGCCGAAGCGGGCGGCGGCGCTGGCGACCCGAATGTCGCAGCAAAGCGCCAGACCCAGACCACCACCGACGCAGACCCCGTCGATCGCGGCCACGGTCGGCTTCGAGAAGCCCTGGATCGCGTCTTCGGCCCCGTCGGAGACCTCGTCGTAATGCCGGCCCGCCACCTCGGTGGCGCGGACGGTGTCGAATTCGGAGATGTCGGCGCCGGCCGAGAAGTGACCGCCGGCCCCGGTCAGGACGACGACGCGAACCGCCGGGTCCGCCTCCAGTGCCCCGAAGGTATCGCGAAGTGCCGCCCACATGACGAGATTGACCGCGTTCCGCTTCTCCGGCCGGTCGATGGTGACCTGGGCCAGCCCCGAGGCCTCTTTCTCGACGATGATTTCCCGCATCGAATGTCCTCCTGGCGGCCGGCCCGGGCCGGCTTTGGCAACTGTCGGAGGTAGGCTAACATGGCGGGAAGAGTCCTGGCAGAAGGGTTGAGTGAAAATGCGTATCCTGATTACCGACAAGCACTTCGAGGGCGATATCGACGTCGAGCGGCTGGCCGCCGACGGCGCCGCGGAGTTCGACGTCTTCGACGATGGGCCCGAGGTCACCGAAGAGGCCTGGGCCCGGGCCGAGGCGGTGGTGACCTCGCGCTGCACGCCGCTGGTGACGGAAAAGATGGAGCAGTTGGCGAACTGCCGGATCATCGTTCGCAACGGCGTCGGCTATGACGGCCTGGACTTGGAAGGCTTCGGCGCCCGCGGCATTCCGGTCTGCAACGTGCCCGATTATGGCACCACCGAGGTCGCCGACCACGCCATCGCGATGATGCTGGCGCTCAGGCGCGGCATCGTCAGCTACAACGACGGCCTGCGCCAGGACCCGCATGCCTTCTGGCACTACCGCCACCAGCGCTGCGTCGACCGGCTCCGGGGCGCCACCTTCGGCGTCGTCGGCCTGGGCCGGATCGGGACCGCGGCCGCCAGGCGGGCACAGGCCTTCGACCAGGAGGTGATCTTCTACGACCCCAAGCTTGCCGACGGCGCCGACCTCGCCACCGGCTTCGGTCGCGTGAAAAGCTTGGCCGAGCTGTTCGAGCGGGCCGACGCGATCAGCGTCCACACGCCGCTGACCGAGGAGACCGCGAGCTTCATCAACGCCGAGGCACTCGGCCACGCCAAGCCGAGCGCGATCCTGATCAACACCTCGCGCGGCCCGGTGGTGGACGTCGACGCGGTCTATGCCGCGCTGAAGGCGGACAAGCTCGCCGCCGCCGCCCTCGACGTGCTGCCGACCGAGCCGCCCGAAGACCATCCGCTGATCCGGGCCTACACCGCCCGCGAGGAATGGCTGGACGGCCGCCTGATCCTGAGCCCCCACGCCGCCTTCTTCAGCCGCCCGGGCCAAGCCGACCTCCGCCGCAAGGGGATCGAGACCATCGTCGCCTATTTCGCCGAGGAAGGCCCGCGCAACTGCGTCAACGAGCAACACCTGCGTCTAAACACTTGAGAAGAGGGGGAAAGCCCATGAAACTCGGTATCGTGCTCGGTTATTCCGGTTCCGGCATGGAATTGCCCATGGACCTCGTTCTGGAAGCGGAACGGCTCGGCTTCGATTCCGTCTGGACTTCGGAAGCCTATGGCTCGGATGCGATCTCGCCCGCCGCCTGGGTGCTGGCGCGGACCTCGCGCATAAAAGTCGGCACCGCTATCATCCAGATGTCGGCCCGCACGCCGGCGATGGCGGCGATGACGGCGATGACGTTGCAGTCGCTCTCGGGCGGGCGCTTCGTCCTCGGCATCGGCCCGTCGGGCCCGCAGGTGATCGAGGGCTGGCACGGCATGCCCTATGGCCGGCCGCTGGCCCGGACCCGGGAATATATCGAGATCATCCGCAAGGTGCTCCATCGCAAGGAGGCGCTGGTGCACGACGGCCGGCACTACCAGATCCCCTATGCGGGCGAAGGCGCCACCGGCCTCGGCAAGCCCTTGAAGAGCATCATGCACGGCGACCCGGCCTTGCGGATCTATACCGGCACCATCGCCCCCGCCGGCATTCGCACCAGCGCCGAGGTGGCGGACGGCATATTCCCCTTCTGCATGAGCCCGGACCAGCCGGAACTGATGACACCGCACCTCGACGCCGGCTTCGCCAAGGCCGGCGGCGGCAAAAGCCTCGACAACTACGACATCCTGCCCTTCGTCCGGGTGCAGATGGGCGAGGACCTGGACGAGTGTCGGATTCCCATCAAGCAGCAACTGGCGCTCTACATCGGCGGCATGGGGGCGCGCGACAAGAACTTCTACAACGACTACGCCAAGCGCCTCGGCTACGAGGAAGCGGCGGTGAAGATCCAGGACGCGTTTCTGGGCGGCCAACGCGCCGAAGCCGTCGCCGCCGTGCCGGACGCGCTGGTGGACGAGGTCTCGCTCGTCGGCCCGAAGGACCGCATCACCGACCGCCTGGCCGCCTGGAAAGCCGCCGCCACCGAACGCCGCGTCGACACCCTGTTGCTGGCGGGCGCGACTCCGGAGACAGTGCGCGTGCTGGCGGAGGCGGTGTTGTAGGGCTTTCAATTACCCACATCTGGTCTGATTTGGAACTTTCCGACACAAGGACTTGCGTCGGATGAATCTCGCGTGATTCCTTGTCCAGCACCGAATCGCAGACGAGAGGTGCGGGCGATGGAGGATCCATGGATCGATTGC
>PVBE011448732.1_pt1 | contig 10707 bp, 7 predicted proteins | sample 1631181 | NCBI WGS metagenome assembly PVBE01 (sample SAMN08397723, study PRJNA350692) | Marine metagenome, whole genome shotgun sequencing project. | isolation source: water | place: Pacific Ocean | collected 2012-04 | reverse complement strand
TTGGTCTTGCCATAATTTTGATTTTTAAGATGTATAAATTTAATTATTCACACCTTACTTTCAGAAAACTTTGTCCGACTTTGGCTGAAGACCTACATTGCACCATACAAAAATATACTTCTCTCCAAGTTGTATATTTATGAGATTAACAAAATGAGATTCCCTGGTTGACTCAAGTTCAATTATCTCAAAATCTTTAACTAATTCACTTAGTTTTAATGATTTTTCATTTTTGAGAGCTTCTATTACATTTATTGTAGTTATATCCCCAGATGGTGTATTAGGATTGTTACAAGAGGATATTATAAGCATTACAGCTATAAGTAATGTTATTCCATTCTTATTAATCATAATTAAAATATTATTTGATTATTGTGTAGATATTCATTCAATTAATTAGTTCATGTTAGTAGATCGTCCTTCTTGTAAATATTTTTCAAAATATGCTGTTAATTCTTCTACAAGCTTGGGATTTTCAGCATATACATTATTTTGTTCAGTTGGATCATCGTTTAAATTGAAGAGTTGTCCTTTGATATTTACATTATCATTAATATTCTTATACCAACCACCATGATTTTTTCCGAGAATAAGTTTCCATTCACCTTTTCTCACAGCTTTAATACCATCCCATGAATCAAGAATGGTGGCCTCTCTGAGTTGGTTCTTTAGTTTCTCTCCTTTTAATATTGGTAAAAAACTATAACTATCTTCACCGACATTTTCGGGAAGCTTATAATTTACAATATTCGCAATAGTTGCGAGTATATCAGTTGAACATAATATCTCATTTGAAACAGCTGGTTTTTTTATTACCGATGGCCAATGAACAATAAATGGAACTCGATGTCCGCCCTCTAATATCATAGATTTATAACCGTTTAAATTATTATTTGTATTATGTCCATATGTAAGAAATCCATGCTTAACACCTTCCTTATCCATCTTGAGGAGTGAATCAGGATTATATTTGTCGCCCCAATCGTGGGCTGCATAATTTTGCAAAGCTCCTTTTGTGTCACCCGGTACAGCTCCATTATCGGAGGTGAAAATTATTAATGTGTTATTTTCATATTCGTTTTCTATAAGCCAATTCAATAATTGCCCGACTATATCGTCCAGCTCCAAAACTTTATCTCCATGAAGCCCTGCATTGCTTTTTCCAATAAAATTTCCAATTGGCAAACAGGGACGATGAATAGCCGAAGTTGGCCAGTATAAAAAGAATGGTTTGTTGGGAGATTGATTTTTATGATTATCTAGCCATATTCTGGCCTTTTCCCATAATTTTTGATCAATATCTTCAGAAAAATAGTCTGATGCAACCAAACCTGCTCCATTCTCTGTGTCAAATACAGGGAACTTCCTATTTTCTGTCATATTCAAAGCATGTTTATTCTCAATATAGCAATAGGGTTGCATATTATTTGATGATCCAATACCAAAGAAATAGTCAAATCCATGGTCTAAAGGACTATTTGTTAATTCTTTTGAAAAATCTATTTTATCCACCTGGGCATCACTCCATGAATCAGTATCAATTGTTTCACCTGATTTTGCCTGCCAGCCAAGGCCAAGATGCCATTTTCCAATAATGGCTGTAGAATAACCCTTTTCCTGTAGAATGGTTCCAACAGTCTTCCTGTCATTCTCAATTAATGGGAGATCAAAATGTTTCAAAACACCAGTTTGTAATCTTGTCCTCCATGGATATCTACCAGTAAGAAGGCTATATCGTGTTGGTGAGCTCTGAGCTGTACTGCAATGATAATCAGAAAATAACATACCCCTATCAGCAAGGCGGTCAATATTTGGTGTTTGGATATACCCTGCATTATTGTAAATACTAAGATCACCATAACCAAGATCATCAGCCATAATAAGAATTATGTTTGGAAGTGAATTTTCATCATGATTAGAACAACCAGCAATAGATCCAATTGCCAATACCCCTATGCATAATTTATTAATTCTAGCCATACATTGTAAATATTATTAACTAAGCTATCAATCAACATCCTGTAACTATTGTGATTCTACATACCTCAATCAAATAAATTAAATTCATAGGGAGCCCGATTTTCCCTATTCAAAAGCTCAGTCATCTCAATTGTAGGATCAATAATCTCCTCTTTATCAGGGTTCCATTTAATTCTACTACTGCCTGACCTGATCAAAATATTACTTAAGTGACTTATTGTATCTGTCTGTACAGCATCTTCTATAGAACTTATAGCCTGTTTTTTTAAACGTATGGAATCAATAAAATTCTTTTGATGGTTATTACTTAATATGACTCGTTTATCCTGTTTATCGAATTTAATATTCAACAATTCCGGATTACCGGCCTGTATTCCACTTCTGTCAACACTTACCCAGCTTTCTGTTCCAATAAAAGTAGTTCCATGATCCAGATAATTTCCATATTTATTTATGACTGATTTAGCCCTGTTGGCGCTCATGAATTGAAGTTCAACACCATTTTGATATTTACCTTTTATATCCCATGAACAAATTGTATCAAACAAATTATTGGATTTAAAAAATTCTCCAGTTCCTTCAAGTTCAGTTATCCCTGAATTCTCTAATTTATTACCCCATTGAGCGATATCAAGCGGATGAGCTCCCCAGCCGGCAATAAATCCAAGTGCATAATCATATATAAACCATGATCCCAGGTTTGTGCAACGGTCGTATGTATACGGTTTTTGTGGTGCAGGTCCCAGCCAACGATCATAATCAAATCCTTCTGGAACATGTGATGGATTGTTAATTCCCGATTGTCCTATTCCTCCATCACACCAAACATCAATCTTTTTCAATTCTCCAATTTTTTTATTTCGCACAAGTTCGACAGCCAGTCTGAATCTTGAATCTGATCTTTGCTGTGTACCATACTGGAAAATTAGCTTCTTCTTTCTGACAAGTTTTCTGAGTATTTGTCCTTGTTCAATGGTTTGACCTAGCGGTTTTTCAACATAAACATGTTTCCCAGCTTTTATAGCTGCATATGCAATGGGTACATGCCAGTGATCTGGAGTAACAATAATTACAGCATCAATATCTTTTCTACTTAGAAGTTCTTCATATAAATGGTAAGAATCACAGGATTTGTAATTTACTTTTTCAGCATTTACTGCATATGTATTATCTACAAGTTTGGTGAATTTCTCACGACGATTTTGAAAAACATCACATATAGCAAGCACCTGTGTATCTGGTATTGAAAGGAAATTTCTCAAAAGTCCGCTTCCCCTGTTACCAACTCCTATCATAGCAATGTTGATTTTGTCATTTGCAGATATTTTATCACCACAGGATGATAATAAAGTGGGAGCAATTATAGTTCCAGAAGCAGCTAAAGATGATTGTTTAATAAATTTTCTACGGGATATAGATTTGATTTTATTCATGCCACTTTAAAGATAATCAATATCAATAGTATTTCAATGCTTATTCGATTGTAATTCAGCCGTTATTAAATAGTATTAATTTAAAACAATAATTTACTCGAAGGAATTGAATGAATTGCTCAGAGCATACATGTAATTTGTTTCTTTTAATTACATTAATAGATTATTGTTTAGGTATCATCGGCTTGAGAAGATTGCTTTGAAGCTTCCCGATTGTATAATTCAGCGCACGTTTAACATAATTGTCCTGAATCTGACTTTCTATAGATATTAAGTCCGAAAGAACTGGTTTGGCTTTTGAACCAATAATACACAGAACATTTGCAGCATGCAGGGCTATTTTTGAGTTTTTGTTTTTTAACTCTGAAACCAAAACACTCAAAGTTTCTTCCTCTCTGCCAATATTACATAAGGCTTCAGCAGCGGAAATACTTACATCTGGTGATTTATCTATTAATACTTTTAGAAGAATATTTTCGGCCTGTTTAGCTTGTGTTCCTAGAATAGCTAATCCAGTAACTGCCCAGTACCTTACAGAGGCTTGTTCATTATTTAATGCATCCAATAGAACTGGAATATTTTCTAAACTCTGTTCAGAGGCTATCTCGGCGATATTTATAATTTCTTCAATTGGACATCCAGAATTCCTTACCAGTTCAAAACTTGTTCCTTCGGAGCTTTGTTTTATCATTTCTCCCTCTGGCAAAAATCCTGGATCACGAATATCTCTGACCCATTCATTAACTTCTCCCCGCATTCTTTCAAGCACCTTTTTGAATGATGGATCAGAAGCTAGGTTATTAACCTCCCAGGGATCTTTAGTAATGTCGTATAATTCTTCAGTAGGTTTTGTTTGCCAGAAAATACTCTGCGCCTGGTTGCATCTCCCAGCAAGAAATTCTGTCTCCCACGACCTTGTTGAAGGAGGTTTCCATAAATATTCTAAATGCTGGCCATATATTCGATGCGGCATATAGTTGTGTATATATTTGAATTTTTTATCTCTAACAGCACGCATCATGTCAATTCTTTCATCCATTCTTCCACGGAATAAATAAACATATTCTGGTGGATTTTCCTGTTGTTCACCAAGAAAGGCTTTCCCTTGTATATAATCTGGTATTGTGATGTTTGATAAACTGAGAAGGGTAGGAGCCAGATCAACAAAACTTACCATGCGGTCAGTTTTTGTTCCTGGCATTCCCGGGGCCAGATGTTTATATTTTTCAGGAAACCTGATTATCATTGGCACATGTGTTCCTGAATCATACAGGTATCTTTTACTTCTACATAAAATTCCACCATGATCAGAATAATAAAATACAATTGTGTTATCTGACAGTCTATCTTTTACGAGTTCATCAAGAATTTCACCCACCTGGATATCCATAGCTTCCACTTTATCATAATAAAGGGCCCAATCATGGCGCAATTCAGGAGTATCGGGATGATATGGAGGTAACTGAACTCTAGCTGTATCATGTTTAGTAATTAGCTGTAGTTTATGAATTGAACTTTCGTGACTGGTGGTCAGGTTAATAATACTGAAAAAAGGCTGTCCAGCTTTCCGGTTTTTATAACTTGCTTTATTGCTGCTTTCGTCCCAGATTGATTTATCATCTCCTGCAATATTGAAATCAGTTTTTGACCTGTTTGAACAATAATATCCTGCATCTCTCAAAATTTCAGGATATTTTTGAATAAATGCAGGTATCTGATATCGGCTACGCATATGATGACTGCCCAGGCTGTTTGCATACATGCCTGTGATTATTGTTGCTCTAGCCGGAGCACTCACCGGGGCATTTGCAAAAGCATTTAGATATAGAACTCCTTCAGAAGCGAATTTGTCAATATTTGGTGTTGTGGCAAATTTATCTCCATAACAGCCAAGCATAGGACTATTATCTTCACTGACTATCCAAAGAATATTTGGCAGTTCATTTTCAGGTACTCTCACATTGTTATCGCAGTAAGCTCCAAAACATGTAGCCCCTGCAAATGTTGCAGTTAGAAAATTTTTCAAAATAAATTTATCCATTACCATAAATTTATTATTCATCTAAATTCCACAACACTAAAATCTCTATTATGTGTGTCTGACTGACTATTTACACTAACTGAATAAGTAATCAGAAAAACCAGGTAATAATAGAAAATTATCATAATAGAAATATTTTGGTTGACACTAATAAAAATACATATTAAGCTTTTCAATGCCAAATGCATATTATTGTGAGTGAGATTATAAATTACATATTCTATTTTACAAATAACATTCTTTTCCGTTTGTAAAGTTGATTATCAACATAAAGCTCATAATAATACAAACCTGATTTCATATCTTTTGGATAATATAGGAATGAATATGAGCCTGAGTTTTGATATTTGTCAACCAGAGTCTGAACAATTTTTCCATTGGAGTCATATATCCTTATCGAAATATGAGCAGGAATGGAAAGGGAATATGTAATTGATGTATTTAAGCTAAAAGGATTGGGATAATTCTGATTAAGTTTTATTGAAGATGAATTGATAAATTCTGTTGACAAATCATATGTTTCTTCAACAATAACATTATCTGCAACTGCGTGGTATGAATATAACCAGCCATTTGCAACATACCAAACATCTGGCCTGTTTGCAAGGTATTCAAAATGCTTCATTAAGGAAGATCCCTGTATACCATTTATTCCTGGTAGAGTATCAAACAGAACACTGTTTTCATATCTATCAGCATGATAAAATGCATAAAAAATACCATTGTCATTATAAACCTGTTCAAAGGCATTGTTCATCTGGAGAACATCACTCTCATAATATCTCCCTTTTGGACTCCGGGCTTCCAGAACTTCATCATAGGAGAAGGTTTCATAGCCACCAATACCATAAAAATCAAATCTGTCATTCCATGGGGCATATGTTGTACTTGTCGGATTATGATTACCATTCCATCCTCTGACAAATAAAAACTCATTGGCAGCTGTATTCATTACTGAATCGTTCTGATATCCAGCTGGTAACATGAACTCAAACACATATTGACCATAAGGAATATTTGAAAGTTTTGTGAGTATGTCATTTCTGCATCCAATTATTTCCCACCAATATCCATAAACTGTGTATGCTGATACTGAATATGGATGTGTTCTGGAATGACAACCAGGTTCCCAGCTAAAATCTGAATAATCCAGCTCCTCCTGCATTCTTTCCCACATTTCTGGTGGATTGGGCTCTACTATTTCTTTACCGATACTATTTATCCCAACTGTAAAAGGTATATTGTAAATCCTTGCAGCATGTATGGAAGCTTGATATTTGTCTGAAGCATCATTTAGCATTCCTTGCCATGGTGCACCAGGGTTTGCCGTTGTTCTCCTGGCCCAGTTGTCATTCGAGAGAGAATATACAGCCTTGCTGTTATCATAATATTTTGCAACCCTAACAAATGACACATTCTCAAAATTAATAAACTTCAAAAAAATAGTATTACTTGTTCCAAATCCAACCGATACATAGACCTTACCTTCATCGTTATTTATGCGAATACAATCGATGCCGTTAAAAAAGTCAGTGCTAGTTTTTTTCTCAAATGTTAACCATGGATCGTGGGAGTTGTAACGAAATAATACACTGGTATTCAGACCAGTATTGTTTGTGTTAAATATGTAGGTTGCTGGATATTTAAAACCCCATTTTTGCCACAATTCATCATCAATTGTAATGGAGAACTCCGGATTATCTGATTTTTCAAAAATTCTAAATGTCCCACAAAATATAAAATGAGTATTTATTATAAATATTATTATTATAAATAATGATCTGTTTGTTTTATTATGCATTCGACAGGGAATTGAATATTTAATAATTATACAATTGGTTTTTTATATCTTGCGTTAAGTAAAAATGTGTACTTAAGAAACAAGAAGTACTAAGTTAATAATAAATAAAAAAAATGAATTATGAAAAAAACAATATTATCAGTTTTTATAGTGTTTGCCATTATTTTTACAGCCGCTGCACAAAACGAAAGAGAAATCTCTACAATTAAGAAAGTAGTTCAGGAATCTTATTGTGAAGGGCTTCAGAATGAGGGTGATGCCAAGAAAATAGAAAAGGGATTTCATAGTGATTTTAAAATGCAGTATGTTGGGCAGGATGGTAAATTAAATGTTTTATCTATTACAGACTGGAAAAAACGACAAGTCCAAAAAGCAAAAGATGGACAGCTGCCTCTCAAAGGAGACAAAGTAGTAACCATAAAATTTATGAATGTAGATGTTACCGGAACAGCTGCAGTAGCTAAAATCCAGTTTTTGGTTGGTGGAAAATTAAAATATGTTGATTATATCTCACTGTATAAGTTTGGAAAAGACTGGAAAATGGTGAATAAGGTTTTTACCAATATGTAAGTAATTGGAGTAACTAAAGTACTTGTAGTACTTAGGGTATTTAGTGTCTAATTAGATATTTATGTTTATGAAATTCTGGTTATGAAATTATACTTACTTTCTTCTCTATTTATTATATTATTCCTCTTCATTTCCTGCTGTGAATCTGATAATAATATCAGAATAATTAAGACAATGAATGGAGTAGAATTTTTGGAAGGATCATATAAAATAGGTCTTATTGAGAGTTTTGAGAATGAATACATTAAGGTCAAAGAAAAAATTAACCAAATATCACCAGGTATCTTTCAAATTACCAGGACCTTTACAAATACTGATGCAGAAATTATTAATCTTGATAATCTATCTGTAACTCTAAAAACTCATGGTAAAGCCAACTGGCTTATGATACCATCAATAACTTATAATGGTAATGAATGGGGAAAGGGAAATGAACCAAAGGGATTTATTAGAGATGGTAAACCATGGGTGTTTTCTGCATTAAGAACTCCTATCCCAGGTTTAACTTATGTTGAAACAGGAAACCATTCAATAGCATTATTTTCTGATAATGATTTGAAGGTTAATACTCTGTCTTGCAGTATTTCACCAGCTGAGAATTATACTTTACAGACTTTGATCTGGCCTGAAGAGGAAAAGCCACTTAACTACGTTGATAGAGATAATTTTGATGATTCGATTGATAAGAATATTGAATTAAAACCAGGCGAAGAATATTCTGTGTCAGCTATAATTGTTATATCAGAGGTTCTTAGGGGTCATCGTTCAATAAGGTATGCTTTTGATGAGGCCTGGAAAAAAATCGAAAATATACCCCAGCCAGATAAATCTCCCGAAGAATTATGGAATCTTGGTCTTAGGTATTCAACAGAAAGTCTATGGGCCGAAGAACGTGATTATAAAGGCTTCTCTATTGGTTTATCCCTCTATGATGGGAAATGGGAACAAAGACGAGGTTGGAAATATGAAATAGGCTGGTGTGGGCAGAATGCATCATTAGCAAATAGTTTGCTTTTTGATTATTTGAAGAGCGGGAATATTAATATGTTGAATAAAGCAATTATTTGCCTTGACACCTGGATGAATACTATTTTGCCGAATGGCCTCATACAAACTCATTATGATTATATAATTGGATTAAGTTCAGGTGAACAAAAACTTGATGCGTATAACCTTGGTACAGCAGCAATGAATTATTTTGAAGCTTTTGATCTGGCTGAGGAATGCGATATCAAAAAACCTGAATATCAAGATTTGGCTTATGGCATATGTAATTTTATTCTCGAGGATCAGGAGAATATCGGCAGGTATGGAAAAGCCTGGAACATTGAGGGAGAATGTATTAATAGGGAAGGTACAATTGGTGCATTTCTCATTCCACCTATGCTTAAGGCATATGAAGTAAGTATGGATAATAAGTATATAGAAAGTGCTCAAAAGGCTTACAATTATTATTTTGAGAAATTTACTAATCTTGGTTATACAAGTGATGGAGCACTCGATACTTATTGCATAGATAAAGAATCGGCAATTAGTTTGCTTAGATCAGCTTTAATGCTTTTTCATATTACTGACGACAAGAAATATATAACAATGGCTGTGGATGTATCGTGGTATTTATCTACCTGGTTATGGCATTATAATCCCGATTGGAATATTGATTCAGATTTTGACAAATATAAATGGTCATGTTTTGGAGGGACCTCAGTCTCAGTTCAACATCATCATCTTGATCCATATGCTTTATATTGGGTTCCAGAATGGTTAGAACTTGCCCGACTAACTGGTGATATTCAATGGAAAGAAAAGGCACAGGCAATTTGGTTTAATGGAAGTCAACTTGTTTCAGATGGAACACTAGTAATTCATAACATGCTAAGACCAGCTGGGAGTCAAAATGAAGCTTATTACGAATCACGATGGAAAGGTGGTCCAGGTAAAATTAACGATTGGTTGGTTGCATGGCCGACTGCTTTTCGTCTTGAAACCTTAAGAAAAGTACAATGGAGTGAGCTGGAATGGTAAAATATGATTTTATATTTTAAGTCAATAGTTACAAGAGACAATTTATAATTGATAACTGAAAATTGATAATTATCTCCCTCTGGTCGATAAGCTCACATTCAAACATGCTCGGTTGAATATTAATAAGCCTGAGGAGTGAGCTCATCGATTCGCCTCAATCTGTCGGACAAATGGGGATAGGGAAAAGGGATAGGACATTAAGTTAATAGTCTGTAGACTGTAGACTGAAGACAATTGACATTTATTCTTTATCTTGCAGATCGAACCAAAAAGAGCTAATAATATGAATCCAATAAGGAAATCTGCAGGATTAACAATAGGATTGATAATATCCTTGGTTATTGTTCTTTATATTACTTCAAAATACAATAATAATAATCAGCTTGATCATGTAATTTGGGCTGTTCCTGATCTTGATCAGGCTGTGTTGCAATTTGAAGAATTAAGTGGAGTAAAACCAAAATATGGTGGATCTCACCCTGGAAGAGGAACACGGAATAATGTAGTTTCTGCCGGAGAATTAACCTACTTGGAAATTATTGCTCCTGATCCTTCACAGTTACCATTCGATCCTGTGAAGGAACCAGTTAAAGCTTTTGCCAATGTTATTAATCATTTAAATAAACCTGAGGTAGATATGTTTGTATTTTCTACTGATGATTTAGAGCATGTTGCATTGGTTGGCAAGAAACTGGGTTTTGAAGTGGTTGGACCAATCAAAGGATCAAGAAAAACTCCAGATGGGGAACTTGTAGAGTGGACTCATGTAGATTTTATAGGTCATGATTTTGGCCAATATATTCCTTTTGCTATCAATTGGGGGAATACTGTTCATCCATCTGTTACATCTCCAAAAG
>PVBE010219764.1_pt1 | contig 10707 bp, 9 predicted proteins | sample 1631181 | NCBI WGS metagenome assembly PVBE01 (sample SAMN08397723, study PRJNA350692) | Marine metagenome, whole genome shotgun sequencing project. | isolation source: water | place: Pacific Ocean | collected 2012-04 | reverse complement strand
TGTTCAAAATGGTTCATGCCATAGGGAGTATCAAATTAAGGTAGGCTGCGGATCTGCTTGACAATTTTGGTGATTTTCTCTGTCGTGGTGTCGATATCGGCCTCTGTATTACTCGATCCGACGGAAAATCGGATGGTGCTCTGCGCCAGTTGTGGGGAAATCCCTAACTGCGCTAACACATGAGAAGGCTCTAGTGAACCAGATGCACAGGCTGATCCGCTGGAAACACAGATCCCTTCCATATCGAGACGTAAAATAAGGGCTTCGGCACCCACATCGGTAAAGGAGAGACTCAACATGCCTGGCACCAATTCCTGGCCTGCTGGTGGGCTGCTCTCGACAACAGTATCCAGATTAGTTAAAATACCGGTGCGTAACCGCTGAACCAGATTAGTTAAATGTTGTGCTTTGTGATCTAACTCTTGAAGAGCAATTTCCGCCGCCTTGCCCATACCGACGATAGCTGCTACATTTTCTGTGCCAGCTCGGCGGTTGCGCTCATGTTCCCCTCCGTGGAGCAGACTGCTAAGACGTTGTCTCCGTTGAATATATAAAGCACCAATCCCCTTTGGGCCATTAAACTTGTGGGCAGAGAGCGAGAGTAAATCGACACCAAGAAAATCGACGTCAATGGGGATTTTTCCCGCTGCTTGCACCGCATCTGTATGGACAGGCACCCCTTCTAACTTCGCTAGTTGACAAATCTCTTTAATCGGATGGATAGTGCCAATCTCGTTATTAACATACATGATGGAGATCAGAACAGTCTTTTCTCGAATCGCCTCTTTTAGGTATTCAAGTGAAATTCGTCCATAGCGATCAACGGGTAAATAGGTAACCTCAATCCCCTCTCTCTCCAGATACTGACATGGATGCAAAACGGCATGGTGCTCAGTCGCACAGGTAACCAGATGGAGAGGAGTAGCAACGCTCTTTTGTTGATGATGTGCTATAGTTCCCTTGATAGCCTGATTGTTTGACTCGGTGGCTCCACTGGTAAAAACAATTTCACTGGAACGACTAGCACCGATCAAGGCAGCAACCTGCTCTCGTGCGACTTCGATAGCATTGCGAGCTTGACGACCAAAAGTGTGAATACTGGAGGCGTTGCCAAATTGAGTAGTCATAAATGGTTCCATAGTCGTCAAGACTTTTGGGTCTACCGGGGTGGTTGCACTATGGTCAAGATAGATGAGATCCACTCTTAGCTCCAATGGTGAACTTGTTTCTTGGTATCAACCATGATGTTAATTATAGCAAGGGAATCTATGTTTGTCATCATCTGGTCAGTATAGAGATCTCTGTATGACGGATTCATTACTTGAAGTTAGTAAATCGACGCCTCAGGATTACGACGCGGATTCAGCGGTTGGATAATCCGACGGCGCTGGGGTGTCAATCGCTCTAGCAAGGCGGCCGAAGGTTGATAACCGTAGCGGCTATTTCCCCAGTGTGGTCCATACCGGTAAATAGCAACCCGTCTTTCTCCGGCTTTTCGACGTTGGGCTGAGCCATGAGCAATGCAGTCAACAAAAAGTAATGCATCTCCGGCCTTCATTTGGACCTCAACTGCACCTTCGATTCCCTCCACAGATCCACCTGTACTGCGGCCATCGATAAAAGCGGGATGAGGCAGGTTGGATTTATGGCTGCCCGGGATTACCATTGTACCACCACCACCTGCATCGATCTCAGTCAAAGCCAATAAAATCACGATCTGACCGCACCGAAACTCGTTGTTGTGAAACCGGAACTGGGTTCGAATTCGCCGCTTGTGACCGCCAGAATGGAGGCGGGTTGCGCCTCCCTGTCCCCTCACGTTGACGAAGGCTTCATCAATAAATAATCCATCGTGACCCGCGTAGTGACGAATATGTGAGATCCAGGAAGCGTGATCGATTAATCGCTCAAAAGGTTCTCCGGCCTCCACAATATTGTGGATTTCATGTGCTTTTAACCGGTGTATGTTCCCTCGCCATTGGGTCAACTTCATCGAGACATATGGGTCCAGCGCTGCATTGAGTTGCCGTATGTGATCGGCGTCAACTGCATTTTCAAGAAGCAGATAGCCTCGCAAATCGAATAAGTAGTCTTCTAGATCTGTTATTTTAACTGGTTCTGAAGCGGTTTTGGTCGAGACTACTGTCATCGGTTATTCTCCTTTAAATCAGTTAGATAGATAAGGATAATAACAGCTTTCTGTCGCTGGCACAACTACAAAACCGGATAGCATAGCGACTACTGATTCTTTTTCAACATCAGGTTTTTGGAACCACTAGAAGACGGATTTACGTTATAATGGGTCTGGCAAGCGAAATAGAGGTCGGATGGAAGTTGTCACGGATCCAGTATTCAAGTATGTTCCCAACTTGATGGAGGAAATAGTGGATAGTATCGAGAAACGTCAACCCATTGACCTGTATGCCAAAATAGCGTGTAATGATAACAGGTGTGCATGTGTGTACCTCATACGGATAAGGAAAGAGTATGCCTATCCTTACTCCTTGACATTTTGGCAATTATGACATATTATCCTCACCAATTCCGTCTATTGATAATAACCTCTCCGCTGCCGAGATCAAATTATCCGGCCCAACCGGATTTAGCGGATCTACTCGTATGGCTCATTACTCTCTATTGCAGGATTAGGGGCCGAGAAGAGGAGGTATTCCGAGGATGTTCTGTATATCCATCGATGGAAAAACTTGAGACTCAAGCATATTCTCGGCTTGATCGGGGATTTACCGTTACAAAAAGTATGGTCGCAACATTGGCTTTCGCAATTGGAAGTCACCAACCGGTTATACCTGTCAGATAACCCATCCAAATAGTACAACAGAGCAACTTAAACATTGTCTTCCTTCAGGAACTAACATTTAGATGTCTACCTCATACGTAACGAGGTCACATCAAAGCCGCTGCACAATCAAGCACACACTAGACTTGATTGTGCAGCGGACACATTGGCTTAGTCGGTCGATCTATCACGGTTAAAAGGAGCATAAAAGGAGCAGGCTTTATGCCGAATGCCCTATTGATTTATCCAGAATTTCCTCCATCATATTGGGGAGCGAACTTCGCCCTCGAATTCATCGGGAAAAAATCCTCTATGCCGCCGCTCGGACTACTAACAGTTGCCGCACTCTTTCCAGATCACTATGACCTGCGGGTAATTGATATGAATGTCGATTCCTTATCGGAGATAGATCTGGATTGGGCGGATTATGCCTTCACTTCAACCATGATTGTCCAAAAAGATTCATTGGCTGAAGTAATTCAGCAATGTCGACAGAACGGCGTTAAGGTCATCGCTGGGGGGCCACACCCTACCTCATTCTATCCTCATTCTATACCGAAATCGAAGGCGTGGATCATTTTATACTCGACGAAGTTGAAGACTTCTTCCTCGACTTTCTGCTCGATCTGGAAAATGGTCAGGCTCAACGAATCTATCGTGCTATGGGTAAACCTGATGTCACAAAAACCCTACCGCCCCGATACGATTTAATCGACTTAGAAGCCTACGGGTCTATGGCGTTACAATTTTCGCGTGGATGTCCATTCGATTGCGAGTTCTGCGACATCACCAAGTTATTTGGCCGTGTTCCTCGAACCAAAACCAACACGCAGATGATTAATGAGTTGAGTCTACTATACCGCTTGGGCTGGCGTGGTCCTGTATTCCTAGTCGACGATAACTTTATTGGTAATAAACGTGATGCCATGCGCTTGCTACCTACTGTGGCTGAGTGGCAAAAAGCACGCGGATTTCCCTTTCGGTTTTATACCGAATCAAGCGTTAATCTAGCTGAATTGGAACCGTTGATGGAGGCTATGGTCGAAGCCGGTTTCAACATGATATTTTTAGGGATCGAAACCCCTAACCCCGAAGTCCTATTGAAAACTAAGAAAAAGCAAAACACCAAATACGGTACGGATAACTACTTACTTAGCTCAGTAGAGAAGATTCAGTCCAAGGGGATGGAAGTTACCGCCGGTTTCATCCTTGGGCTGGACGGTGATACCAAAGATGCTTTTGACAGTCAAATACAATTCGTTCAAGAAGCTGGAATCCCAACGGCTATGATCGGTTTGCTGACGGCCTTGAAGGGGACAGATCTCTATCACCGTTTGCAAAGGGAGGAGCGTCTGTTGGAAGAATCGACGGGTGATAACGTCAGCATTACGCTGAATTTTGAAACCGAGATGGATCGACAGACCTTGGTAGATGGATATAAGCGCGTTCTTTCAACCCTTTATGACCCCACGCTGAAAAATTATTTCAACCGTTGTTTAAAGCTGTTTAAAAGATATCCAGATCGAGGTAGAACTTTAAACGGTTATCGATGGGGTAAAATCAGGAAAGTCGAATTAAAGGCTGTGCTCGGATCGTTCAGACGGCAGTTATTCTCCCAGCAAGGACCGGCCTATCTCCGTTTCATACTTAAAGTGCTGAAAAACTATCCCAGCTTGTTTCCAGAGGCCATTCGACTGGCCATTATGGGCTACCATTTTGAGAAGACGACCTCTCAGCAAATCGCCATCGACGATTTCAAAAATTCGCTGGAAACAGAACTGGGAGGATTTCGATACTGGCTGGAACGACTGGCGTATTCTGGCTCTGATCGATTACAAACTGTTGGGTCACAGATTCGGCAGTTACTTACGCAGACACAGAGACAGTATCAGCAAATCCATAGCGATTTCCGCCATGGAGTGGAAGATGCTTTCAGCACCTTCCATCAGCACATTTTCGGTCAATATCTGGAGGAGGAACTCGAAAACTTCAAGCAGATGTTGACCAGGCAGGTCCATCAATCGAGTGACGGTTTGGCTGAGGTAAGAACCTATTTGGACCGTTTGGCAATACGAATTCAGAAACAGCAGAAACACCTTCAGGTCGATTTTAGACGCAGCATCGATGAATTAATCCGCACTCTGGAAGTTTCAATTCAGGAGACTCTTAACCAGGCCTCGATTCCCGTAACGGTTCACGGTCGGCTATCGCTAAACTAGAAACTGTCCTCAGTTGATCTCTTCCACATACTACAAAGGACTTTGATGGAGATACGGGCTATTTTTAGATGAGACCATGTGGATAATCGCCCTCAACGAATTACGGGCTTGCTGGAATTCGAAGATCTACCGCAAAGGGCAACTATTGACGCTGTTCATAGTAATAGTCTCTTATTTGATGATAGCCACAGAGTTGTTTGCTCGCAACCAGGCTAATGCAGGTCAAGTACTGTGCTCAGTTCTGATTCTGGTTGCTTTTGTTGCTTTTGTGTGTTTAACTGTCTCCACTTACATGGTCCAATTTGTTCTTACAAGCTGGGAGGAAAATAGCTTGCTCCATCTAACTCTGTTGTCAAAACTAGAGATTTGGGCAGGTAAACTGATAGCCTCGGTCAGCCTCGTCTGGTGGCAAATCCTAATTTTATCCCCTCTATTTGTGATGCAGATCCAGCGTACCGACTCAGAAATTCGCCTAATAGATTTCCTGAACTTTGGCCTGATTTTCACCCTTGCCAGTCTGTGGTTACAGATGGTTGGTGCTGTTTCAAGTCGGATACTTCCCTCATCGGTTAGACAACCTACTCGTCTCCTACTTGCATTCGGTATAATTATTGCCATGTTGATCTTACCGGGACTGTTCCCAGGTCGAGTATTATTAAGTCCAATTTACCTTTTACTAAAAGCGCTGACGGATGCGTATACCGGGGAAACGGGTGGAAGCGGATTCCTGCTCATTGCAATTGGCCTCTACAGTTTTGGTTATCTTTCTCTCTCTTATGTTTTTTTTCGTTTCCGCTTGGCTTCAAAACTATAAGGAGGTCGTTCAATGGTATTCAAAAATATACTTCGATTTATGCGTCTCTTTGCGGTTCTCGGTACACTTGCTTCCCTGATTCCCCTCATACATCCAATTGTTCAGGCGCAAACTACCGCCAGAACAGTTGAACCGCAAAGAACAGTCCTGGAGACGTCCGCAATAGCGAAGTCGATGAAGCTGATCGGGTCGGGCGTAGTTCAAGAAATTGTCTTTTCTCCCAAAGGGAGCGAAATTGCCGTTAGCACGACTCTGGGTATCGAAATCCTGAATTCGTCCAACCTCTCACCGGTCGCATTCTACCCAGTGAAAGCCGGCCCCTCCAGAACGAGTTCTTATAGAGCTGATGGCCAGCAAATTGCCGTGGTCGCTGGCAGTGATGCGTTTATTATTGACCGGCAAACTGGAGAAGTCGTTCAAATACAGAAAGCCAAGCAGGTTACAGGTATTGCTTTCTCGCCTGATGGCCGCTTGTTTACGCTGCTCACCAATGGGGTGGTACAGGTCTGGGACAGTCAACAAGATCTGAACAAATTCGCTGTTGCTGAACCTAAAAAATGGCATCAGCATCTATACCGTCCTCGTGCGATTGCTTTTTCCACTAACGGCACCTATGTTGCCACAGGAGCTGCAGATAGAGTTATTTCAGTAAGACGCTTGAGTGATAGCAAATGGATAGGTAATTTAACCGGGGCTGGCCTAATCAATGGATTATCTTTCTCAATGGATGAGAGTCAATTGGTAGCGGGGAGTTTGGAGGGAGTGCGTGTTTGGAGTACTAGAACCATGCAACGAACCAAAAAACTACACTCCAAACGAACCGGCTACGATTATCATCTAGCAACAGACCAGATGCATTCTCAATTTGCTACCATTAGTCATTCCAGTGGAAAAGCTGTCATCTGGGACCTAATGCTAGAAAGAAAAGAATTCGAGTTTCAAGCCGATATCGGAACCATCACGGTTGCCTTTCACCCCAATGGTGCGCAGCTGGTTACGTCCACACCGTATTCAATTAAAATATGGAACCCTAGTAATGGAAAAGTGATTACCAGGAGAGACATTTATTACCGGGTCAATAATTTTGGTTTTAGTGCTGATAGTACTAAAGTAATCCTCTCAACAGTTCGCGAAGCCGACGGGTTAGTTTCTGGCGACTTGATGTTATGGGATATTCCAACTAATCAGATGATCAACCACTGGCCAGCCCATCAAAGCGAAATTAGCACTGTTCGATTCAGTCCAGATGGTAATCGAATTTTGTCTAGATCTATTACTGAACCTAACCCTGAAGATCCGAAAAGACCTAACCAGGTGCTACGAATGTGGGATGCCAATACCTTCGAACAGATTGGCACAGACTTAATTGCCAATCGAGATCAGATTGAAACCAGAAAATTTGAAGATCCTGATATTATTGCGCCTTTTGACTTTAATGTGGAAGTCGAAGCTTTTGCTGATGCGTTTGACGTCACCAAAGATCAAACTTACATTGTCATTACTGATGAGCAAAAAATGGTCTTGTGGAAAGCACCAAAGCAATTTCATTTTAGAGAACGCTCTTATTGGCCAGTTATTTACCGTCAACAGACCTCACGCGCAGCCTCCAACAATGCTAAGCATGTTGTGGTCGCCAAGGACAGATATATTGAAATAGATCTAGGACCAGGCACACCTCGTCCAGTACTGGCCGAGCATCGAGGCCTCGTCAAACAGATGCAGTTCAGCTTTGATAGCCGTTACTTGGCTTCGTTATCTTGGAATACAGGAGCTTGTGTCCTCTGGCAATTTGAAGGTAATCCCAGCAATTGAGGCCTCGAAAATTAACGGGTGATGAAGCTAGACCTTCACCCTTCGCCTGGTGGGCAACCGGTATTGTTCTGTTGCTGTCGGTTTTGTTCGGGGCGCTGACCTTCCATCTCTCCAAAATGTATCGCTTTCCGGCCGATGCTGGTCCTAACGTTATCGATGTCTCCAGCTATCCGGCTGAGATGCAGCGGAAATATAAGCTATTTGTTAATAAATGTTCCCTTTGCCATACGCTGGCTCGTCCAATCAACTCCAACTTTAAATCCGCCCATTGGAACGGCTACGTTCATCAAATGATGCGTAAGGCGGGATCAGGTTTAAACGAAACTGACGCACGGAAGATTATCGACTTTTTGGAGTTTGATACCTTGCAGAGAAAGCCCCATTTACAGTAAAGGGTATATACTGTCTCTTCATGCAGAACTCTAAACCGGGCAAACAGGAGGGAAACCCATCTGATTTAACGACAGGCAGTATCCCCCACCATCTACTCCGTATGACAGGACCAATAATATTGAGCCACGTTCTACAGGATGCGTTCAATGTGGTAGATATGGTCTGCGTTGGTCGCTTGGGGGCTGTCCCCTTAGCTGCAGTGACGATCAGTGGTAATCTGTTACGCCTAATCGGGGTCTTCTCACTCGGTATCTCTACCGGAACGGTAATTCTGATCTCCCAATTAATTGGGGCAAAAAAGCAGGAACAGGCGGAAGATTTAGCGACGCAAGCCCTGATATTAGCAACCGTCTTTTCAGGGCTAATCAGTGTGGTCGGCTACTTTTCGGCTGAGTTTGGCTTGCGAATGTTAGGCGCTGAACCTGGTGTAATCCAACTGGGTAAGACCTACATGCAGATTACGCTCGTTGGCAGTATCACCATGTTCGCCTCCATGACCTTAGGGGCAATTTATCGCAGTACGGGTGATACCATGACCCCAATGGTGGTTTTGATCTTATCAACGATTCTCAATATTGTCCTGGATCTGGTACTAATATTCGGCTTGCTGGGCTTTCCAAGATTGGGGGTGGCCGGCTCAGCTTATGCTACGGTAATCGGTCGAGGGGTCGGGGCGCTGGTACTCCTGCTTTTATGCATTTCAGGACAAAAAGGGTTGTATGTTCGATACCGTCGGCCAAACTTCGACAAGATGTGGCAAATTATGAGACTCGGTATTTTTAGTGCTATGCAAGGATTTTGGCGACACCTATCCCGGATCGGATTCATCTGGTTTGTGGCTAAGCATGGCACATTGGCAGTGGCTGCTTACGGCGTATGTATGCGGCTACGGGTGTTCGTGATGAATCCAGGTTTCGCGCTGGCCGGGGCTGTAGCCCCGATGGTGGGACAAAACATCGGGGCCAAACGGATTGACCGTGCCCGAACCTCTGCCAAGTTCGGCACAATCGTTGCCGTCGCTATGATGACTGTAGTTGGATTAGTGGTCTTTATAATTCCAGACCTTTCAATACGCCTGTTTATCAATGATTCAACAGTCATCGAAATCGGTCGTGTCTTTCTCCGTTATTTAGCGCCGACCTTCGGCTTTATCGCCTTCTCGCTGGTACTAGGTCGAGCCTTGAATGGAACGGGAGACACCTTCTGGCCAATGACACTCACCTTTTTTAGTCAAGGCGGCTTGCTGATCGTCTTTTTGTTGATTCAGATGACCTGGCAACAGGTTGACCTTTTATTAATTTGGATCGGTATTTCAGTTTCTAACATTGTGCAAGGTGGCATGATGTGGGCCGCTTACCGCTGGCGAATAGGAAAAATTGACCATCGGGCCAAAGTTGCTATCGTCGGAGTCGAATCCTAGCGTGAACAGACAGTTTTATCTGTCCCCTATCTGTTCACAACACAGTTGTTGATTATCAAGATCAGGCTTGCCTCCAATTTTTTCTGCGGTCAAGTTTGATGCTGTTGGGTTATGGCAGTAAGAAACAGTTGCCACAACTCAATTGTACTACTGCAATTACGGTGAGAATTATATTTTCCAACTGAAGTCGCGAGAGTTCTTGGACAATCTGGTTGAGTCTTTTCCGAGAACACAGTATATCGATCGATACTGCTTCATGATACATTCTCTAACCTTGATTATGTTTGATTTAAGAGGGGCTTGTCCTATCTATTCCATCAACTCCTTAATCGAGTTGAAAGCATACTTTCTCACATTATGAAACTCAATGCCCCCTGAAAACTGAGGGCGATTCAGCTAAACATGTCCTCGACTTGCATCAGGGTATAGTGAATTCTGAATTTCTAATTCACACATTTACTGTAATGATAACATTTGATTAATTATTGATATCTATCGAAGTGCAAGCGTCAGAAATAATAGGATATGGTATTGGTATACAGAGACCAAGTTTGAAACGTCCTGATAGTAGGGGATCGAGAATCTGCTGCCTGCAATCAGACCTCTATAGGCCAGACGGATTTTTGTCTGTTAGACAATAGCTGTCCCCGACACTGACAAGCAACCCTTAAACACTTTTCACTAAATGAATTGGAGGATTCTAATGAAACCGATTAATCTGATTACCAGCACAATAGTGTTGGCTATGGCTTCGTCACTCTCGGCTGACCCACTTGTGTTACACATCCAACAACAAGTTAAAGACAAAAGCGATGCTTCTCAGTTTATAGCGCAGAGGGAAAAAATTAATTGGGATGCTAGTGCTAGCATTTTGAGACAAATTTATGTACATAGCATGTTGCAGTCTATCGTAATTACCAGGTGCTCGTAGGTAATGGTCTTCATCGGTGCGAAAACACATGTCTTGGTGCTTCGCATGGCATGGTGCAATGCAATGGATCAGGGCAACTGCTGCAGAGATAGGGTGGACGGGATCTTGGAAAGTGATAGGTTCCGCTGATAGTGACATCTTTGCGGTCGAGGCGTGCTTCGGCATTCGCAAGCTGGTCAATACCTACGTTGTGTGATTATTCCCAGCGGAGCTAGGAAGTACAGCCATAGTGTGTTGTTGGTGGGATTGCTGTTGTGATTTGGTACATCAGAGTTCAGCTCTAATTCAATCGCTCCGCGCGTTCCGCCGAGCCATGGTGGG
>PVBE010852773.1_pt1 | contig 10708 bp, 10 predicted proteins | sample 1631181 | NCBI WGS metagenome assembly PVBE01 (sample SAMN08397723, study PRJNA350692) | Marine metagenome, whole genome shotgun sequencing project. | isolation source: water | place: Pacific Ocean | collected 2012-04 | reverse complement strand
CTGCCGCCCTATTCGCCCGACTTCAACCCGATCGAGATGGCTTTCTCCAAGCTCAAGGCCGCCCTGCGAGAGGCCGCCGCGCGCACCATAGACGAGCTATGGCAGATCATCGCCGAGATCATCGACGACTTCACACCCACTCAATGTCAAAATTTCTTCACCGCAGCCGGATATGAACCGGATTAAATTGAATCCGCTCTAGCTGACGCAATTGACCTTCGACGAAGCTCTGCTCGGCGACGCTGTCGAGAAAAACATCGCGGCTGGCATATGGCATGCGAAAAATCTCGGCGAGGCGGGCGCCGACCGTCGAGCCGATGGTCACGGAATCGAGATACAGCAAACCGCGCACCTCGAGCTCGTTCAGGACCAGCGCCATGGCGTGCCCGTTCTGGGAAAACTTGCTGCCCATATGGTTGTTGATGCCGACATAGCCGCTGAGGCGCGCCAGATTATGCGACAACCGGCGCATCAGTTCGCCGTCGCCAATACCGGTCAAAAGCGCGTTCGGCCCCGGGTCGGCGGATTTGTCCGTCGGCTCCATCGGCATATGGACGAGAATTTCGAAGCCGTTTTCACGGGCGCGCCCGGCAAGTTCCGGCGCCCGCTCGGGGTAAGGCAGGAAGGCCAGTGTAATCCCCTCGCCGAGCGCCATCACACGCTTGAACTCCCTTTCGCTATGGCCCAGATCATCGATCACCAGGGCGATGATCGGCGCCTCGCCCGATTCCTTTGAGAGCGCCGCGTAACGCCGCCAGTCAGGCAGTTGCGATTTCGCTTCGGCTCCCTCCGCGTCTTGCCAGCCCACCGCCAACAATATGATGGACAAGGCGGTAATAATGGCGGCAAGGCGCGTCTTCATGCCTACCGGCCGGCGCCGCCTGGTCATAACACCGCACCGACCTGCCACGGCACGAACTCCTCCTCGCCGAATCCGAATGCCTCGCTCTTGCTCGGCTCGCCGGAAGCGGTGCCGAGGATCAGTTCGAATATTTCGCGGCCCAAACTCTCTATGTCGGCCTCGCCGTCGGTAATGCGTCCGCAATTGATATCCATATCCTCATGCATGCGGGAGAACATCTCGCTATTGGTCGCGAGTTTCAGGCTGGGAGTCGGTTTGCAGCCGAAAACAGAGCCCCGCCCGGTGGTGAAACAGACCATATTGGCGCCGCCCGCCACCATGCCGGTGACGGAAACCGGGTCGTAGCCCGGCGTGTCCATGAATACGAAGCCGTTCGATTTCACCGGCTCGGCGTAACGGTAAACTTCGGTCAAATTGCTGGTTCCGCCCTTGGCGGCGGCGCCGAGCGATTTCTCCAAAATGGTGGTGAGCCCGCCTGCCTTGTTGCCGGGCGAGGGGTTGTTGTCGACGACGGCGCCGTTTTTTTTGGTGTATTCCTCCCACCAGGAGATGCGGTCCAACAATTTGCGGCCGACCGCCTCCGATTCCACGCGCCGGATGAGGAGATGTTCGGCGCCGTAGATTTCCGGTGTTTCGCCGAGTATCGCGGTGCCGCCATTGCGCACCAGGAGGTCGGCCGCCGCACCCAAAGCCGGATTGGCGGTGACGCCCGAAAACGCATCGGAGCCGCCGCATTCCATGCCGAGCGTGATATGGCTGGCCGGGACGGTCTCGCGGCTTACGTCATTGGCCACGGGCAGCATCGATTCCATGCAGGCGATTCCAGCGCGCACCGTGGCGTTGGTGCCGCCCATATCCTGTATCGTCATGCTGTGCAGCATTTCTCCCGGCGTCAGCCCGAGATCGGCGACCAGGCCATCGAGCTGATTGATCTCACAGCCGAGGCCCAGCAGAAGCGAGCCGGCAATATTGGCATGGCCGCAATAGCCGGCGATGCAGCGGCGCAAATAATCCCAGCCGTCACCATGCGATGCGGTGCCGCAGCCGGCGCCGTGGGTGAGCGCGATCACGCCATCGACATTGGGCCAGCCCTCCAGCATGGGTCCGCGAAAATGGTCGCAAATGTAACGCGCCACCGTGGCCGAGCAATTTACGCTGGTGACGACGGCAAGGTAATTTCGCGTCGCCACGCGGCCATCGGCGCGCAGGATCCCCTGAAACGTGGCGCGCTCCGTCTCGGCGATAAAATCGGTCGGTGCCGCATCGGCGCCGAATTCATAATCGCGGGCAAACTCGGCGAAAGCGAGATTCTGTTCATGCACATGTTTGCCCGGCGTAATATCCCGCGTTGCGAAGCCGATGATCTGGCCATATTTCCGCACCGCCTCGCCGCTGGCTATGGCTTGGGTGGCGATCTTGTGGCCGAACGGTATGGCGTCTTTCACCTTGAGCAGTACGCCGTTCTCCGGCAATTCCGTGCCGGCCGCTATTTCGCCCTTGCTGACGACAACATTGTCGGCGGCGTGCAGCCGCAAAACGGCGTCTTCGCTCTTCATCCGGTTCACCAAACAGGTCCAGCGCTGGGATCAAGCATAAAGCAATATGGCAGGGCCCACTACTCGGAGGCCGGGCGGGCGATAATCAGGCGCAGGATATCATCGACCAAAAAGCGGTTTTCGACCTCTTCCAGCCCGGCCTCTTCGAGATAGAGATGGGTGTTGCGGTCGAAAGCGGCGCCGTAAGCGAAGCGCACCCAGGGCGCCCACAGGCGCATGATGAAACGCTTCCAGGGATTTTTGGAATAGCTGTATTCGAGCAGGCGAATTTCGCCGCCGGGCTTGCAGATACGCGCCAATTCGATAAGCGCCGGCAATTGTTGCTCGGGCTCCAATACGCAAAACAGGAAGGTTGAAATCACGGCGTCGAAGCTGTCCTCGTCAAACGACGTGTTCATGACGTCCATTTCCATCAACGCCACCTCCCTGCCCGCTTCGTCGCGCCGCCGGGTGGCGCGCGCCAGCATGGCGGGGCTGAGATCGATTCCCACCATCTCGCTGGCGTCGGGATAAACCGGGATATTACGCCCGGTTCCAACGCCGGCATCGAGGATGCGCCCCGACAGGCCGGCGAACAGGAGCGGGCGCAACGGCCGGTAACGCTTGCGCTCAAACGGCGCATCGAGCAGGTCGTACCATCTGGCGATACGTTGATAGGTGGCAAGCTTGCTCACGCGTTTATAGCTTCGCCACGCGCAGGCGCAGCGCATTGGAGATCACCGAAACCGAGCTCAGGCTCATGGCGGCACTGGCGATCATCGGGTTGAGCAACAATCCGAAGGGTGGGAACAGGATACCGGCGGCGATGGGAATGCCGACAATATTATAGGCGAAGGCGAAAAATAAATTCTGCCGGATATTGCGCATTGTCGCCCGGCTCAGTTGACGTGCCCGGGCGATGCCGCCGAGATCGCCGCCCAGCAGGGTTATCGCCGCCGCCTCGATGGCGACGTCGGTGCCCGTCCCCATGGCGATGCCGATATGCGCCGCCGCCAGCGCCGGCGCATCGTTGACGCCGTCTCCGGCCATGGCGACGATGCGCCCTTCGTCGCGCAGCCTTTGCACCACCTCCTGCTTCCGAGCCGGCAGCATTTCGGCCTCGACCTCATCGATGCCGAGCGCCTTGGCGACCGCATCAGCGGTTGCCTGATTGCCACCCGACAGCATGACGACGCGCACGCCGTCGGCATGCAGGCGGCGCATGGCGTCATGGGACGATTGCTTGATCATGTCCTCGACGGCAATCAGACCAGCGGCGGCACCGTCCAGGGCGACATACATGACGCTGCGTCCCTTGGCGAGATGGCCTTCGGCGCCGGCCTGGAGTTGGCTGATATCGATTTCTTTTTCCAGGAACAGACGCGCATTGCCGAGCCCAACCTGGACACCGCCCACCTTTCCGGTCACGCCGCGGCCGATTTCAGCCTGAAATTCGCTGACCTCGCTCAGTTCGAGCTGCCTCGCGGCAGCCTCGGCGATGATGGCGCGCGCCAGGGGATGCTCGCTGGCGCGCTCGAGGCTGGCGGCGAGGCGCAGGATCTCGTCTTCCTGGTGGCCCGAAAGTGCTTCGAGCGCCGCGACGCGCGGTTTTCCTTCCGTCAGGGTGCCGGTTTTATCGACCACCAGCGTATCGATTTTTTCAAACAGCTCCAACGCCTCGGCATCGCGGATCAACACGCCGGCATGAGCGCCGCGCCCGACGCCGACCATGATCGACATCGGCGTCGCCAGGCCGAGGGCGCAGGGACAGGCGATGATCAGAACGGCAACGGCGTTGACGAGGCCATATCCGAGACTCGGAGCCGGGCCGAAAACACCCCACATGACGGCGGTCACAATCGCCGCCACGAGAACGGCGGGAACGAATATCCCGGCGACCCGATCGGCGGTACGCTGGATCGGCGCCCGGCTGCGCTGCGCTTCGCCGACCATCTGAACGATGCGGAACAGCAGCGTTTCCGCCCCGACATGTTCGGCCCGCATGACAAATGCGCCGCTCCCATTCAAGGTGCCGCCGGTGACGCCGTCGCCCAGATTTTTTTCGACCGGCAGCGATTCGCCGGTCATCATCGATTCATCGATGGCACTGGCGCCCTCCAGGACGGTGCCGTCAACCGGCATCTTTTCGCCGGGACGGACGCGCAAGCGGTCTCCCACCTTGACGGCGTCCAGCGCAATGTCGTCTTCGGAGCCGTCGTCGCCGAGGATTCGCGCCACCGCCGGGGCGAGGTCGAGGAGCGCGCGTAAAGCCTGCCCGGTGCGCGCCCGCGCTTTCAGCTCCATGACCTGACCGAGGGCGACGAGAACGATGATGACACCGGCCGCTTCGAAATAAACCGGAACGTCGCCCGCCGCCGAGCGGAACGCCGAAGGGAATATGTGCGGCACGGCGGTCGCCACCAGGCTGTAAACGAAGGCGACGCCGGTGCCGAGCGCGATAAGCGTGAACATGTTGAGATTGCCGCTGGTGACGGAGCGCCAGCCGCGCTCGAAAAACGGCCAGCCGCCCCACAGCACCACCGGCACCGCGAGAACGAGCTGCATCCAGGCCCACAGCCGTACCGAGGCGATTTGCTGCAACGGCTCGCCCGGAATCATTTCCGACATGGCGATAAACAAGAGCGGCAGGGCGAGCGCGCCGCCGAGCCACAGGCGGCGGCGCATGCTGATCAATTCCGGGTCCGGCGGCGCATCTATCTGCACCGTGTTCGGCTCGAGCGCCATCCCGCATTTTGGGCAATCGCCGGGCTCGTCGGCCACGATTTCGGGGTGCATCGGGCAGATATATTTGGTCTCGCGGAGCGGCAGAATGGCGGCCTCGAGCGCCATGCCGCAGCCCGGGCAAATCCCCGGCCCGGCGCTCTCGGCACCGGGGCACATCGGACAGGTGTAATTTCCGCCGGCGCCCGGAGACGGTTTTGTTACGGCATGGTCATGCCCACCATGTGAGTGATGACAGCAGGATGAGGAGTCTGAATTCATAATGCGGCGTTCAAAGATAAAAGTCCGTGGCGTATAAAGCCGACCGGGAAATCGGCTTTGACAGGATATATATGTTGTCTCCAGTTACCGGAAGGTCAATGCGCCGCCGGTCGAAACATTGGCTTTTATTTTTAGCCTGAAATCGGTTGATGCAAATAGCAAAAATAACGCTATAACACGTTGATATGTTGCTCTTAATCGACAATTACGACAGCTTCACCTACAACCTCGTCCACTACCTCGGCGAGTTGGGGGCGGAAGTGACTATATATCGCAACGATGCGATCGGCGCCGATGAAGGTCTGGCGTTGAATCCGCAAGGCATCGTCCTGTCGCCGGGGCCGTGCGACCCCGACCAGGCGGGCATCTGCCTTGAGCTGATCGAGAAAAATGGCGGCGCCATTCCGCTGCTCGGCGTCTGTCTCGGCCATCAGGCGATCGGCCAGGCTTTCGGCGGCAAGGTCGTTCGGGCGCCGACCCTGATGCACGGCAAGGCGAGCGACATTCACCACGATGGCAATGGCCTGTTCAAGGGATTGCCGACGCCGTTCTCGGCGACGCGTTATCATTCCCTGATCGTCGAACGGGATTCGCTGCCCGAGTGCCTTGAAGTTAGCGCCCAAAACGACGACGGTGTGGTGATGGGGATCGCGCACCGCGAATTTCCCGTCCATGGCGTGCAGTTTCACCCCGAGAGCATCGCCTCCGAACAAGGGCATGAATTGTTGAAGAATTTCCTCACCATCGTGAACGGCGGCGGCTCGGCATGAATGCCGGTCCGGGAGATTTTCGCGCCCTCATCGCTCACCTCGCGGCGGGCAATTCGCTCAGCGTCGAGCAGTCGGAACGCGCCTTCGATATCATGATGGCCGATGAAGCGACGCCGGCGCAGATGGGCGGGTTGTTGATGGCCTTGCGGGTGCGCGGCGAAACCGTCGACGAGATCACCGGCGGCGCCAAGGCCATGCGCGCGCGCGCCGTCCCGATCGACGCCCCCGAAGGCGCCATCGATACCTGCGGCACCGGCGGTGACGCCAAGGGCACGTTCAACGTATCCACCGGCGCCGCCATCGTTGCCGCCGCTTGCGGCGTGCCGGTCGCCAAACATGGCAACCGCGCGCTGTCCTCCAAATCGGGCTCGGCCGACGTGCTGACGGCGCTCGGTGTCAATATTGAAGCCGACATGGCGCTGGTGCGCGAAGCGCTGTGGCAGGCCGGCATCGGATTCCTGATGGCGCCCCGCCATCATGGCGCGATGCGCTATGTGGCGCCGACCCGCGTCGAGCTCGGCACCCGCACCATTTTCAACCTGTTGGGACCGCTGTCGAACCCGGCCGGCGCGAAGCTCCAGCTGATCGGCGTCTTCGACGCAATCTGGATGGAGCCGATGGCCGAGGTTTTGCGCAATCTGGGCTCCGAGCGGGTGTGGGTGGTGCATGGCCGCGATGGCATGGATGAGCTCACCACCACCGGCCCAAGCGAGGTGGTGGAATTGCGCGGCGGCGAGTTGCGGCGCTTCGAAGTTTCGCCGGAGGAGGCCGGATTGGCGCGCGCCACGCTCGACGATATCAGAGGCGGCGACGGCGCTGAAAATGCCCGCGTGATGACGGCGATGCTGGACGGCGCCCCGGGGCCGGTCCGCGACATCGTGCTGCTCAATGCGGCCGGCGCCCTGATCGTCGCCGGGCGGGCGGAGACGTTGCGCGACGGCGTTGCCAAGGCGGCGCAAGCCATCGATTCAGGCGCCGCGCGGGCCACCCTGGAGCAGCTGGTGGCGATTACCAACCGTTCGCCATGAGCGATATTCTCGCCAAAATATGCGCCGACAAGCGCAAGCACATAGCGCTTTGCAAACAGCAACATCCGCTTGCCGCGCTGGAATCCGCCGCCAGGGACGCCGCGCCGCCGCGCGGCTTTGCGGCGGCGCTGACCAGGGCTTCCGGCAATGGCGGCCTGGCGCTTATCGCCGAGTTGAAGAAATCCTCGCCCAGCAAGGGGCTGATCCGCGCCGACTTCGACCCCCCCGCCCTGGCGCGCGCCTATGAATCGGGCGCCGCCGCCTGCCTCTCGGTGCTCACCGACAGGCCATATTTCGCCGGCGAGGACGAATTTCTAAGGCAAGCCCGCGCCGCCGTGGCGATCCCGGTGTTGCGCAAGGATTTCATACTCGACCCCTATCAGATCGTCGAAGCGCGAATGCTGGGCGCCGATTGTATCCTGCTCATCATGGCGGCGATTTCGGACAACGCGGCGGCGGAGCTGAATTCCACCGCACAAGCCTATGCCATGGACGTGCTGGTGGAAGTTCATAACGCGGCGGAACTGGCACGCGCCCTTGAACTCGGCGCCACCCTGATCGGCATCAACAATCGCAATCTCAAAACCCTCGAAGTGGATTTGGCGGTCACCGAAGATTTGGCGCCGCGAATACCGCCGCGCTGCGACATCGTCTCGGAAAGCGGCCTCAACTCTCACGCCGACCTCACGCGGATGGCGAAAATCGGCGTAAGGCGTTTCCTGGTCGGCGAATCGCTCATGCGCCAGACGGATGTGACGGTGGCGACAAGGATGCTGCTCACCGGCGCCACAAGCATGGAAGAAAGAGTCTGAACATGTCGTCATTCACCCATTTCGATGAGCAGGGCCGCGCCCGCATGGTCGATGTATCGCAGAAGGCGGTGAGCGAGCGCAGCGCCACCGCCAAGGCCAGCGTCCTCATGCAGCCGGAAACCCTGCAACTGATCCGCTCGGGCGGCATGAAGAAAGGCGATGTGCTTCAGGTCGCGCGCCTCGCCGGCATCATGGCGGCCAAGCGCACCTCGGACCTGATACCGCTCTGCCATCCGCTCGGGCTCGACGCGGTCGAGGTCGATCTGGTCTGCGACGCTGAGCGAAACGCGGTCGATATCAGCGCCACCTGCCGCATCAAATCGCGCACCGGCGTCGAAATGGAAGCGCTCACCGCGGCATCCGTGGCGGCGCTGACGGTTTACGATATGTGCAAGGCGGTCGACCGCGCGATGCGCATCACCGATTTGCGGCTGACCCATAAGGCCGGCGGCAAGTCCGGCGAATTTTTTCAGGACTGAACTTTCCCTACCAAGGACGAAGCCGACATGATTCCCGTCGCCGAGGCGATCTCGCGTATCACGAATGCATTCGAACCGCTGGCCAGCGAAACGGTGGCGCTCAGCGATGCCTACGGCCGTGTGCTGGCCCAGGATGTCGTGGCGCGAACGACGCAGCCGCCGTTCGACGTCTCGGCCATGGACGGTTACGCGGTACGCGCCGAGGACGTGCGCGACGCGCCGGTGACGCTCAGGCAAATCGGCGCCGTACCCGCCGGACAGCAATTCGAAGGCAATGTCGGCGCCGGCGAAACGGTGCGCATCTTCACCGGCTCGCGCCTGCCCGGCGGAGCGGACGCCATCGTTATTCAGGAAAACACCAACGCCGAGGGGAATAACATCACGATCCTGGAATCGGCGAGCAAGGCGCAATATATACGACCCGCCGGCCTCGACTTCAGCGCCGGAGATGTCGGCCTCGAGGCCGGGCAGCTTCTCACGCCGCGCGCCATCGGCTATGCCGCGAGCATGAACCATCCCTGGCTCGCGGTGCGGCGCAAGCCGCGCGTGGCGATCCTGGCGACGGGCGATGAAATCGTCATGCCGGGCGAGCCGATCGGGCCCAACCAGATCGTCAGCTCCAATTCTCACGCCCTCGCGGCCGCCGTGGAGAGCTATGGCGGCGACCCGTTCAGCCTCGGTATCGCCCCGGATGAACGGCAGGGCCTGAAGGCGATGGCGGCGGGCGCGCGCGGCGCCGATATTCTGGTGACCACGGGCGGCGCCTCGGTGGGCGACCATGACCTCGTGCAAAGCGTGCTCGGCGAGATCGGACTCGAATTGGATTTCTGGAAAATCGCCATGCGCCCCGGCAAGCCGCTGATATTCGGCTCGATCGGCGAAACGCGATTGCTCGGCCTGCCGGGCAACCCGGTTTCGGCGCTGGTCTGCGCGCTGATTTTCCTGCGCCCGGCGATCGGCCGCATGCTCGGCCTCGACGAGGATTCAGCGGCTTGTTTTCCCGCCCGCATCGACCGCGCATTGGCGGCCAATGACGAGCGCCAGGATTATCTGCGGGCAAACTTGGAGGCGAGCGAAAGCGGCGAGCTTGCGGTCTCGCCGTTTGAGCGCCAGGACAGCTCGATGATCTCTCTCCTCGCCAATTCCGAGGCGCTTATTGTGCGTCCGCCGTTCGACCCGCCGGTCTCCAAAGGCGATATGGTCAAGGTCATCCCGTTTTCATCCGGCGTCCCGATAATTTGATTTTGCCGGCGGCACGGGCGGAATTCGGCGATAAATTCTTGACAGTTGAAAAGAACTAAAATAGAACGTTCTTGGCGGTTTCTAGTCAGTTCATTTCATGGAGGGCCGGACGTGCTGACCAAAAAACAGCTTGAACTTCTACTCTTCATCGACGAACACCTGAAAAAGCAAGGCACCGCCCCATCTTTCGAAGAGATGAAAAAGGCGGTAAACCTAAAGTCGAAATCCGGCATTCACAGGCTCGTTACGGCGCTCGAAGAGCGCGGTTTTTTGCGCCGTCTGCCGCACCGCGCGCGCGCCCTGGAAATCACCAAGCTGCCACCGTCGCACAGCGCCAAAGCGCCGCAACCCGCCGGCAGGGGTTTTCACCCCAGCGTCATCGAGGGAGATTTCAGCCAGGGACGCAACAGCCGGGCAGTCGAATCAGCTGACAGTATCTGCCTGCCGCTCTATGGCAGAATCGCCGCCGGCATGCCGATCGAGGCGTTGCGCGATGAAACCAACAGCATCGACATCCCGGCCAGCATGTTGGGCAAGGGCGATCATTACGCGCTTGAGATCGACGGCGATTCGATGATTGAAGCCGGTATCCTCGATGGCGATACGGCGGTCATCGAGCGTTGCGAGGCGGCGGAAAACGGCGCCATTGTGGTTGCCTTGGTGGACGATTCGGAAGTCACGCTGAAGCGCCTCAGGCGCAAGGGGGAATCGATCGCACTGGAGCCCGCCAACAAATCCTATGAGACGAGAATATTCGGCCCCGGGCGCGTCCGCGTGCAGGGCCGGCTGGCCGGAATCCTGCGTAATTATTGAGACCTAGAGCGGATTCAATTTAATCCGGTTCATATCCGGCTGCGGTGAAGAAATTTTGACATTGGGCGGGTGTGAAGTCGTCGATGATCTCGGCGATGATCTGTCATGTCCCCCGTCAGCATTTGTGAGACGGATTGAGGGTATTTTCTAACGGAGGATTTTGG
>PVBE012931159.1_pt1 | contig 10709 bp, 6 predicted proteins | sample 1631181 | NCBI WGS metagenome assembly PVBE01 (sample SAMN08397723, study PRJNA350692) | Marine metagenome, whole genome shotgun sequencing project. | isolation source: water | place: Pacific Ocean | collected 2012-04 | reverse complement strand
GTGCTGCCGTCTACCATGTCATTCCATCCCTGAAACCAAACAAAGCCGGCCAACTCGTAGCCCGCCTTGGCGTCGTAATCCGGATACACGCGCCGGATGTCAGCCAACACTTTGTGGATATGCTCCAACATCAGGCGGTAGTAAACGCCCGTCTGCTCGGTCTTCTCCTTGCGCACCTCGGCCACGTTCTTGGCGCGCTTTTTAAAATTCTCCAGTTGTTGCTGGTTGAATTCATACGGTCCGGCGCTCGGCGGGCGGAAGTCCGTGTTTAACGACTTGCCGCCCCACGAGGTTTTAATCAACAGTATCGGCTCGCCCACGTGTTCCTGCATGGTGATGCCGAAGGTCAGCTCCGGCCCGATCTTCGGCTCGCGTCCGTCTGCCCCGTAGCCCACGGTCAACCGCCCATGTTTCTCGCCCGATTCCAGCGAGGGTTCGGTGGAAGAAATCCACACATCCCTCTGGAGCTTCGCGGTGCCGTCAGGATTGCGGATCGCCTTGAGCAACGGCGCCGTTTTCGGGTCCATGCCCAAGTGCTCCAGCGTCCGCTCGGCCGCGTGGCCCTGCATGTTGGACTGCCCCACGAGCAGATAGATTTTCAACGGCCCAGCCGAAGCAGGGAGAACCAGCCCCATGTACAAGGCTGCCAAGGCTTGGAAATGTGTTTTCATAATGTTTTTTGTTTTAGCTGTCTCAAATTGGTTAGCGCAATATGTGGGTGCTGCTGAGGAACCCGATTCACTTGTGCAGTTTCAGTGGAAGTTTCTGCCCAAACTCCCCGGCATAGACATCTCCCCGTGACTTGTTAGTCACGCCATCGATGGTAGTGTTGGCAGCAGCGGGCATGAATTGAACCTGATCAAGACTCAGTTTTGTTGTATCCCCGAAATTAATTGCCTTGATGACATCCTTGAACTCGAGATCTGATTTGTTTTTTACGATGGTCATTGAAACCGAGCCCCCCCCTTTTCCCCTTGATAGAATCAAGCCGCCAAGATGAATGTCCTGTGCCTTGACTGCCTTGACTTCAATATCGATGTTGCCATCAGTGAGAGTAAAAGTGTGGCGGAGCACGCTTCCATGGTTGAAATTTTTCCCTTGCGCTTTTAACTGATCATACTTTTCTCTAATCGTCTTTCCCTCGATCACGATATCCGCAGACCGTGATCGCCATCCTTCATAAAGCAGGAGCTGCAACGTATAGGTTCCATTGGGCACAACAATATCCACATCCGGCGATCCATGAATAGACGCCGCCAGAAGCTCCGGCAATCCACCTACACGCGCATTTTTCGCCGTAGACGTCCCGGCTGGATTCTGAGAGGCAAGCCAACCGGCAAGATCAACGAGTTCCTGTGATGAGATCGCTGCTTCAAGACCGGTGGGCATGAGTGAACTCTTCATCGCTGTGCGAGTCTTTATATTTGTCTTAAGTACATCTTTGAGCAGGCCACCCGGGATGCGTAGACTCAGGACAGTTTTACTTTCACCGGTCACAAACCCGATGAGTTGTGTTCCATTTTTCAATGCGACGTTGACACCTTCGTAACCCAAGCTGATGCTTTGATTGGGCTTTAGGATTGCTTCAAAAAGATGTTCGGAGCTCAGCTTGGTGCCGATATCTGATAGCTCAGGGCCGAAGTCGAGCCCTTCGCCCCGCACAATGTGGCAGGCGATGCAGCCGGCTTTTTGAAATACGGCCTTGCCTTTGGTAGCGTCCGGCTTGGCTGCGAGCAGTAATTCAATTGGCCAACGTTTGCCAACGGGCGCGAGAAGCTTTTGGTGCTGTGCGGCAAAACTGCGGGTGTTCGGGCCGGGAGAGGAAGCGAGACTCCGAATCGCCGGCGCCAGAAACTCACCGGCCAATTTTTTCTGCTGGACCAGTTGCATGAGCACCCCGGCTCCCGACGAGCTTCGACCCAAGGCTGTAATGGCCAAAAGTCGTGATGACTCGAACCGAGCCTCATCAGTGGTGACAGCCCGCAACATAGCCACTGCCTGGTTATTGCCTACGAAACCAAGCGCCTTTAAAAAAGCCGGTGCCTGGTTTGGCTTGTTCAAGGCGGCTGCAATACGGTGGCCTTCCTTGAACGCGAAGATTTGCCCGGCTGCGCGAACCCCCGGCTCATTTTCCGGAGCGGACTGCACCATGTCCATGAGGTGCTTTACCATGTCCTTTCGGTGGAAGAGCGACACCATGTCCACGAAAGTGACCGTGCCCTTGCTGGCAAGCATGGCTGACTCCACTCGCTTCAAGACTTCAGGATGCTTCTCTAGAAATTTCGGGGTGGCACGTTGGAAGGCTTCCAAGTAAGTCGCCGGATTACGTTTAGCATCACCCTCTAGCAAAGCGGTCAGCGCAGCTTTCTTTGGTTTGATATCGTGAAAATCCAACGCGCGCACGAGGCGCGAATGCTCTACCCTCGGGACATTGGGATTCAAAAGTAACTTGGCGAGCAATGCCGCAGCTTCGGGAGCGCGTGAACGCCATATAATATCGCGCCCAGCCGCCGTCTTCCATGTGTCACGGGTATTCTTCAACCAAGTATTGAGACAGGCGGTTTCCTTGCCTTTTTCACCAATGCCTAGTGCCTCCAAATACCATCGGTCTTTACCGTCGTATTGCTCAGCGATTTCCGTCCAGAGTTGAACGGATTCTGCAGAAGTTAGGCGATGCAGGGAGACCGCACACTCGCGACGAACCAGGGCAGACCTATCACGCACTAACCTCCTCACGACAGGTTCAACCGGCAAACGATGACGACGTGCGATGCGCAACCCTAGCGCACGAATGTTTTCGGACTCATCTCCCAATGCCATCTCTATAGCTTTTGGGGCGCCATTCATGATTGCGGCCAATGCCCATAGGGCGCGAGCCCTGAAACGCGGGTTGTCATCACCCACCATCGTTTCCAACGCAGGCCGCGCGCGCTCCTGCATTCCAATCAAGGCCGTCCATGCCTTGTACCGCGCCGACAGGTTCGGGCTCTGCAACGCCTTGAGTGCGCCAACCGGTGTTTCAAAATCATAGACAGACACTGCATAAGGGTGCTTTGGAGGCGCCACACGAAAAATACGGCCAGTGTCATTGATGGTGCGGTGGCAGCAATCCACGGGATCGAACCAGTCGGCGATGAAGAGGGAACCATCCGGCGCAACGGAGACGTCCGAAGGACGGTAGTTCCGATTAGCCTTGCTACGGACAATGTCGACGATGCGGGCTGAATAACCGGCCCCGACCTGTTTTGCGGGGAACGCCCATACGACGTTGCGGCCAGGCTCAGCGTGAATCATTTGCCCGCGAAAGGGTTCGGGCAATAGATCGCCTTCATACACTAAAATCCCGGTCGGCGCACCCGAACCGGTAATGAGCATGTTTGGAATCACACCCGGATCATTCTGATGCCACATTCGACGTTGCATGGTAGCTTCCATGTTGGTGCGCCTACTGTGGTAATCGGCTCCCGTCCGTTCATCGCGGTAGCCATAGTTGCCGTACTCCATCACGAAGTTCACGCGGCAGGAGCTCGAACCATTATCATTGTCCGACTGCCACATGGTGCCGAAAGAATCGACCGTTACCTCCCAGTTGTTACGAAAGTTATAGCCGAGCACCTCAACCCTGCTGCCATCCAACTCGCACCGGATGACCATGCCTTCCTGATACGGCTTGCGGCTGTTGTCTACTGGATTCCCAAAAACATCCCTCACCAACGACCCATCTGCACGCCACAACCCTGCGTTGAAGTTGCCGAAGTTAAAATAAAGCCGGCCATCGGGCCCAAACATCACAGCGTGAATCGCGTGGTCATGTTGGCCATTTACCGGATTCAAAACTTTTCCTGTAAACAGCACCTTCTTCGCGTCCGACTTGTCATCACCATCGGTGTCGGTGATCAAAAGAATCCTGTCCGGCGCAGAAACAATTGCCTTGTTGCCGAGCACGCAAACTCCGTGCACACCATCAATGTCCGGGTTCTGGTAAAAGACCGTTGTCTTGTCGGCTCGGCCATCGGCATTGCTGTCTTCAAGTATCAGAATACGGTCACCCGCCTTGCGGGTCTTTTTGCGGTAGTTGAAAGCCTCGGCCACCCATACACGCCCACGATCATCCACATCGATGCTCGACGGATTGGAAAGCTGCCCCTGAGTTGCAAACGGTCGAACGGCCAAACCCTTTGCCACAACAAACTGTTCGTTTGTCCTCTGAACCTCAGCAGCAACCACCGCCACCGAAAGAATCAAGGTCAAAAGTAGTGTTCTCATTTTTTGAGATTCGACTTCGTCGCGTGTTTGATCACGAAGTCGACCAGGTTCCGGCTTTGAAACCAGCCGGGCCACATGTTGTGGCCCTGACCCTTGACGATCTCCAGCGTCATGGAGCCACCCAGCTTGTCGTAGCGTTCCTTGATGAGGGCAGAATTTTTGTCCAAGGGAACGGCGCCGTCCTTGTCGCCGTGAATATGGAAGATGGGTACCTTCGCCTTAGCCAAAGGAGCCAGTCGATCAATGGGGTTGTGTTTGGATAGCTCAGCCTCAAGTTGCTCGGCGGTTAAACCATAAGCCCCGCAAGCACGCTTGAGGCCAGGGTAGCTGGCAATGTTACAAACCGGGTAAATGCCGGTGATACAGCGAACCTTATCGGGATTCTCTGCTGCCCAGCAGTAGAGCATGAGCCCCCCCCGGCTCCGGCCCAAGAGACAGGCCTCTTTGGCAAGGCCCCGTTTCTTGACCAGGTGCTCATGCAGCGCGGTGTACATCGCCCGACCCTTTGGGCTGCCATAGGATTCGCCGACATCCACGCCGGCTATGGCAATGCCCTCCTTAAGAAACCGCTCGAACATCCATTTCTCTGAATTTGACGGCAACCCACGCAGGGTTGGCGCGTACCAAACCCACGAGATCGGTTTTCCTGCTTGGGGTTGTTTGGGTAGAATCAGGAAAGCAGTATGCTCCTGAATGATGAACACTTCACCCTTGAGAGGCAGCCGCTTTTCAGCCGCTTGAAGCGGCATGACCACCGCAAAATAAAATACGGCGAATAAGCTGAAGAATCCATTCATTGAGGCGATCGCCATTTTAGACAAAAGCCCCCCGAAGATCGACTATTTTACTCCGTAAGAACCTACCCAAGAAACCGTTTGATCGGCGGCGACTGCGGACATTGTCGAAGAAGCCGCGCAAACGATGAAAAGCAAGATGGCGGCTGAGTAGTTTCAAGGATTTCATTTGTGTGATGTTGTTCGACGTTCTTCTGCAGCTACTGAGAACGCCGTTTGCGTCCACCAATAGGCGCCAACCCTCGGCTACGCAATCGCAAACCGATACTCTTCGGCCGCGTAAAGTTGAACTGATCCGTCAGCGCTACCTGTCGCGGGCTTTCTTTTTGGCATCACGCCGTTTCTGGCGTTCCCGCTTCTTGGCCGCCGGATCGTTAGGTTTCTTGGCTGCGCGGTTATTGACGTGCGCCGCCGCCTCTGGAGCATCGGGGTCGTATGGCTTATAGGTAGCATCGGCATTCGGATTCGGTTTGGGCAAGCTGGCGTTGACGGCGGCAAAATGGCGATCCATCTCCCGGTCGAGTTCCCGAGCGATGGCTGGGTAGTCATTGGCCACGTTGGAGCCTTCGTGGATGTCGTTTTCCAGATTGTAGAGATACATCGAACCGGACCGTTCCCAGAAACGGAAAAACTTGTGGTCACCACGAATCACAGCCGAATGCAGGGCGGTATTGCGGTGATGCGGGTAGTGAAAATGAAGACTGCGCTTGGTGAACCGTGCAGGGAGTTTGCCATCGAAAAGCGGTTTCAGGCTGACGCCATCCACATCCTTCAATTGCTCAGGATGACCGCCTGCGAGTTCCACGAATGTGGAGAGGAGATCGTAGCCGACCACATTGGCATCGCAGTTCGATTCGGGCGCAACGCCGGGCCCCGAGACAATCATCGGTACGCGGATTCCGCCTTCCCACAGCCACCATTTGTCTCCGCGCAACAGCCTTTCCTCGCCGGTGTCTCGGTAGTGACCGTTGTCGGATGTAAAGATGACGTAGGTATTCTCCCGGACGCCGAGCTTATCGAGCTTCTCAATCAGCGTACCGATGCCGTGGTCCATGTCCTCGACCATCGCAGATCGCTGCGCGACGCGCTTGCGCAGGGCCACTGGCGTGATATTCGCAATGTTCTTGTCGCGCAGGCAGGCTTCATAAGTCTCCTCCAGATATTGGACGGCATTGTGCTCGGCGTAGTGGGAGACCTGGACGAAGAACGGTTTCTTCGCAGCCACCTGCGCTTCGATGAATCCAATCGCCTTGCGTGTCATGCTGAAAATATTCTTAGGGTCAGCCGGGGCCTTCGAGTTGCCTTCCTTATTGGAAGTCTCGCCGTCGTGCACATCGTAGCCGTGTTGGCCGGGACCGCCGCCGTAGACATGCCACTTGCCGACATGCGCGGTAGCGTAGCCAAGGCGTTTCAGATGCTCCGCCATGGTGATGGCTTTCGGGTCGATACTGCCGATTGGCGATGGCTCCAGCATCAGCCGTCCCTTGTTTCGCCGACCGTCATAGGTCACTTCGCGGAAGGTGGTTCCAAAATTGCCATTGCCGCTGAACTTTGTCCGCGCTGCGCTCATTCCGGTCTGGATGCTGCAGCGCGAAGGCGCACACATGCCGGCAGCGGAAAAGGCGCGGCTGAAGACCATCCCGGACTTGGCGAGTCGGTCGAGATGGGGCGTGCGGCGGGTCTTGCCGGCAGAGCGCCTGAAGCCCGATTCCATCTGGATGCCGGTGCCGTGCCATGCCATGTCATCGGCGAGGATGAAGACGATATTGGGTTGGTCGGCGGCAGTGGATCCGATTGCGATGGAGCCGGCGAGAAAAAGTATGGATGCGATTGATTTCATGATTGGCTGAACAAGGTGCGCAAACGCCATGAAGTAGACGTCCAACGATTAGGAAAAGTAACGGTCAATTTCCGGATCTCGGTAACTCCCTTATTCTTGGCGTTCATCCAGGTGTCAGCTGACTACGTGTCAGGGCCAACTCGTAGATGACCTCGCCTTTCTCACCAATCAAACGAAACGCGACTTCCGGATCAGGTTTGGAAACGTCGAAGGTGAACTCCCCAAATGCGTACTTTCCAGCAATACCGAAGAGTTGCTGTTTCTTGGCCTTCTTCGGCTTCGCCGGCGGTCCGGAGCGGCCCCCGAGACTTGCTGGTTCGAACTCGTAAAACGTAAATCCGGATGGTCGTTCGGTCTTGAAGCCACGGGCGCCATGCCGATGACCGGAAATAAGCAGTACGCCTGGGATCTGGTTGGCTTCGATGAAGTCGAAGATCTCTTCCTTGGCTTCCGGGTCGAACCGACCAAGACCGTCTTTGCCTCCGGAGACATAGTCAAACCACATGGTTCCACCGGCCAGAATGATGAACTGGCCTTGGCATGCCAGCAGGGTCTTCTTCAGCCATGCCATCTGATCTTTGCCAAAGAAGCAATGTTTGCCCTTCGCCTCACGGAAGTAGCGACCATCCGTCATGATCACGTCGCAAGGACCGATGCGACTGTGATGAAATATTCCACCACCGTCGTCACCAAAACCGTCGTACGGGTTGTTCCAGGATTGGGCAAAGATCTTTCGCGTGCCTTGCTTGACTGCTTCGGTCTCCAACCCTTTCAGGCCCCAGCAGTCGTTATCCGCATAATCATGATCATCCCAGGACGTGTAAACCGGGATCGAACTCACAATATTGGCCCAGGCAGGATGAAAGTCCCGTAGCGCATAGTCGGCCCGTTGCATGCCAAAGTCAGCCCGGCGATCTTGAACTGCGATGTCGCCGTAGTTCAGGAATGCGAGTGGCTTGCGCCTGACGATCTGGCCCGCCATCTTCTCGTTGCCCAGCCCCCAGCGATGCTGGCAGGTGCCAAAGACGATGTTGCAGGCTTCGTTCTTTTTTGGGGTCTTGATCGCGGCATGATCCGGAGCCGCAATTTCTTTGCCATCGACGAAGACCTGGTAGGGAGACGTCGTTCCAGGGGGCAGACCGGTCACCGCCACCGTCGCAGTCAGGTCCGAGTCAAACGAACTCTCAACGGGGCCGAATGACTTGGTTTCTCCGTTGACGGTTACCTGCACCACTACGTTGGCAGGATTCAGCGTGCGCACCCATACCGAAGCGCCATCCTCTTTCAGATTGCCCAGCATGGGCCCACCCAGATGGTTTCGGTTCAGCTCCTGGCAAAGCGCCTGCACGGTTTCGTCCTTGCTCACGGCTTCAAAGCGGGTCGTTGGAGACGCCTGCAGCGCGGCGTAGATCGCACGGTAGAGTTTGTTGACGATCTCTGATTTCTCGCTGAAGAGGTTGAGTATCTTGATGGCCGTCTCAAGATCACCGTCCTTTAGCAAGGTCTGCTTGCGCGCTTGCGCAAGCAACGTTGCGGGGCGCAAGCCACAGGCGACTGCTCCTCCAACAGCGCCGGTACTCTTCAGGAACGATCGTCTTGTTTGAGCTGTAGTTTTATCCGTCATTGGCTTGCTTATTCATGGCCGATCACTTCTGCTGAGGTTCAATTCTTCTTCTTTTTCTTCCTCTGCCGCTTGAGCAGTCTCTTTTTCGACTTCGCGTCGGGGCCGTAGGCAATTTTCACTCTCTTGAGCAATGCCGCGGCTTCTTCGGGGCCGGTGGTGTCGCCGCCGGGAAACAGTTCGCCATACGGGTGGTCCGGAAAGCCTTCGAGGACGGCGCTAAGTGTCCGCATCATCTTCTTCAGCTGGATTGCGTGTTCGGGGTCGCCCGCGAGGTTTACCTGTTCGCCGGGATCCCGTCCGAGGTGATAGAGCTGGTCGGTGTCGAAGGCATCCTTGTGGGTGTAACCGGCGCGTGAGATGCCGCCGCTCAGGCCGGTCAGCTGCTTGAGTTTCCGGTCTTCGTAGGCGATGATATCTTTCGGGTAGCGCAGGGTGATCAGGTTCCAGTCTTTGGTCTTGATGGAACGGGCGCCCCCCATTTCTCCAAAGACATAGTCGCGATAAGGCTGGTCCGGGTTCTTGAACAGGGGCGCCAAGCTGATGCCATCCAAATGATAGCCTTTCGGGATCTCAGCGCCGGCGACCTCGAGCCAGGTGGGGACGAAGTCGGTGCTCTGCAAAAGCTCATCACAGACCGTTCCGGCCTTGATCCCATTCGGCCACCGAACGATGCACGGGACCTCCATGCCTTTGGTGCGAAAGAGCGAGCCCTTGCCGCTTGATCCGTGATCGGAAACAAAGAGGAAGATGGTGTTGTCCGCGATACCGAGTTCATCAAGTTTGTCGAGAATGACGCCGATGCCGTCATCCATCCAAAGGTAGCCGGCTTCGTTTTCCGTGAGCCCAGCTGCCTTGATGCGCTTCATCACGGATGCACGTGAGGGCTGGCTTTTGATGGGCTTTTCTATCATCCCTTCTCCGGTTACGAGTTCCCTGTTCAGGAGGGAATTGTGCCACTCACCGTTCGGGCCATGAAGCAGGGTTGAGCAGACATGCAGGTAGAAGGGCTGATCCTTGTGCTCTTCGATGAACTCGATCGCGGCTGCGGTGGTCCATTCCGGGTTGTGTCCCTTGAAGGGAGCTTTCAGGTTCGACCAGTAGATATTCTTCGCCCAAGTGAAGCCGCGGTCCTTGATCAGTTTTCGGTGGATCTTTTCGTTCCGGTATTTGTGTTGGTTGAGTTCGTCGGTGTATTCGACATTCTTGGGGATATTGAAAAGGCCTGCCTCCTTGAAAAAGCCCTCATCATGCTCGGGGCCCACGTGATACTTGCCCACAAAACCGGTGGCGTATCCATTGCGGGCGAGCACATTTCCGACGTTCATGTTGTCGTGTTCGAGGTTGACGTTGAACCCCGGCATGGACTGCAGGCCTTTTGGGAAAAGCGTCAGGAATTCCTTGGCTGTTGAGGAGCCGGCGTATCTGCCGGTAAGCATCGTGTAGCGGGAGGGGGTGCACACGGTGCTGGTGACATAGGCGTTGTTGAAGAGCATGCCTTCGGCCGCAAGCCGGTCCAGGTTCGGCGTCAGCACATTGCCGCCGTAGGGGCTGGTCTCGGGTTTGTCATAATCGTCGACCAGAAAGAAGATGATGTTCGGCTTCTCGGCGGCCGAGAGGGCGATGAGAGACGAGAGGAAGGAAAGGAGGGTGAGAGAGAGGATTCGCATGTGATCGGGTTACCCAATCTGGGCCAGAGCTTTCGCTAGTCTGGACGGGTTGATTATTTGCTCAATGTCGTAGAGTAAGCCAATGCTGGGACACAAATTGATCGCATGATTTTGTTGAATGGAAGTAAATTGGAGAGGTGTATGGATTTCATGATTTTAATGTCGAACCACCCATTAGACTTGGTCAAGCGGTGAAAGGTTTCATTTTTTTTGACCAATGCATTTCGGCCTAGCGGAGTATGGCTTGTGCGGGGTGATTCCTGCTCTCACACTGCCGCCGTGAATATTCACTGGGTCGATGCGACGATTCTCCGCAGCTACCTGCTCGGCATGGTTGTCTTCGGAATGTGGATAGGGCGGGGCACCCGCAGTTCCGCCGAGTTGTTCATGAAATCAGGATTAGCGAAGCTCCCATTTTGAGGTTCATGGTTGTTTCTTCGGCGTCACCTTGAAGTGATGGAGTACGTTCTTGACCAGTCTGCTTAACGATTCATCGTGATACATGGCCCAGGCGGTTG
>PVBE012483716.1_pt1 | contig 10710 bp, 5 predicted proteins | sample 1631181 | NCBI WGS metagenome assembly PVBE01 (sample SAMN08397723, study PRJNA350692) | Marine metagenome, whole genome shotgun sequencing project. | isolation source: water | place: Pacific Ocean | collected 2012-04 | reverse complement strand
CTTCGTCGCCAGGCTCGTGCCCGGCACCTACTTCGTGAACGCCGGCGTCCTCGCGCTCCGCGGTGGCGAGGAGGTCTACCTGCATCGGATCGTCGACGCGCTGATGTTCAAGATCCTGCCCGCCGAACAGGACCGCATCACCGGACACCTGGACCTCTTGGGTCAGAGGCCGCCCCAGCTCCGGGTCGAGGTCGATGGGGGCGGCTGAAGCTCTGGTTTTCTTCGCGTAGGCAATCTTGTACTGTCTTGGCGGCTGTGCCGTGGAGGCTGTGGGAAGAGTCGCGAGGCCGAAACAGTTGCAGAGTCCAGTCCTACGGGGGCCGCTCACGGCGCCAACGGTCGAACTCGTTCGAGCGATGCGATGCGAGAGCCGAACCCAGCACCCCTGGAGAGCACCCCTAGAATGAGGGAATCGAATGACAGAGGAAAATGGCAGCCGTTCATCGGCCCCCATGATGATGGGTCTGGCCGCGGCATGCGTCGTGGTCGCCCTGGTACTCATCTTCGCCCTCGGCGGAGATGATCAGGAGGAGCCGGCCGCGTCCGCGCCGACCGCTCCCCGCACACCCGAAGTCGCGGTGGTGCCCCGCCCCGGGCCGCTCGAGCCGGCCCCGATGATTGCCGATGCCCCGACGGCGCAGCAGCCTGCAGCCCTGGAGCCCTCCAGCGCGGGTGAATATGCCCATTCGGTCGCTCCGCCTCCGTGGGATCCTTCGACCGCGAGAATCCCGCGCGAGCTGGAAGAGGGGATCAGACCGATGCCCGAGCGCGTGGCGCAGGACTTCGCGAGAGGCACGGCGCCGATTTCGGAGCAGCAGCTCGCAGAAATGCGTCAGGGGAGTCTCGAGATGCCGGTCCACATCGAGAGGGAATTCGAGGACGCGGCCCATCGACCGATCCCCGCCGAGGTGTTGGAGGATTTCCTGAATCCGTACCCGCAGATCTCAGCCGAAGAACGCGAGATGCTGCGGGAGAACGGGCGCAACCCGGGCGCTCCGTGAACCCTGCAAGGTCCAGCTCGGCGGGGCGAAAGCGCGCCCGATCCGGGGAGGCGGTGGCCGCCCAGCCACCGGTTGAACGACGTCGAGCGATCCTCGTACTCGGCATGCATCGCAGCGGGACCTCCGCACTGACGCGCGTGCTGGGGCTCGCCGGGGCGATATTGCCTCGCAACCCGATGGGTGGCTCCGAATTCAACGCACGCGGTTTCTTCGAATCGGTTCCGGTCTATCAGCTGCACGAAGAGATGCTGGAAGCCTTCGGGACCTCTTGGGACGACCTCTCCCCGATGCCGAGCGGCTGGATGAGCTCGGGCCTCGCCGCTCAGTACGCGGACCGAATGGCAGAGGTGGTTAGGGAAGAGTACGACCAGAGTCCGCTCTTCATCGTCAAAGACCCGCGCTTGTGTCGGCTCGTTCCGTTCTGGCTGAAAGTGCTGGATCAGCTCGAGGTCGATCCCAGCTTCGTGATCCCGGTGCGCAATCCGCTCGAGGTCTCAGCGTCGCTCAAGCGCGCTCATGAAATCGCCGAGCAGCGCGGCCGTTTGCTTTGGCTGCAGCATTTTCTGCTCGCGGAGCGCGACACGCGGGGGCACAGCCGTTGTCTGCTGACCTACGACCAGCTTCTCGAAGACTGGCGCAGAGTCGTCACGCGGATCGGCCAGGAGCTCGATCTCAGCCTGCCGCGAATGAGCCGACGTGCCGGTGCCGAAATCGACGACTTCCTGACCGAAGCGTTGCGCCACCACGAGCTTCCGACGGAGGGCGTCGAAGTTCGCGCCGATGTGGGGGATTGGATCAAGAAGGCATATCGCTGGGCCGAGCGGGCCGCGCAGGGCAAGCCTCCCGCCTTCCGCACCCTCGACGCCGTCACCGATGCGTTCCTGGCGGCGGAGGAGGTTTTCGGACCCGTCGTCGCGACCAGCGAGCATCGGCGCCGCGAAGAGGCGAGTACGGTGGCAACTCTGCGCGAGGAGCTCGAGCAACGCGCCGCGCAGCCGAGCTCGCTGGAAGTCGCCAATCAGTCGGCGGGTGTCGAGGCGCGCATGGACGAGCTCGTCGATGGCGTCAAGATGCTGCTCGTATGGGTGGCGAGCACGCAGTCCGGGGGGCAAGGAGGAGGCGAGCAGCTGGAGCGGCTGTTGAAAGAGCTGGATGAGGGCGCCGGCGAAGGGCTGCCTGGCATGGAATTGGTGAAGTTGGCTGCGCATCGCGAATCGGTCGAGCAGGACGCACAGGCGACCGAGCGGATTCGCGAGCTCGGGGTGCAGCTGGCCGAGAGCTCTGCGGAGCTGTCGCGTCTCGCACCCTTCGAGGAGATGCTCACGGAGACGCGCAGTCGTGTCTCGCAGCTCGATTCCGCGTTGGTCGAGCGCGACGCTGAGGTGCGGGTGTGGGCCGAGCGGCTGGGCGATCGTGAGCGCGAGATCGAGCAGCTCCGCACCACGGTCGACGAGCTGCAACGGGTGCGAGAGAAACTCGCGGCGACCGAAGCCGAGCGTGACGGCGAGGAGCGAGCCTGGGTCGAGCGGCTGGGCGATCGTGAACGCGAGATCGAGCAGCTCCGCAGCACGGTCGACGGCCTGCAGCGGGTGCGGGAGCAACTCGCGGCGACCGAAGCCGAGCGAGACGGCGAGCTGCGGACGTGGGCCGAGCGGCTGGGCGATCGTGAGCGCGAGATCGAGCAGCTTCGCACCACGGTCGATGAGGTCAATCGGCTGCGAGAGCAACTCGCGGCGACCGAGGCCGAGCGCGACGTCGGGGTGCGAACGTGGGCCGAGCGGCTGGACGATCGCGATCGCGAGATCGAGCAGCTTCGCACCACGGTCGACGAGGTCAATCGGGTGCGAGAGAAGCTCGCGGCGACCGAAGCCGACCGCGACGCCTGGGCGCGGAGCGCGGCCGAGTACGATCGAGAGCTTCTCGAGCTACGTCGGCTCGTCCCGGAGGTCGAAGCCCTGCGCGAAAGCGCGAGTGCGGCGTCCGAAGAGCGGGCAATTCTGATTGCGGGTGCGACCGAGCGCGAGGCGGAACTGAGCCGCCTGAGGAGTGATCTGCGCGAGAAGACGGAGACAGACGAAGCCGAGATCGTACGGCTGCGCGAGGAGGTGCAGGCGCTCACTGGGGTCGAAGTGCAGCTGACGCAGCGCGACGCCGAGATCGGACTGCTGCGCAAGGAAACAGAGAGAATGACGGCGTTCGAAGTGCAGCTGACGCAGCGCAGCGCGGAAGCCGAGTCACTTCGTGAAAAGGCGTCGCTGGCCTCGGCGCATGAGGAGCAGCTGAACCTCGAGCTCACCCGGCTTCGGGAAACGGCGGATCGGGTGCCGGAGCTCGAGCGGCAGCTCAGGACCCAATCGGTCGAGCTCAAGAACCTTCGCGTCGACCTTTCGCGGCTTCCGCGGCTGCGACAGCGAATTCTGGAAAGCGAGGCCGCACTCGAGGGTGCGGAGGAGAACTCCGAGAGGCAGCTCGAAGCGAGAACCCGCGAGCTCAGGGCTGCGCTCGAGGAGCTGGAGGCCGAAGTCGGGCCGCTGCGCAGCGAAGCGGCGCAGGCACCGGGACTGCGCGAGCGGCTGGTCGAAAGCGAGGCAGCGCGTGAGCGCGCAGAAGAAGGGGTCGAGCGGCTGCGCGCAGCCGAGCAAGAGCCAGAGGCAGAGCCATACGTTCACGACGAGATCGCAGAGGTGGACGACGAACTCTCGCGACTCCCGGGGCCTCGCTTCGATGCTGCAGAAGGCGATTCCGAGCGGGATCGACCGCAACCTCGAGTCGATGGCTTTCCGAGACGCCTGGCGAAGCTCGTCTACTGGACCACCACTTTCCAACTCTTCCCTCGCCTGCGAGAGCGGCGTGCCGTAAAGCGGCTGTACGAGAGTGGGCTCTTCGACGCCGCCTACTATCGGGCGTGCTCGCCGGATGTCGCGGACGATGTGATCGATCCGATCTACCACTACGTGCGACACGGCTCCGCAGAGGGTCGGGATCCGAGCGCGGCCTTCGATACCCACTTCTATCTGGCGACCAATCCGGACGTAGTCAACGCCGGCGCGAATCCGCTCGATCACTTCGCAACGCATGGCTGGCAGGAGGGGCGCAACCCGCATCCGCAGTTCGACGTCGGCTACTATCTCGCGGCGAACGCTGATGTCGCAGAGTCCGGCGAAAATCCTCTTCACCACTGGCAATACTTCGGGCAGCCCGAGGGGCGCTCTACCACCAGCTGGTCGGCTCGCAGCGGCGAAGCGTCCGTGCCATCGTCGAGCGAGGCCGAGTCTTCGATCCTGCCAGGGGCGCCCAAGCGTCTGGCCCTCGCCGAAGTCGAAGAGATTCGCCTTTCGTTGAAACATCTGCAGCTCGAGATCGAACGCGCAGCCGACGCGGACGATCCCCTCGTGATCGTCGTATCGCACGAGCTCCCCTACCCACCGCGTGCCGGGAACCAGTACCGGATCTATCGCTACACCGCGTGGCTCGAGAAGCGCGGCTATCAGGTCGTGACCGTGCACTGCCCGCTTCCAGGCTCGGAGCCCTCGGACGCGTGCGTGCGCGAGGCGGCTCACGGGCTGGGGAATCTCGTCGTCTGTCATCGCGACGGGCGCATCGTGGCGTGTGTCGCGGAGCATCTATCGTATCTCCTGGAAGACCTCGACGGGTATCAGGTGGAGACTCTCGAGGCGGAGCCAGAGCGCTTCGAAGGCGAGCACGAGGACGAGTACCGCGAACGCATCGTGCTCGAGCGGACATTCTGTCCGGACGTGCTCGCTCGCACGTTGCTTCACATCGATGAGCGCATCCAAGGCCCGTCCGCGCTCATTACCGCTTACGTCTTCGTGACCCGCTATCTGTCGCAGCTGCGTTCCGATACATTGACCGTGATCGACACGATCGACGTGTTTTCGTCGAAGGCCGAGAAAGTCGATGCTTATGGGGTGCCCGGCGAGCTGCGTGTGACCGAGCTGCAGGAGCGCGAGCTCCTGATGCGCGGTCACATCACGATGGCGATTCAGCGGGCGGAGGGGCGCGAGTTCGAGCGCATCGCTCCCGACCGGCCGGTCCTTACGATCGGCGTGGATTTTGACTGCGCACCTGAGTCCGCCGCGCCGTTGCCCGCTGTCGGAGAGCCGCCGACCCTCGCCTTCGTCGCGTCCAGCAACGCGATGAACGTGAAAGGTGTAAACGACTTCCTGCGCCATTCGTGGCCGCTGCTTCGCCGCGATCACCCGGATCTGCGATTGCGCGTCGCTGGCTCGATCGGGCGGTCGATCCCGCCTGGAACACCGGGCGTCGAGGTGCTCGGCATCGTCGACTCGCTGGACGAGCTCTACCGGAGCTGCCACGTCGTCATCAACCCGGCCGCCGCAGGAACAGGACTCAAGATCAAGACCCTCGAATCGATTGCCCATTTCCGTCCGATCGTGACCTGGCCGCTCGGCGTCGACGGCATGCCCGAGTCGCTGGTCCGCTTCTGCGCGGTCGCGACCGACTGGTACGAGTTCTATCTCGCCGTCTCGAAGGCAGTCCGAGTCGACGCTGGGGAACCGGCCTTCAGTCACGAGCACCGCGCGCTCATCGCCGAGAGCCTTTCGGGTGAGAGCGTCTATCGCTTGCTGGGAGACGCAATCGATCAGCATTGCCGAATGGCGACTTGCTCGCCGCAGGAGGAAGGGTGAGCGAAGCGGCTCCGCATGTACTGGTCGATCTGCAACGGCCCGGGCTGACGGACCAAGGCGTCGATCGGGTGCTGCGCTCCTTGTGCGTGGCGGATGGATCCCCAGGCCCGCGCTTCGGATCCATTCGACTTCTGCTTCGCACGGAAGATCGGAAGCGCTGCGCTTCACTGCTCGAGGCGGCGTGGCATCTCGCTCTCGATGCGGATCCGATCGCCGCGGCGAACCTGTCGATGAGTGCCGCCGCCGCGGAGGGCGCGCCACTACTCGTGCTGAGCGGCGCAAGCTCGCCCTCCGAGCAGTCACTGATGGCGATGGCCCGAGTAATCGAGCGCGATCCCTATTTTGCATTTGTGCTACCACGCGTCTCGGCATTCGGCGAGGAGTTCGTAGCCAAGCTCGATGGCGATCGCGGCGACCCGATGCTCGCGATGATTCCCGCCAACGCAATCCGGGCGCTGCCCGAGCTGCATCTGGTCGCCGACGAGCTCTCCTCGGCGGTGCTCATCCGCTCCGAGGTCGTGCGCGACTTTGAAGCGCTCGACCTCGGGTACAGCACGCTCTGGGGCGGGATACGGGATCTCATCGCTCGCGCGCGGCGCGTCGGTTTCCGCTGCGTCGTCGCCAATCGCGCGCTGGTGGCGGTTCCGGATGCTTCGTTGCCCCGCGACTCGGCCGCTGGCGATCTGCAGCAAATCCACCGCCGCTACCCCGAGGTGTACGGCCTCGATGAGGAGTGGAAGCACGCAGCGCTCCACGAGTACGAGAGCCTGCTCGGCCGTGCCTGGTCGGCCAGCTCCGAGTTGCGCAAGACGCTTCTGATCGATCTCAGCGACCTCGGAGCCTCGTACAACGGAACCAGCGAAGCGGTGATCGGCTTGCTATGGGGCCTGAAGGGATGTCGCTCCGACTGGAAGATATCGCTGCTCGTCTCGCCCGAGGTCGCCCGTTTTCACGGTTTCGAGCGCGATTTCCCCGAATTTCCCAACATCTGGCCCGACGCGTTCGGACGTTTCACCGCGGTCTTTCGTCCGATACAACCCTGGTCGCTGCCGCAGCTGGAACGCCTGCATCGCTTCGGTCTCTTCAATTTCGTGATGATGTTCGACACGATCCTGAACGAAATCCACGTAGGGGCACCGCCCGGTCTCGACAAGGTGTGGGAGTTGCTCGCGAAGACCGCTGATGGCCTGCTCTATATCAGCCGCTTTACACGGGATCGATTTCGGACTCGATTCCCGCTCGATGAGTCGGTCGATGAGTGCGTCTCGCATCTCTCCTTCCGCCCCGGCGATTACTGTCCGAAGCCACACGGCCGCGAGGGCGACTTCATATTCGTCGTGGGGAACCACTATGCACACAAGTGGATGGAGACCACGATCGCGGATCTGGTCGATGCGTTTCCCTATCAACGCTTCAAGGCGCTCGGCTACGATGCGCCGCATATTCCACAGCTCAGCGGCCTGGAGAGCGGCCATGCAGGCCAGGATGCCGTCGACCGGCTCTATTCGGATGCCCGAGTCATCGTCTACCCGTCTCAATACGAGGGTTTCGGGTTCCCAGTGATCCGCGGTCTGAGTCACGGGAAGACCGTGATCGCGCGCAGCTCGGAGCTACTCGAAGAGCTGGCGGCGTGCTACCGGGGTCCGGGGAGGCTCCTCGCATTCGAGACGCGCAGCGAGCTCGTCGAGCTGCTCGGTCGTGAGCTGCACGATCTGGAGGTCGACCCGCTCCCGCTGGGCTCTGAACTCGCTCCCGACGCCGAGCCCGACTCACACGTCGAGATCGCTGCACGCGTATTGGCTTTCATCGAGAACCGCACGGCAAAACCGGCCTCCTCCAACTGGGCTCGTCGCCAGGCCATCTTCGAAACCGCCGCGCTCTATCGAGCGACCTGACGGGAGTGAAGCCGCTGTGCGCGCCAGAATCGCGACAATCCTGGTGGGTCACGAACGCCCAGTCTACCTCGAGGCGCTCGCCAAAATCGACGTCTTCTTCGAGGAGAAGCTGCCGAATGTGATTCGGAGCACCATCATCGTCGACAACTCGCGCCCGCGCTGCGAGTTCGAACGCATCGCTCCGCACAGCGCCATCGTCGGTGGCGACAACTCTCTTCGCGAGTTCTCTGCCTGGGATCGCGGTCTGGCCCATCTCGATCGGACGCGGGAGAACCCGGATCTGGTTCACTTCGCAACCAGCGCATTCGATTCGCTCTACACCGGATATCTCGATTGCTTCGGCGCCGAGCTACTCGACGCGGCCCGTGGGGCCCGGGCGGTCGTTGGGCATATCGACCATTACGACGAGCCGATCGAGATCCTGGGCCGCGAATCGCAGGAGTGGATCCGTTCATCGTTCTTCTTCGTTCCGCTCGAGGCGGTGCAAGCGCTCCGCTCGGTCGTCTCTTTCGAGCGCCCCGAGCAGCTCTTCACGGACGACCCTTCAGCACCCTTTCGCTTGGATGCGCCGATATCGAAAGGTCTACAGGGATTCATCATCTCGTGGCTGACCGGAGAGGGCACCGGCCAGGGCGTCGTCTGGCACTCGCGCTTCGAATTGAGCTCCGAAACCTTCTCCTTGTTTCGGGCCAAGACGGTTGCGATCTTGAACGAACACCTCTTTTCGCTGCGGCTGCGAGAGCTCGGCTACCCTGTGGTCGACGTCGCTTGGCTGGCTGGTCAGCTCGCCGAGCACCCGGTTGAAAAGATCGAATGGCATCGATCCTGGCGAGTGCAGGTTTCGGAGCGGCCAGAATGAGCAAGAGCTCGAGGGTAGAACTCGTGTCAGGCGTCAACGGTGCTGTTGTGATCGACCACGCGAATCAGGATTATGTATCTGGTTGGGCGCTGTTTCCGGAAGGCGTCATGAGCGTCGATGTATTCGTCGACAATCGGCGTGTGGGGGGCGCTGAGTACGGAGCGTATCGCGCGGACGTGAGTGACAAGTATGCTCAGATACCCGGTGCCGCAAACAGTGGCTTCACATATCTGTTCGCATCCGGTGATCTTTTTGAAGCGGGGAAACCCACAGTTGACGTGCACGTCGTCTGCCGTTCGCTCGATGGCGAAACTTGTGCGTCGTCAGCGGTCGAGATTCCGACGGCAAAGCTGCCGAGCCGCTATGCCATTCTCGAGAGCAGCGCTGATTTCGAGCCGGCCCATTCGTCGCCATTTCCCGTCGAAGTGGAGCACGTCCTGCGGCAGCTCCGAGGTGAGGGCCCAGAAGACGATCGGCCGTGGAGTGCGGGGCGCATCGTGGAAGCTGTAGACGATCTGATCCTCGCTTCCGAGATCGCATCCAGAGAAACGGCGGGGCTCTTCTGGTACTTCTCATACCTGCGCGAGATGTGGACGCGGCTCGAGTTCAACGCCCGCAACTTTCCGGCACTGAACCGCAGCGCGACCGAGGACCGCAAGGATCTTCACGGTGTCGCCACCTCACCGATCGAGCTCTTCGTGATCTGCCATCATCTGGCGACGCTCAAGTCGCACGGCATCGAGGGGAATTTCTGTGAGTTCGGCTGTTTCAAGGGCTTTAGCACCGCGGCGCTGAGCGAAGCTTGCTTCCGTCTCGGTATGACGATGGACGTCTTCGATTCCTTCGCCGGCCTGCCCGACTCGGACTCGCAGCACTACCGCCAGGGCGAATTCATGGGTTCTGTCGAAGAGGTGAAGGCCAATGTGCGCGAGTTCGGAAATCTGCGTTCGGTGCGCTTCCACAAGGGCTACTTCTCGACGACCGTCGATCTCTACGACCAGGACCGCATCGCATGCCTGTGGATGGACGTCGATCTCGAGCTGTCGGCCAAGGATGCGATGCGGTTATTGCCGCGCCTGGACCCGCGCTCCTGTGTCTTCTCCGACGAGTGCAATCCAGAGGACTTCGTAGGCGGGCAGATTATCGAGGAACCGCATCCCGACACAGTCATCCCGCCGATCTGCGATGCTTTCCGTGCGGATGGCCGCGCGATCACGGGCCGCTTTGTCGCAGGCCACACCGGATTCTTCCGCGACGAAAAACAGGGCATCCCGGCGCTGATGCCCAAGCCGCTGCTGCGGCTCAAGGACGCACTGCTGACATGAGACCAGCCGACTTCATCGAGGTCGACACCGAAGGCGGTGAACTGGATGTCCTGTGCGGAGGGTGCAAACGCTCCGATGCCCGCCCGCCACGCCATGGCCATGAGCCAGTAAGCTAGAGATAGCCGAGCGCCCGCAGCCGCTTCTCGAGTTCCGGGTCCAGCTTCTGGGTTTCCGTATCTGCGACTGCTTCGAAGGCACGGTTCGCCTCTTCCAGGCTGCGGGCAAGGGACGTGAGCGCTCGAGGGGCTTCAATCGAGAGATCAACCTGCTGCAAGGGATCGCTGATGATCTCGTAGAATTCGTCGCGTTGCGCGGGGACCCCGGCGATCTGAAGGGACAGGCAGCGGCAATCGCCCACAGCGCCAATGTCAGAAGCGGGGGCGCAGTCGTCGGAATAGAGTCTGACACGATGCTTGCGCCCGTCCCGCGGCAGCGGGATCTCGATATGCTGCACAGGGTCAGAGCCCTGCGTGGTGATGAGACTCTCGATCAAGACCTCGTTGTGCGGCTCGCCGTCGATTTCGATGTGCAGCGTGCGCGGCTCGAGAAAGGCACGCATGGAGACCCGAGACATGGGATCCTTCGAGTCGAAGAGCAGGCCGCGGGGGGTGATCCACGCGCTCTTTTGCGGGTGTCGTACGTACTGAAGGATCCGCTCCGGTGCCTCGGCGCGGTAGACTGCCTCGCCCCCGCCGACGCTTGCCTGCGCATAACTCAGCATTGATACCGGATCGGAATCGCCCTCGAGCGCCGCGCGCAGGCTGGTTCCCGTCACTGGGCTCTGTATCTCGAGCCCTGCTAGGTCGACGAGCGTCGGCACTAGATCGACGAGCCGAGCGATGCCACGGACCCGCTGCGGCTTCGCATGGGGATGCACCACGAGCAGCGGAACGTGCAGGTTGTGGTGAAAGACCTGCGCATGACCTAGCAGCCCGTGCTCCAGGAACTCTTCGCCGTGGT